>ULRB01103076.1_pt1 | contig 11562 bp, 8 predicted proteins | sample 1955051 | NCBI WGS metagenome assembly ULRB01 (sample SAMEA4835671, study PRJEB28245) | human gut metagenome | biome: gut microbiome; material: fecal sample | place: Denmark | collected 2008 | reverse complement strand
AAAGTTATTAAATTTAATTATTAAATATTTTTAAGTATAAAAATTCACTTGATATTTTTGGTGATTTAGCGTAAAATGTAAGGCAAAGGGCAGTATATAAATTTATTTGTAATATAAAATGAAAGGACGATTTTTATGTCACAAAATCCTGTAGTTACTATTGAGATGGAGAACGGCTCTGTTATTAAAGCCGAGCTTTATCCCGAAATTGCGCCAAATACAGTTAATAATTTTCTTAGCCTTGTAAATAATGGCTATTATGACGGACTTACTTTTCACAGAGTTATTTACGGTTTTATGATTCAGGGCGGTTGTCCTGATGGAACAGGTATGGGTGGCCCCGGTTACTCAATTAAAGGCGAATTTGCTGTTAACGGCTTTGAAAATAACCTCAAGCACACAGAGGGCGTACTTTCTATGGCTCGTTCAATGATGCCTGACTCTGCAGGTTCACAGTTCTTTATTATGCATAAAAATGCTCCTCATCTTGACGGACAGTATGCAGCATTCGGTAAAGTAATTGAGGGTATGGATGTTGTAAACCGGATTGCCGAGTGTGATACTGACTTTGCAGATAAACCTCTTGACGCACAGGTTATGAAAAAGGTGACAGCCGAAACATTCGGTGTTGAGTATCCTGAACCTGAAAAGTGCTGACGAATATACTTTATACATAGAAAGGAAATCACTATGAATGTTTTGCTGACCGGTGGCGCAGGCTACATTGGTACACATACTTGTATTGAACTTATAAATGCAGGCCATACTGTAGTAGTTGCGGATAATTTTTCAAACAGTTCTCCAAAAGCTATTGAGAGGGTAGAGGAGATTACAGGCAAAAAAATTCCGCTTTACAACATTGATGTTTGCAATGTTGAGGCTTTGGACAAACTTTTTGCGGAAAATAAAATTGATGCAGTAATTCACTTTGCAGGTCTTAAGGCAGTAGGCGAGAGCTGCGAAATTCCTGTAGCTTACTACAGAAACAATCTTGATTCAACGCTTGCTTTGCTTGAGGTTATGAAGAAATATTCAGTAGCAAACTTTGTATTCAGCTCATCCGCTACTGTATATGGTATTCCAAAGAGTGTTCCGCTTGTTGAAACAATGCCTACAGGCTGTACAAACCCTTACGGTTGGACAAAGCTTATGAATGAGCAGATTCTTACAGACGCAGCAAAGGCTGACAGCAACCTTTCCGTAGTTCTTTTAAGATATTTCAATCCGATCGGTGCTCACGAAAGCGGTAGAATCGGCGAAAATCCTAACGGTATTCCAAACAACCTTATGCCTTATATTACACAGGTTGCTGCAGGCAGACTTAAAAGACTCGGTGTGTTTGGTAATGACTATCCTACACATGACGGCACAGGCGTAAGAGATTATATCCATGTTGTGGATCTTGCAAAAGGTCATGTAAAAGCTATTGATTATGCCGAACAGCACAAGGGCACAGAGATATTTAACCTTGGCACAGGTACTGGCTACAGCGTACTTGATATTGTTAAGGCATTCAGCAAGGTTAATAATATTGAAATTCCTTATGATATAAAGCCGAGAAGAGCGGGCGATATAGCAGAATGTTACGCCGATCCGACAAAAGCATATGAAATTCTCGGTTGGAAAGCCGAAAAAAATCTTGAAGATATGTGCCGTGACTCTTGGAACTGGCAATCTCATAATATTAATGGTTACGAATGACCGAAAAAACAATCTTGTTTTTGTGCAATTAACCAAAATAACACAAATTTATAAAAATAACTCTCCAAAGTGTCAAAATCATTTGACTTTTTGGGAGTTTATATTATATAATAGAATAGCTTATAGAAGCATTATTATTAAAGGAGGAAAAAGAAAATGTTCAAAAAAGCATTAAGCCTTGTTGTCTCTCTGATGCTTATGGTAACTTCATTGTCATTTGCAGCAATTTCAGTTTCTGCTGCAGATACAACATATGTAGTTGCCGGCGCAGAAGAACTTTGCGGCGTTTTATGGAAGGGCAGCCCAGAAGAAGCTCCTGCAAATGTTATGACAGACAATGGCGACGGTACTTACACAAAAGTATTTACCAATGTTCAGCCGGCATCAGGTCTTACACTTAAGGTTGTAGAAAATGGTGCTGACGGTTCACAGAACTGGATTGGCGACGCAACAGGCAATAACATTACATTTAATGTAACTGCTGCAAGTGATGTAACAGTAAAATTTGATTCTTCTACTAAAGAAATCACTGTTACAGGCGACGGCGTTCAGTTTGTAACAAATCTCGATATCAACAGCATCAATGCTGTTGGTAACGGCGATCCTGAAGATGCAGCTTGGTTAAACGGTGTAGCTTGGGATCCTGCAGCTAACCCTATGACAGAAGTTTCAGAAAAAGTTTATGAGATTACATTCAAGAATGTATCTAAGTTCGACAACTATCAGGTTAAGTTTGCCGCTAACGGCGGATGGACTGACAGTTGGGGCGGTGCAGCGGAAAACTTCACACCTGAATCAGGCGTAGAGTTTGACGCAGCATATAACGGAGAGAACCTTACCGTTAATGTTCCTTATGAATTTGCTGATGTAACACTCAAGCTCGACCTTACAAACTTCGACTATGCTACAAAGGCCGGTGCTAAGGCAACCGTTACAGTAACTGAAGTGTCAACTCCTGCTGAAACAACAGAAGTTGCTACAACAGAAGCAACAACTGCTCCTGCTACACAGGCAACAGCTGCTCCGGAGAAAGCACCTCTTACAGTAAATGCAACATCTAATGTATTCTCAACAGCAAAAGCAGAATACAACAGCAAAACAAATCAGGTAACAGTATGCTACTATCTTGGTACAAATTGTGACCTTGTAAACCTCGAATGGTACTTCACATATGACAGTAACATATTTAAGGTAGACAACAAGAACAACCTTGATTCAACAGGTAAGAAACTTGGTATTATGCCACAGATTACAAGCAGTTCTGTAATCAACACAAGTATCCCCGGCAAGGTAAACGCCAACTCTTCTGACCTTGGCCTTTACACAATTGATGCAAAGGTTCCGTTTATTAAGATTGTTTTAGATGTAAAGGGTAATCCTGAAAATGTTGAAACAAATGTAAACCTTAATGTAAGAGTTCTTACAAAGGGCGAAATGGACTTTAATACAATGAGAGTTGATCCTGATACAATGGTATCATTCGTACTGGAGTATAAAATAGTAGATCCTTCATATATTGTTTCTGCTGAAACAAAACTCACAGAGTCAACATTTGTTCCATCGACAGAGTCAACAGAAGCTCCTGAAACAACAGTTCCTGAAACAACAGTTCCAGAAACAACAGTTCCTGAAACTACAGTTCCGGAAACAACAGTTCCTGAAACTACAGAAGAAGTTCCTGCTGGTGCTCTTACTGTAAATGCTACTTCTAACTTATTCCCTGCATCATCTAATGTTGTTGCAGGTGACGAAGAGTATGTAACAGTAACTTATTACTTTGAGTCAGAGAAGAATGTTCTTAACGCAGACTTCAACCTTACTTATGACCCAACAATGCTCGCTCTTGACAGTGTTATGACTCCTTACACAAACGGTGTAGTAGTAAACTCTGCAACAGCAGGCAAGGTTTATGGTAATATGTCAAGCCTTGAGCTTTACAATTTCAACCAGAAGACACCATTTGTTTCAGTTGTATTCAAGAAACTTGGTCTTGGCGAAACAGATGTAAACCTCACAGTTGATAACCTTACACTCTCACTTGCAAACGCTGAGGGCGTAACAGACGAGGCTCAGGAAGAGGGTCTTGTAAGAGATGGCGTTCTTGCTGAAACATCAACAAAATATTCAGTTGAAACTGAAATTCAGGCAGGTAAAGTTACACCTGTTGTTCCAACAACAGCTGAACCAACAACAGCTCCTGCTCCTGCAGGTTCAACATATGTTGTAGCAGGTTCAGAAGAACTTTGCGGTGTTTTATGGAAGGGTAGCCCGGAAGAAGCTCCTGAAAATGTTATGACAGATAACGGCGACGGTACATACACTAAGGTATTTACCGATGTTCAGATTGCTGATTCACTTCAGATTAAGGTTGTAGAAAATACAGCTGATGGCGGTCAGAATTGGATCGGTGATAACGGCGGAGACAACAATATAACCTTTAATGTTGTTGCCGCTTGTGATGTAACAGTTACATATGACAGCAATACACGCAAAATTACTGTTTCAGGTGACGGTGTTCAGATCGTTTCTGATATTGAAATCAAAAGCATGCATGCTGTTGGTAACGGTGACCCTGATGATGAATCATGGTTAAACGGTGTAGCTTGGGATCCAACAGCTAATGAGATGGAGCAGGTTGCAGATAAGGTTTATGAGATTACATATCATAATGTACCTGAGTTTGACAACTACCAGGTTAAGTTCGCAGCTAACGGCACATGGGCTGACAGCTGGGGCAGTGCAGAAGAGAACTTCACACCTGAATCCGGCGTTGCATTTGACGCTGTATACAACGGTCAGAACCTCACTGTAAATGTACCATATGAGCTTGCTGATGTAACACTCAGAATTGACCTTTCAAACTTCAACTATGCTACAAAGCTTGGCGCAGTTGCTACAGTAACTGTAACAGAAGCTTCTCAAGCACCATCAACAGCTCCTGAAACAACAGTTCCGGCAACAACAGTTCCTGAAACAACAGTTCCAGCAACAACAGTTCCGGCAACAACAGTTCCTGCAACAACAATTGCACAGAATACAACAACACCTAATACAACTCTTGCTCCTGCAACAGAAGATGCAACATCTTCAACAGGCGCAACAGTTAAGCCGGGTACAGCCGATACAGCTAACAACGGTAACAATGGCAACAATGCAGCCAATAACAACAATGGTACAGTTAAGACAGGTAATGCTTCTATGGCAGTAGTTATCCTCCTTGTACTTGTATCAGCTACCGGTGTAGTTTACTTTACCCGCAAGAAGGTTAAATAATCTTTTATAAGCATTAATAAAACTTAGTTTTTTTCACCCTCTGAGAAATCAGGGGGTGTTTTTTGTTTATAATTCAGAAGTCTAAATTATGGTTTAGCAAATTGTTTCGGCAAGTAATTATAAAAGTTTGGTCGACCTTTTCAAAGGTCGTGGGTGTGGGCAAGGCCCACAAATACTTTCCGTTTACGCAATCTGACGATAGCCAAACAGCTCGCTGTTTGGCGACTTGAACACAACGGCGTTAGCCTTAAAAAGCGATAGCAATAAGAAAGCCATTCGATATATAATGAAAAGTTAATCATTTCTTTTATAAAAGGCTGTCGCCTGTTTTTCAAACTATGTGCAAGCACGCAAACAGCGTGGCTGTTTGCGCCTGATAAATTGTTATATCGGAAGATTTTATGGGCGCTGTCCCAACCCGCAATTTTTGAAAAAATTGAGTAAACTTTTTTGCTTTTGGGAGGATAATTTAGCGTTATCTAAATTTTAATGCCCGACCGACACTCTACTAAACCACAATTTATGGTGTTTATCTTATGTTTAAAATATAACTCAACATAGATTTATTTCTTTTTTAAAATTATCACATAAAATTCAAATTAAATTTTATATAAGTTCGTTGAAATTTTGTTTATAATATTATATAATAAATGTATTATATATAAGGAATTGATTTTATGTTTAAAAAAATTAAAACTACGTTAGCTTGTTGTTCTGCACTTATGATGCTTTGCGCTGTACCTCTAAATGCAAATGCGGCGGAAGAAGTGAAAATTAACGATGCTGCTTCTGTTGCTGTGGGGGACACATTTACATATTCAATGTATATTGCTGATGCATCAAAAGATGTAATGGGTATGCAGGCATATGTTTTTTATGATACAGATTACCTTGAAATTGACACTGATTCTATTAATTTTGATAATTTGAACGGTGTGATTTATAATGGAAATCTTGACGGATATATGACTTTTAATTTCTCTGATATATCAAATTATGCAAGCTTTTCATCCCGTACACAGCTTGTATCTATGAATTTTAAGGTTAAAAAATCCGGAAATACTAATGTTACATATTTTATTAAAGAAATGTATGACAGCGATATGAATACTCTTACTGCATATACCATAACCTATGATATTAAGTCAGACGGAGAAACTGTTGTGTCAGAAAAAACACCGATTGTTGAAGAAGCGGAAAAATATATAAATACTTACCAGGGAAATTTTATTAATTATATAGACGGTAAAGGAAATGATAATACAGATGAAAAAACGGACCATAAAGCTGTAATCGGCGAAAAAACAACAATGATGCCGCAAAATAACCAAGGCAATACGCAATATGTTGATGTGCATAAATCGGGTTCGGGTGCATCGGTTACAACGATTGTAATCGTTTGCGGCTTGCTGCTGATAGGCGGAGCAATCGGCGGAGTTATGTATTTCAGACATAAAGAAAATACGAAGAACGGTTTGAATACTGATAGTGACAATATTGACAACGATATGACTTAAAGTGACGAATAGTTTTGACTGTTTATTGCAAAATTAAAAATTGTTTAAAAATTGTTTAAAATTGTAACTGATTTTTGGCTATTATTACACCCTATAATCGACCTGTTTTTTTGAAAAAGCCTTGATTTTTTGAGCAAATTATTATATAATTGTCATACCGAGTATATCGGAAACATATTTTTATAGGAGGAAATTTCTAATGTCCAAGAAGATCATTAGTCTTATGTTGGCTATGGCTCTTTCTGCTTCAATGGTAGCAGTTGCAGCAGTTAGCGTTTCAGCTGACACAGACAGCGATGGTTACTATGTTCCTTCAGAGGGAACTGAAACATATAGATATTATTTCTATATGCCACAGAGATGGGAAAATGAGTTCACAACAACAGCAGGTGCATACTGGTGGGAAGGTACAGATCTTTGCGAAACATGGCAGGATATGTATAAGGTTAAAGAAACTGAGAACGAAAACATTTTCTGTATTGATGTTCCAACGGATGTTCCTAAGCTAGTCTTCAACAACTATGTTGACGGCGGTGCAGACCCAGAGGCTCCTCAGTACACAAAGGGTGCTCAGACATCAGATGTTACATGTGTAGACGATGATGGTGATGATGCTTGGGGTTACTGGCCTAAAACTGATGAAGACGATCCTAGTAACGAGCTTTATCCGGAAGGTATCAGAAATTTTAATAACATGATTTATGTTATTGATGAAAACAGAATTGAAGAGAACCCACTCAACCAGAAGCTTACATGCCGTGGTCAGTGGTACTACTACTATGGTAACGGCGAATATGGTTACACACCTGTAAAGGGTGACGGCGCTGTTTACAACACAGAGTATATGTCATTTGAAAAGGCACTTAAGGATAAAGAGGACGGTGTTAAACCAACACCAACAGAGCCTGACTCAACTGTAGCTACAACAGAGGCAGTTGAAACAACAGCTTCAGAGGAAGCTACAACAGCTCCTGCTCCTGTTTCAAAGCCTGCTCTTACAGTAAATGCTAAGTCAAACGTCTTCTCAGATGCTAAGGCTGTGTATGATAACTCAACAAAGCAGGTTACAGTTACTTACTACCTTGGCACAGACAGAGATCTCGTAAACCTTGAGTGGTACTTAAAATTTGATAACACTGTTCTTGAGTATAACAACAAGTCAAACCTTGATGCTACTGGCAAGAAACTCGCCATTATGCCACAGATTCCAAGCGGCTATGTTTTTAATACAAGCCTTCCGGGAAAAATCAATTCTAACGCTTCTGACCTTGGTCTTTACGCAATCGACTCTAAGAAGCCATTTATACAGGTTACATTTGATGTAATCGGTGAGCCTGAAAATGTTGAAACAACTATCGACCTTGACGTAAGAGTTCTTACAACAGGCGAGCTTGACCCCGACAAAATGCAGGTTGATGCTTCAACAATGAACTCGTTCGTAGTTGATTCTGAAATTAAGGATCCTTCAGTTCTTAAGGTTGCTAATACAACTCTTACAGAGTCAACATATGTAGCGCCAACAGTTCCTGAGACAACAAAGGCTCCTGAAACAACAAAGGCAACTGAGACAACAAAGGCAACTGAGACAACTAAGGCTACTGAAACAACAAAGGCTACTGAGACAACTAAGGCTTCTGAAACAACAATAGCTCCTGCAACTGAAGATGCTACATCATCGACAGGCGCAACAGTTAAGCCGGGCACAGCTGATACAGCTAACAACGGCAACAAAACAACTAACAATGATAACGGCACAGTTAAGACAGGTGACGCTACACTCGCAGTTGTAATTCTTACTCTTCTTGTTTCTGCTACAGGCGTAATGTTCGTCATTCGCAAGAGAGAGATGCTCTAATCTTAATTAGTAATAATTTAGATTTCTTTGGGCTGACCTGACAGGTCAGCCCATTTTTGATATTATGATTAAGAATAAATTTCAGAAAAAACGTGTAAATTATGGTTTGTAAAATGTTTTAACAAATAATTATAAAAGTTTGGTCAACCTTTTCAAAGGCTGTGGGTGTGGGCAAAGCCCACAAATACTCTCCGCTTACACAATCTGACGATAGCCAAACAGCTCCCTGTTTGGCGGCTTGAACGCAACGGCGAATGCCCTTAAATGCGATAGCAACAAAAAAGCCATTCGATATATAATGAAAAGTTAATTATTTCTTTTATAAAATGCTGTCGCCTGTTTTTCAAACTATGTGCAAGCACGCAAACAGCGTGGTTGTTAGCGTTTGATAAATCGTTATATCGGAAGATTTTTATGGGCGTTGCCCAAACCCGCAATTTTTGAAAAAATTGAGTAAACTTTTTTGCCTTTGGGAGGATAATTTAGCGTTAGCTAAATTTTAATGCCCGACCGACACTCCGCCAAACCCATTTATCAAGTTTAACCAAAATTTAGAACAGAAAAATACCCTATAAACTCATTTTAATATGTCTTATATTTACTTAAATTTATAACTTGTATTTTGTGCATTGACAATGAATTTTACTTATAATTCCTATAAATAATAATTTTGAAAAAAATTAAAAAAATAGCGTATTTATGAAGAATTTATCGTAAATATCGGTTGACAAAGCGCAAATACTTTTGTATAATAATCTATAGCGTTTTAATATGCGTTTATGCGGTCAAGAGGTGCAATTATGCTTTTTGAACTTAAAAGTGTCTTTCAAAATGAAGGCGAAGAAAAAACAGTCAGCTATAAGCTGGATATAAGCAATATTGACATTGACGGCGTTTTTCCATTCAAAACACCGCTTGATATTACCGCAACAGCAGGAAACAGGGCATCACTTGTTGACCTTACTTTGCTTGTCAGCTTTGACTATGTTCGCAGCTGCGACAGATGTGGAGAAGAATTTACAAGGAAGATGAAGTACAAGTTTACTCATAAGCTTGCCCGTACTCTTGAAACTGACGGCAACGACGACTATATTGAAACACCTGATTTTGTACTCGACCTTGATGAAACGGTTATTTCTGATGTGCTGTTGTCGCTTCCGCAGAAAAACCTCTGTAAAGAAGATTGTAAAGGACTGTGCAGTCAGTGCGGTCATAATCTTAATGAGGGTGAATGCGATTGCGATAAAAAGCAGGTTGACCCAAGGCTCGAGATTCTTAAACAACTTATGGATTGATATATGTTATTGTAAGGAGGTCTTTGTAATGGCAGTACCAAAGAGAAAAACTTCACACGCAAGAAAGAGTTCAAGACGTTCAACAGTTTGGAAGCTCAACGCTCCAACACTTGTAATTTGCCCTAACTGCGGTGAGTACAAGGCAGCTCACAGAGCTTGCGGCAACTGCGGTATGTATAACGGCAGACAGGTAATCGTAAAAGCTAACGAGAACTAATTACGGTACAAACATTATGGGCGGCAGAATTCTGTACGCCCTTTTGTTTTGCTCTGATACCTTGAATTTTTCGTGATTTTTGTGTAAAATAAGTGTGAGGTGAGTTCGTGGCTGTAAATATATTTGGTGTGACTGCTAACAGTCACGCAGACAGAGCAAAAATTAAAAGCGGTGAAATTCTGCTTAGTATTAACGGAAATATAATCGAAGATGTCCTCGATTACCGTTTTTATCAGGTAAACAGAGATTTGACACTCGAGATTAAAGATAAAAACGGCGAAATCAGAACAGTGCGTATTGTGAAAAGTGAATACGAGGAAATCGGTCTTGAGTTTGAAACTTATCTGATGGACGAGCAAAAGAGTTGCCGTAATAAGTGTATTTTCTGTTTTATAGACCAATTGCCTAAAGGTATGCGTGAATCTCTTTATTTTAAAGACGATGACAGCAGACTTTCATTTTTGTTTGGTAATTACATTACGCTCACAAACCTTACACAGCACGAAATTGACAGAATCATAAAAATGCACATCAGCCCGATAAATGTGTCGGTTCACACTACGAATCCACAACTGCGCTGTAAGATGATGCATAACCGTTTTGCAGGTGATGCGTTAAGACATCTTGAAAGTTTTGCAAAGGCAGGAATCAGTCTTAACTGTCAGATTGTTGCTTGCCCCGGTATAAATGACGGTGATGAACTTATCCGTACTTTTACCGATCTTGAAAAACTTGGAGTTAATATGACCGCTGTCGTGCCTGTAGGACTTACAAAATACCGTCAAGGATTATATCCGCTTACGGAATACAATCAAGAAACTGCCGCACAGACGCTTGATATAATCGAAAAATTCGGTGATGAATGTGTTAAAAAGTACGGCAGAAGAATTTTTTATGCCGGCGATGAATTTTATATAAAGGCTAACAGACCGATTCCCGATCCTGATTTTTATGAGGGCTTTCCCGCAGTAGAAGATGGTATTGGTATGATTGCCTGTCTTAAAGAAGAAATTGAGTTTGCTGTGGAGGACAGCGAGTACAATGATGCATTGAATTATAAGGTGACTATGGCATGCGGCGAGGCTGTTGCACCTTATTTGAGAGATATGATGAAGATTATTGCAACAAAATTTCCGAATATAGAGATAAATGTTGTTGCAATTAAAAATAACTTTTTTGGCGGAGGAGTTAATGTGTCGGGTTTGGTCACAGGCGGTGACTTGATTGACCAGCTGAAAGATAAAGACCTTGGCGACAAACTTTTTATTCCGTCATCTATGCTTAGATTTGAAAATGACATTTTCCTTGATGATGTTTCGGTTGAAGATGTTGAGCGTGAGCTTAATATTTCTCTTGGAATTGTAAATAACAACGGTGACGAACTTGTAAGAGAAGTTACCACGGTAAAGGAATGATAGAAGAATGAATAAACCTGTAATTGCGATTGTAGGCAGACCGAATGTCGGTAAATCTACACTTTTTAATAAACTTATCGGTCAAAGACTTTCAATAGTCGATGATACACCGGGTGTTACCCGTGACCGTATTTACGGCGAGGTTGAATGGCTCGGCAAAAAAGCGTTTATAATTGACACAGGCGGTATTGAACCGAAATCCGACGATATTATTTTGTCGCAAATGCGCAGACAGGCACAACTTGCCATTGATACCGCAAATGTAATTATCCTTGTTACGGACGGCAAA
>ULRB01040576.1_pt1 | contig 11609 bp, 3 predicted proteins | sample 1955051 | NCBI WGS metagenome assembly ULRB01 (sample SAMEA4835671, study PRJEB28245) | human gut metagenome | biome: gut microbiome; material: fecal sample | place: Denmark | collected 2008 | reverse complement strand
CAGGCGTAGCCGCTACGTTCGTAGTCTTTTCTTCCATGATTTTTACTCCTTTTGAAATTCTCTTTCTCTTTCGGCAAGGCGTTTTGCATAGTTACCCTTGCCCGAACGTTCTGCCCGTTTTAAGAGGCGAATCAGAACGGAAGTTCTTCGTCGTCGACCTGTTGAAGCGTCGGTTTGGACGGCTTCGGCGCGGGCATTTCGTTATCACCCGAAGTTTCGCTCTGGTTTTTGACGGACAAAAATTCGACTTCGTTGGCGATTATATCGGTAACCTGCCTCTTGTTGCCGTCCTTATCTTCGTAAGAACGGTTCTGAAGGCTGCCGACAACCGACACTTTGCTGCCTTTTTTAAGGTATCTTCCGCAATTTTCCGCCTGCGCTCTCCACACGGTGATATTAAAGAAATCCGTTGCGCGTTCTCCGTCGCTGCCCGAATAAGGTCTGTTGACGGCTAAGCCGAGTCTGCAATAAGGTATGCCGCTCGGGGTTTCGCTCATTTCGGGGTCACGCGTTAAATTGCCTATTAAAAATACTTTGTTCATAAATTTTCTCCTTGATTCTGAGCAAACTTCAACCTTTAAACTTCAAGTTTAAGATTATCTTTTGGTTATTAATCTTCTGAGTACGTGCTCGGTGATGCCCACAACTCTCTTGACTTCGCTGACAAGATTGCTGTCGCCTTCGAAAGCAACGTATACGTAATAACCGTCAGTTTTGTAGTCGATAGGATAAGCGAGTTTCTTAATGCCCCACTTCTCAGTCTTCTCGACAACTCCGCCGTTTTTCGTGATAACGCCTTCGATCTTCTCAACGAGTTGATCTTTGGCTTCATCGGAAAGAGCAGATTCCAAAATGTAAATCATTTCGTACTTGTTCATTTTTTTACCTCCCGGACTTATTCGGCTTACGGACTTACGCCGCAAGCAAGGTTTTTTCTCTTGACCTTCTCGCATTGCGCGATTACGGTCGCAAGTTACATAATTATAATTCTTTTCGTTTCGATTGTCAAGCGTTTGAACGGTCGGTTATAAAGCCGATTTCAGATTAGCCGCGGGCGGACGAGGTTAGCCGACCGCCCGCGGTTTGCTTAAATCGATTTTGCGTAAGGATTAAACTCTCGCGCTGAGAAGCAATACGTCTACGAGTTGATCGATCGTAAGAGATTCCCAATAGGTCTTACCTATCGCTTTTTCGTACGCTTTCAACTGTTCGTCATATTCGGTCGTACCGGGCGTTGCGGTGGGTTTAAGCGCCTTGTTACCATCGATCGCCTTTTCTGCCTGATCGGTTGTTCCGCTCTTCGGAACGATTGCGGCGTCGGGATCCGTTTCAGGATCTTTCCACGTATACGTCCAATCGGGATTAAGGTTGACCGAAACGAAAATCACCGCTCCGTAAACTTCGCTCATACGGTCAGTCGTGGTTGCGGAAACCGGAAGAAGTCCGTTTTCGTTTAATTCCTTAGCCGTAGCCTTTGACATAACGCCCGCCATCGCGTGGCTGATATCGCCTAGCTTTGTGTTTGGCGAGATGAGGTTGATCGGGCCGGTAACCGCAGTCATATCGTAGATGTCGCCGATAAGAACGTAATTGTTGATATCGTTGACCAACTCCGTCGTGAAGTTCGAGCCGCGGGAATCGTTAACCGAACGACCGATCATGCAAAGCAAGATATTGTTGCCCGTGTGCTTTCCGTCTTCGTTGATTACCCACTTGCCGGACTTAGCGTCGTAATGATACCAGCCTGCGGTATAACCGGTCGTCGGAGGATTATTATGATCGTGCGTTCCGACGTCACAGAACTTACCGTTGCCGTCGCAATAAACTTCGTGACTGATCATTTCCCAACCGGCAGCGGTATTTTTGTACCAGCCTGCGGTATGGTCGTCGTGATCTATCATGCAAGCGTCGCCGACGCCGTCGCAGTATTCGTAGTTCATCAGGTTGCCGAGTTTAAGCGTGTTGAGCGTGTCGTCAACGTTGAACGTGCCGTTTAAGATATCCTTCATCGGAACGTTTGCGAGCGTTCTTTCGATCGCGTTCGCCATGCGGTAACCCGCGCTCTCTTTTACGTACCAGGTGAGCGTTTTGATATTGTCGTGCGTGGTGGCGTGAGCCGTTACGGTGCATTTACCGCCTGCCGCGTTATCGCAATACTCATAACCGAGAACGTCGCCGAGTTTGAGGCTTCCGAACATATCTCCGAACTTAACGTCGCCGTTGCCGAGGATATAGCCGAGTCTGATATCGGCCATTACGCCTTCTACCACGCCGACTTTTTCGGGTACGCCGGCGGCGTTCTTCTTATACCATCCCGCCTCGTGCGAAGTTTCGCTGTGACCTAAAGTACATTCGTCCGCGTGGATGTGATATCCGTCCGCGTTATCCGTGTGGGTTTCTTCCGTACAAACGTTATATTGAGTATGTTCGCCCTCCGTCTTGGTGTACTTCTTGCCGCAGTGAGCGTAGCCTATAAGTTCACCGACGTAAACGTCGCCGAGTATTTTGTTGATATTGAAGCCTTCTCCGAGAAGCTCGCCGAGTTTGATGCCGTAAACGTGTTTCATTATAACGCCGCCGTTTTCCGCGCTGACGTCCTCAACCGTTCCGTCGGCTTTATACCATACGTCGTCAACGAGGTACTTGCCGAGCATTTCGCCCACGCAAACGTCGCCGAGCGTGTCGATAATGAACTGTTTGGGTTCGTTTATCTTTCTGAGAAGCCCGGAAATAGTAACGTCGTTGCAGAGAATCGACAACGGGTGCGAGAAGGATCTTGCAATCTCCCATTTGCCGGTGGTTTCGTTTCTCTCGATGTCGGTATTCTTTACGAATCCCTTGAACGCCTTTGCTTTAAGCGCGTATCCGAGTACGTCGCCAAGATTAAGCCCGCCGACAAGACCGTCGGTCGTTCCTTTCTGATCGCCGAGGAAGTAAGCCTTAACCTTATTCGCTCTGATCGCCCTGAGAAGCTCTCCCGACGACGAAGAGAAGATAACGTTTGCGATTTCCTTGAAGTTACCCGTTACGGTGAGGTTATAATCCTCGTCGTAAGTATAAGTCATCTGAAGTTTCGTCGCGGTGAGTTTTTCCACAATCGCGCCGAGAACGTCGCCGACCGTAAGCGTGCCGTAAGTATCGATTACGAAGTTGATTATCGCGGTATTCTTAGCCTTTCCGCTCGCCGCGCTATAGTTCTTCATGAGCGCGTCTATATCGTTGAGGCTGATATTGAACGTTGTCGCGACGACCTTCGCCGCTTTGCCTTTGAGCATTGTGTTGTCCGCTTTGAACTCGTAAGCGTAACCGTTCGCTTTGAGCGAAAGTTTAGTCGCGAGATACTTCGCGAACATGTCGTAACCGAAGTCGCCTACGGTAAGTTCGCCGAATTTCACTTTAAGCAGATTTTTGAACCTTGCGGTGAAATCTTTGCCGATGCAATTGTTGATATCGAGAAGTTGAACGTTGAACACCGCGCCGAGAACGTCCGCAAACTGTTTATCGAGTTTATAGCCGATATTCTCCTCGAAGTTTTCATAGCCGTATCCTTCGCAAAGTTTGCTCTTGGAAACGCTTCTTAAAACGTCGTAGAACAAATCTCCGAGATAAAGCGTCTGGAACATCTCTTTGAGGTGAACAAGAACGTTCGATTTCTGATCGAACAAGTCCTCTTTGAATTTTATGTTGAGAACTATGTCGTAGATCTTCTTGAAGTTACCGCTCGTTTCGTAAAGGCCTTCCGCGTTGACGCTCTCATATGCGTAACCTTTGATTCCGTAGCCGGATTTGTTCGTCTTTTTCGCGAGAATCGAGATCAGGTCGAACAAATAGTCGCCCAACTTTCTGTCGAGAATAAACTTAGCCTCAAGTCCGTCCACGAACGTTCCCGCTTTGATATCCGCAAGAATATCGTTTACGGTCAGGTTCACGAACGTGTCTACGACCGCCTTGAACGAGCCTTCCGCGTAATATTCGCCGTTCGTTTCGCCGATTGAAGATTCGAGCGAGCGAAGCGCGTTGTTATAGGGATTCTTAATAAGTTTACCTATCTTATATCCGCCGACGGCGTCGATAACAAGTTGAGGCTTAACGACAGCGACCACCGCGCCGAACAAATACGTCGTGGGCAAGCCGTAAATCGTCTTGAGCAGCCCCGTTACTTCGGTAGTCTTGTTGAACCACTTTCCGTCCGCGTCGCGATGTACTCCGCCCTCGGGATTATCGAGTTGCGTGAGGTAATCGCCGAGAAGAACCTTATCCGTTATGTTACAAACGTAAATAACAAGGTTCTTGACGCTTGCGGAAAGATCGTTCGTTGCGCCGAATTTATCGAGCGTACCGCCTTCGTCTGCCTTTATTTCTTCCGCGTTGACTTTCAGCGCGACGGAAACGAGTTCCGCGATTCTGATATCGGAAAGATCCGCAAGTCCTTTAACGTTAAGGCTCTTGCCCGCAAGATCCTCGATATAGGTTTTCAGCGTGCGCAAATCGTTCTTGGTGTACTTCGCGACAAGCGTAGCGATTCTGTTCTGCCAGGTCGGCAACGTTTCGCCGCTCTTTGCCGCAAACATTCCGATAACGTCGGCGAAGGTGAGATCCATTGCGTCGCCGAGAACATACGGGATTCCGCCGTTCTTGTAAGTCCACTTCTCGCCTTCTGCGGCGGGAGCTTTGATTCCGTTAACGAATTCGGCAACCGCGCCGAGTTTCGCTTCGCCCAGGTAATGCTCTGCAATACCTGCGTAATCTTTATAATATATTCTGTCGAGAACGTAGTTGATTATCTGTACGACGCTTTCTTTTCTCATCAACTGATCGAAGATCGCTTTTTCCACGACTTTCGTTACGTTCGCATTGCCGATGTCGAGCAGATAATCTTCGAGCGTTCTGGTTTTGAACAGTTTTTCAGCCGCTTTCTTGACTACTTTCTCCGCGCTGCCGCCGTTCTTCGCGACCTCTGCAACTTCTTTGACTGCGTTCACGCCGATATCGAACAAGTCGCTGACGATATACTTCGCCGTTTGCGTTCCGTTGACCCAGAGTCCGATATTCGCGTCGTATTTGATATTTCCGTTTACGATGTTCGCAACGTCGCCGACTCTTATATCGCCGAAGTAATAGGTGATCAAATCAACGTACTTCTTATTCTTGAGATTGTTGAGAACTACGTCCGTTACCTGTATGAGCGTTTCTTCTCTCGCTATCTTATCGAACGCGCCGTTCGCGATTATTCTGTCCACCGTCGCGTTGCCGATATCGCTCAGATAATCGTCAAGCGTTCTGTTTACGGTTACGTCTGCCACGATAAGTCTGATCACGTCTTCAACGATGCCCGCTTTGATTGCCTTAACCCATTCGGTTACGTTGTTAGCCGTAATATTGAACAAATCGTTTACGATATATTTCGCCGTCTGCGTTCCGTTAACCCAAAGTCCGATATTCGCGTCGTATTTGATATTTCCGTTTACGATGTTCGCAACGTCGCCGACTCTTATATCGCCGAAGTAATAGGTGATTAAATCAACGTACTTCTTGTTCTTGAGATTGTTGAGAACAACGTCCGTTACCTGGATGAGCGTTTCTTCTCTCGCGATCTTATCGAACGCGCCGTTCGCGATTATTCTGTCCACCGTCGCGTTGCCGATATCGCTCAGATAATCGTCAAGCGTTCTGTTTACGGTCACGTCCGCCACGATAAGTCTGATCACGTCTTCAACGATACCCGCTTTGATAGCCTTAACCCATTCGGTCACGTTGTTAGCCGTTATATTGAACAAATCGTTTACGATATATTTCGCCGTTTGCGTTCCGTTAACCCAAAGTTCAATATTCTCGTCGTATGCAATCTTGTTGCTTACCAAATTAACAAGGTCGCCTACTCTGACTTCGCCGAATATTCCTAATATATATCCTGCCTTATCCGTCGCGTCGAGCATGCTCTTCACGTTGAAGTTGAACACCGCCGTAAGAACTTTATTTTCCGTCGTGTAGCCGTCCGGACCTTTATGTTCGTAAGCGAAGCCTTCGATGCCCAGCGTTTTGCCGACCGTCATAGACAACGCGTCGTACAACAAATCGCCAAGTTCCCTGTTGTAGAAGTATTCCGCAATCCACATAGGTCTTGTCTGTACTTCGTCCTTGATCTCGCCGAGCGTCATGTTCGACAACTTTGTAAGCAAATCTTTATACAAGCCTTTGATCTCGTATACTTTTTCGCTTTCCTCTTTCGTGTCGCTGCAAGTCATTTTGCTTGCGTACTCGCCCGCCTTTTCAAGCATCAGGTTGTAAATCGGCATCACGATAGTTCCCGCTTTAAGTTTGAGAACTTCCTGCATTACCGTATCCGGTTCCGTCGCTACTATGTATATTCCGCCGATCAAGTACAACACGTAACTCGTTTCAAGGCTGTATACCGTGTTAAGGATATCCTCGCACGCCTTGCCGTTATTATCGTACCAGATATATCCGTCGCCGTTCGCTTCCTTTCTGTAGCCGTTAGCGCCGTTGATAAGGAAGTCGCCGATAAGCGCGTTATCCGTTATGTTGTCGCAGATATATATTATTATGTTCTTCAGACCTTCGGGAAGTTTGTCGGACACACCCATCTTCGCAAGCGTGCCGTCGGTCTTCATTTCTACCGTCGTCTGTTTGAGTATTACTTTGACAAGTTCGGAAATCTTTATATCCGTTATGCCTTTAAGCCCTTCGTTCGTCTTGATTATGCTTTCGCTTGCCTTGCCTTTCAGCAGATCGTCGAGATAATCTCCGAAGCGATGTCCTTCCGCGTCGTTCTTCGTGACTTTATCTATCGTCGCGCAGATATTCGCTTTCAGGTTCTCTCCGCCTTTTACGATTTTGATGATATCTCCGACCAATACGTCGCAAAGATCTCTCGCGACAAGCGGCAGTTTCTGCACGCCTTCTTCACCGAGCGGCAATTCCGCAATATCTCCGAGAGAAATATTGTTAACCAATCCTTCGAGATAAGCCGCGGGATCTTTGTCTTTGAGAACGTGATAGATGAACTCGCCGACTTTTACGTCCTTGATATCGTCGAACGCTTTGTGTTCGTCGAGATAAGTCAGGCCGAAGTCCTTCATATAGTCGTTGAACGACCTTGCCCATGACGCGTGTTCGGGATGATTGTTGACGGGATCGCCGAAAATTTCGTCCGTTATAGTCAGAACTATATCGACGGCGCTCTTCTTTTCGCCGAGCAATGCGTCGAAGAAGGTTTTGAATTTAAGATTGAACACGTCCGAAAGAACGAGAGGAAGATCTCCCGCCGCTTTGTTAGTACCCCAGGTCTTATAGTTGCCGCGCGTACAATCGTCGGAAAGGCTCGGGATGAGAACGTTCACGAAGTCGCCGACGCGTCTTTCCGGGAATACTTTGTTGAATACTTCCGTTACGACGTTGTCGCCGCCTGCCTTAATGTCGTCCGTTATTTCGAATATTTTGTTTACGTCAAGGCTGAACGCGTCGGAAATCATGCAAGCGAAATATTCGCCGCCGGACTTCTTCCATCCGGTCGCGTCCTGCTTTATATCGACAGCCAACTGAACCAGATCGCCTATCGCGACTTTTCCGAAGCCGCTCTCTTTGATAACGACAATCCTGTCGTTCTTTTCGATAAGGTCGACAACGAATCTTACGAGTTTGACGTCGCCGACTTTCTGAACGAGCGCTTTGTCGGATTCGGTGATTCCTTTCGAGAACGAAAGGATATCCTTTATCGTCAGGTCGTCGAGTATGCCTATGAAGTAATCCTTTTTCTCGTCGGCGGTGTACGCTTTATTGATATCGAGAACGTGGTCGATTATTTCATAAAGGTTCGCGTTGAGAAGCGTGGTGATCGGAGCGTAAGTCTTACCGTCGCCGTTCGTCCAGTCTTTTCCGTCGTAATCGAGTTTAAGGAAAGAATAAACGTATTCGCCGAGAACGTGGTCGATATCGATCGCGCCTTCTTCTTCGGTCGTACCGAAGAGGCGATGAACGAGGTTTTTGCCGTCTTTATTGTTTACTCCGTCGATAACGCTCTGAACAAGACCGAATATGCTCGTTTTCATAAGAGCGGTTACGCCAAGCCCGAGCGAAGTTCCGTTTCCGTTGTTCGTAACGTAAACTTTCTTTCCCGCCTCGACCTGAGCCGTTCCGTCCGTAAGCGAAAGCCCGACTATGGGAGCGATAACCTCGCCTATCGTAAGCGAGCCGTAAATATCGGTGAGAATTTTTCCGAAGTCAACGCTCTTGCCGGCGATGAGATCGAATATGATATCGACGACGACCTTGAAATCGGTGTTGAATATCGGTTCGACGATGCCGGAAATCTGTTCCAACGCGGAGAATACGTATTTGCCCTCGTCGTTTACGGATACGAGATAAGGTCTGAACGCTTCGCCGATTTTAAGCGCGCCGAACTGAGCGTTGATATCGTTTCTGAGTTTTTCGAAATCTTTGTTTTTGACGAGATCTTCGACGTAATTTACCGTCGGAGCGTTCCATTCGATGAACTTCTGCGCGAATTCGTTAAGTTCCGCGTCGGAATTAAGGATTTTGCCGTCCTTATAAGCGAGCGCGAACGTAAGAACGTCGCCGAGACTGACGTTTTTCGCGTCCCCGGTAAGAGTATCGTTTATTTTTTCGGTATCGCCCGAAACAAGCAGACCGAGCGAAACGTTCATTATTTCGGCAAGTCCGCCCTTAGCGGTGCGGTCGAGCAAAGTCCATTCGTTTTTATCGGCGTCATAAACGGCGCCGAGCGCGTCGCCGACTTTGATTTCGTCGAGTACGGCTTTAAGGTCGAAGTTGCCGTTTTTATCGAAGCCCGCCGCTATCTGCCAGAGCCTTAAACGAAGAAGTTTGTTAAGTCCTTCGCCGACGGGGCTACCGTTCGCGTCCGTAAAGTACGCGCTGTCGCCGACGTTATGTCTGGTCATTCCGGAAAACGCGCAGAGTATGTCTCCGACGCACGCTTCGGGAAGGAATCCTTTTATTATTTCAGAGTAGGAGAAACCGTCCGGGTTTTGCAGTTCTTTGATTACGGAGAACAAACCTTCAAGACGGACGTTGTAAAGCATGGCGAGAACGTCGGTTACCTTTCCGCCGTTCGCGTACCACTCGCCGTCGATTCTTTCCGCGCCGAGAATCGCGCCGACGTAAACGCCCGCGATTGCTTTCTCGAACACGCCGTAAATTTCGTCGACGTTGATTTTATCTTTGGCAAAACAATCGGTTATATCCCTGATTTTTATATCGAGAATACGGGCGATCGCTTCGTTTACGGGATTGCCGGTTTCGGGATCGAAATATTTTCCGTTAGCCGCCGCAACGCCGAAAAGTTCGCCGAACCCTTCGCCGATCGTCATATCGTCGCACAGACCGGAAATCGCGCCGACGATGTTCTTTCTTATCTGGTCGAACGAAAGTTCGGAACTCGCTTCGCCTACGATATCTCTTATGGAGAAATCGAGAAGGGCTTCCGCCACTCTGCTCTTCAGGCGCGAACCGTCCGGTTTAACCCATCTTCCGTCCTCGTCTTTGGAATAACCGAGGGTTTCAAAAACGTCCCCGACGGAAAGATCGCCGAAGATGAGAATTATTTTATGAATTCTGTCCTTAGTGGTCGCCGCGTCGGTAAGCGCGTGATAAACGTCGGTCAGATTGAGATTGGCGAGGAACTTCAGAAGTCCCGTCGCTTTCTCTTCCGTACCGTCGTCTTTCTTGACAACCCATTCTCCGTCCTTTCTCGTCATTCCGAAAAGCGTGCCGAACCTGATGCTGTCGAGAAGTTTATCCACGACGAAAACGTAACTGTCGTTTCCGCTCGAAATATCCTTGGCGAAAAGATCTCTCAGTTTTATCGGGTTTCCTTCGGAATCGGTGAAAAGACCGTCGAGAGTGCCGGCGACGTCGTTCTCGTCGTTGACGCCCACGGTACGATAAATCTCGCCGAGCGAAAGTTCGCCGAGAGCGGAAAGCCCGCCCGAAACGAGTTCGTCGCCGATGGTGGTCGCGCCGGTGAGCGGCGAAACGAATCCGCCGAGTTTAAGGTTCGCGATAAGCCCGAGAGCGTCCGGCTTACCGTCTTTCACTATGTATTTATCGCCAGATTTTTCAAATATTCCGGGGAGAATACCGCCGATCGTAAGTTCGGAAAGCGCGCTGACGGCGACGGGCGTTCCCGTCGTTTCGTCTTTCGCCGCAAGCGAACCGATACTGTATTTGCGGAGTTTTTCGCGTTGTTCGTTATCGAGAACGGTATCCGAGGGAACGAAACTCATAACCGCGCCGAGAGGAATATCCGAAAGGAATTCCGTAACGTTAACCTTCCCGGATAAAAGCGCGAAAAGCGAAACCGATTTGAGATCGTCTACGTAAGGTTTGTTATCGGGATTTTTGGTATCGATAACGTCCGATCCCGCCGCCTGATTGATAAGGTCGACAAGATTGAAACCGTATTCTCTTTCGAGATCTTCGATCGTGTAATTCTGCGGCGCTTTGAGCGCTTTGGAAAACAACGCGATAACATCCTCGGCGGAATAATCCCCGAGGTCTCCCAGAGCGTCTTTCAGACGGTCTTTATCGTCGGGCAACACGTCCGCAATCGTGAGATTTCCGTACAGGTAATATACGGAAGTGGCAATAGAGCCTACGGTTGCGGAAATACCCATTACGATACCGAGTAAAAGACACAACAATCTTTTGAAAAGTTTACTCATAACAGCATCTCCTACGTTGCATGTGAGTTTTCCGCCTGTACACGCACGCTTGTCGCGCACGCATATAAGCAGATTACTTTTAGATTATATATTTATACTTACCGATTTGTCAACTCCGCGCGGAAAAATTTTGCGAAACCGTCGGATTTTTAAAAATTTTTTCGGAATAATTTACTTTCGTTTTACTTTTACCCGAACTTTGCTTTGCGCCGCGGCGTTCCCGCGTAAAGGCCGAATCGGGCGGATAAGCGGCAGATTTCGGGAAACGCGTTCAAAACAATTGCATTTTTGCGGAATAAGCGATATAATTGAATTTATAGCGACCGATTATAGCGACCGACGTTTCGCCGCGAAACGAACGCAAACCGGGCGGATATAACAGGAAACACTACGCACAGGAGAGAAATGATAGACATAATAGTAAACCCCGTCGCGAACGGCAAAAAGGCGTTGAAATGCGCCGCGGCGGCGGAAAAACGACTGAAAGAAAGGGGAGCCGAATACAGAATACACTACACGAACGCCCCGAAACACGCAACGGAAATCGCGAGGGAACTTTCAAAAACTTCCGACACGATCGTCGCGCTCGGCGGCGACGGCACGATAAACGAGGTCTTTAACGGCATCGACGTCGATAAAGTTAAACTCGGGCTTATTCCGTGCGGAAGCGGCAACGATTTCGTCGCTTCGGCAAACATTCCGACGGATACGGAGGCGGCTGTCGATCTCATTCTCGACGGCGAAGCGAAACCGACCGATTTTATGGTCTGCGGCGGCGTGAGAGGTCTTAACATCATCGGCACGGGCATCGACGTGGACATTCTCAAAAGATGCAGAAAAAGCAAGGTTTTAAAGGGAAAACTGCAATACGTGTTTTCGCTCGTCATC
>ULRB01071485.1_pt1 | contig 11651 bp, 10 predicted proteins | sample 1955051 | NCBI WGS metagenome assembly ULRB01 (sample SAMEA4835671, study PRJEB28245) | human gut metagenome | biome: gut microbiome; material: fecal sample | place: Denmark | collected 2008 | reverse complement strand
GCGGGAATCATCGGCTCGCTCGCAGAGCTGGCCGTGACTCTGTTCGTCCTGAACGCCATGATAAACCGCGCCCGGGCGGCGGGCGAGCACTTCGCCTACCACGAGAAGGACGAGGTCTACGCCCCCGGAAGAGAGAAACCGGGTTTCCTCCTGGCGGTGTTTCCGCTGGCGGCGGTGTTCCTGCTGTTCATAGTTTTTGGGGTCCGCATAGAGTATGCCCTGGCGGCCGGGGCGGTGCTGTCGCTGGCCGCCTTCTGGAAGTATCTCCGGGAGGAGGGCGTGCAGCCCGTCCTGAACGCGGGCGCGCTCAGCAGTATCAGCCCGGTGTTCACTGTCGGCGCGATAGTCGGTTTTGCGGGGATAGTCACGAGTACGGAGGCCTTCTCGCAGATCGTGGCGGGGATCGTGGAGATCCCGCTGCCGCCGGTGGTGCTGCTCATCATCTGCGTAGCCATAACCTGCGCGCTGACGGGCGGCTCCTCAACCGGACTGCTCGTCTGCCTGCCGGTGATGGCGCCCGTGTTCATCGACCAGCTGGGCATGGACCTCGAGCTCGTCCACCGTGTTTCGACCTTTGCCGGAAGCATCCTGGACACGCTGCCATACAGCGGCTCCATCCTCATGCTCCTGCCTGTCTGCCACATGAAGCTCAAGGAGATATACCCGGCCATGTTCGTCACGACGGTGCTTTCCACGCTGGTCGGCACGGTGGTCATCGCGCTCATCATGCCGCTCTTCCCCATGCTGCCCTGAGCGAACGCAAATTACATCTGAAACGGAGAGAGAAGCCAAAATGGATAACAAAAACATTGATTACGACGTACTGTTTACCCCCTACAAGATAGGCAAGGTGACGATCAAGAACCGCATAGGCATGTCCGCCATGGGCCTGTTTTCCGCGAACACGGACGGCAGCCCCTCAATGTTCACCTCCGCCTTCTATGAGGACAGGGCGCGGGGCGGCACGGGCCTCATCATCGTCGGCGCGAGCATGGTCTCACGCGCGGCGGCGAACGGCATCACCGGCATGTATTGGGAGGACAAGTCCGTCGTCCCCCACCACACGGACATAGTCGAGCGCTGCCACAGGTACGGTGCGAAGGCCGCCATCGCTATCGGCGTGGGCTCCGGGCGCAACGCCTTCCTCACGATGCTCGACGGCAAGCAGCCCGTCTCCGCCTCGGCGATCCCCTCCCGCTGGGACCCGAATCTCCTCTGCCATCCCCTGACCGTGGACGAGATACACGAGTACGTTGCGGGCTATGAGCAGGCTGCCTATAGGGCAAAGTGCGCGGGGTATGATATAATCGAGGTCCACGCCCACTGCGGCTATCTCATAGACCAGTTCATGTCCCCGCTCTGGAACCACCGCGAGGACGAGTACGGCGGCAGCGACGAGAACCGTGCCCGCTTCGCCATCGAGATCCTGCAGGCGATAAAACGCGGCGCGGGCAGCGACATCCCGGTCATTTACCGCATCGCGCCGGACCACAGGGTCCCCGGCTCCCGCACGCTCGAGAACTGCGGACCGACCTTCGACGTCCTCTCCAAGGCCGGCGTGGACGCCTTTGACTGCGACGCAGGCTGCTATGACGTCATAGACTACATCTTCCCGACCCAGTACCTGGGTGACGCGCCCCTGGCTTACGTCCTGCCCACCGTCCGCAAATGCACGGACAAGCCCCTGCTCAACGCCGGCAACCACACGCCGGAGACCGCAGCAGAGCTTATATCCTCCGGCAAGAGCGACTTTGTTCTCTTTGGCCGCGGGCTCATCTGCGACCCCGACCTTCCCAAAAAGCTCATGAACGGAGAGCGTGAGAACGTCCGCCCCTGCATGCGCTGCCTGGAGGAGTGCGTCCGCCGTACCGTGGACCGCATAACCAAGGTCAGCTGCGCGCTCAACCCCCGCGTGAACGAGGAGATGTTCTTCAACATCAAAAAGGTCGAAAAGCCGCTGAACGTCATGGTCGTCGGCGGAGGCCCAGGCGGACTCGAGGCCGCCCGCGTTGCGGCTCTGGAGGGCAACACCGTGCACCTCTACGAGAAGTCCGGAGTCCTGGGAGGCAACATGCTGGTGGCATCCACCCCGGATTTCAAGAGCCCCATCCAGGATCTTCTCAAGTGGTACGAGCTGCAGATGAAGAACACCGGCGTGAACGTCCACATGAACGCCGAGATAGGCGCTGACGATCCGCGCTTCGAGCAGGCGGACCTCATCGTCATGGCAACGGGCGCGAACGAGTTTGTCCCGCGCATCCCCGGCGTGGACGGGGCTAACGTCGTCAGCGTCATAGATGCGCACATGAACTGGGACCTCGTCAAAGGCGAGCGCATCGTCGTCTGCGGCGGCGGTCTCTCCGGCTGCGAGGCGGCCTACGACCTGGCAAAGGAGAAGGGCATGTCCGTCACCGTCGTCGAGATGGGGGACAAGGTGCTCAACGGCGTGTTCACGATAAACGCGGATTCGCTCCTGCGCAAGATGCAGGGCTACGACATCACCCTGCGTACCTCCGCCCGCGTCACGCGCGTCACGGAAGAGGGCGTCTACATAGAGCACGATGGCCAGGAGGAGTTCCTGCCCTGCGACACGGTGGTCGCTGCCTTCGGCCTGACGCCGAACGCGAAGGTGGCGGAGGCCGTCCGCGCCAAGTACCCCAAAAAGACCTGGATAATCGGGGACAGCGAGGAAATAGGCAACATAGGCAAGGCCGTCCGCGGCGGCTACTACGCGGCCATGAGCCTCATCGACTGAAGAGAAAGGAAGAGAGCAAATGTTTGATCTCACTGGAAGGAACGCGGTTGTCACCGGAGCCTCTGCCGGACTGGGCCGCGAGATAGCCCTGGCCCTTGCGGGGCAGGGCGCGAACGTTGCCATTCTGGCCAGGCGCGAGAACAAGCTCGAGGAGGTCGCGGCCGAGATCCGCGCGCTGGGTGTGGACTGCCTGGTGGTCAAGTGCGACGTCACGATAAACGCCCAGGTCGAGGCGGCGGCGGCCAAGTGCATAGCGCACTTCGGGAAGGTGGACATCCTGGTGAACAACGCCGGTGGGGGCCACCAGATAGACGCCGCGGAGGGCGACCTGGACGACTGGCTGAGCATCGCAGACCTGAACCTCAACAGCGTCTACCGCTGCTGCCGCGCTTTCGGCAAGCACATGATAGATAACGGCTACGGCCGCATAATAAACATCGCCTCCATGTACGGCCTCGTGGGCAGCCGCGGGACCAAGAACTCGCCCTATGCGGCGGCAAAGGGCGGAGTCGTGAACCTGACCCGCGCCCTGGGCAGCGAGTGGGCAAGGTACGGCGTTAACGTGAACGCCGTTAGTCCCGGATACTTCAGGACAGAGGCCACGGAGGGCATGTGGGAGCTCGTAAATCAGATAGCCAGCGACAACACACCCATAAAGCGCGGCGGACGCCAGGGCGAGATCACCGCGCCCGTCTGCTTCCTTGCCAGCGACGAGGCGAGTTACATGGTAGGCGCGGTCATCCCCTGCGACGGCGGCTATACCTGCATTTGAGAAATAGGAGGAAATACAAAGATGAGAGGATTCTGCCTTTCCTCCAGTTTCCCCGAAAAGGGAGTGGGCTGGCTCGAGATACCTAAGCCGCAGATACAAAACCCCTATGACGCAATCCTGGAGCCGGTGGCGGTCTCGCCCTGCACTTCCGACGTACACTCGGCCAGGGCGAACATGGCCGGCGGGAACGCTGCTTCCAACCTCATTCTGGGCAAGACCGGCCAGAAGCGCCCGGACATCGTCCTTGGACACGAGGCGGTGGGCCGCGTCGTGGAGGTTGGAGCGCTGGTAACGGACTTCAAGGTGGGGGATGTCGTTTCCGTCCCCTGCGTGACGCCGAACTGGCTGACGCTTGAGGTCCAAAACGGCTGGTATCAGCACTCCGGCGGTCAGGCTGGCGGACGCTTCACCTCCCTGCGCGACCACGGCGTATTCGGAGAGTACTTCCGCATCCCCTTCGCGGACATGAACCTGGCCAGGATACCCGAGGGCGTCTCCCTGGCGGCGGGCGTCATGGCGACGGACATGATAACGACGGGCTTCAGCGCCGTCGAGATGGCGGAGGTCGCCTACGGCGACACCGTTGTGGTCATAGGCATAGGCCCTGTGGGCCTGATGTCCGTGGCGGGCGCAGCCCTGCGCGGCGCGGGAAGGATTATTGCAGTCGGAGGACGCGAGGTCACGCGCGAGCTGGCCGTGAAGTACGGCGCGGAGGTCACGGTGGACTACAGGGACGGCGACCTCAGGCAACAGCTCGACGAGGTGCTGGGTCCCAAGAAGGCCGACGCCGTCATCATAGCCGGCGGGAACGAAGACACGGTCAGCCTGGCGATGGGACTCGTACATGTCTACGGCCGCGTGGCGAATCTGCTGGGCCTTTCCGGTGAGGTGCTCATAAAGCCTGCGGACTCGGGGGCTTTCTGCGCGCACAAGACGTTGGTCGGCAATCTCTGCCCCGGCGGCAGGGTGCGGACGGAGCGGCTGCTCTCTATCGTGAAGTCCGGCCGCCTGGATGCCGACAGCCTTATCACTCACGAGTTCAGGGGCCTGGACGGCATTGAGCCGGCCTTTGACCTCATGGCGGCGAAGCCGGCGGAGCTCATAAAGCCCATCGTTTATATTTGAGGAAGCGGAAAGGGGCCGACGTCCGAAAAGGACGCCGGCCCCAAGTGATTTTTATAGACAAAGACCCCCGGGCGGCGCCTAGGCGCAGCCCGGGGATCTGGCGCGGAAGGAGGGATTTGAACCCTCGCTCGGCTCAACACCGACTACTCCCTTAGCAGGGGAGCCCCTTCGGCCTCTTGGGTACTTCCGCAGGTCAAAGCTCACATATATTATCATAGGAAAAGCAACTTGTCAAGATTGACATACATGAGGAAATGGACTATTATTTTTTTATTATGAGATATGACACGGTTATTTTCGATTTGGACGGCACTTTACTCGATACGCTGGACGACCTGACGGACGGCGTGAACCACGCTTTGCGTGAATTCGGCTTCCAGGAGGCGACGCGGGAGGAGATACGCGCCCGCCTGGGCTACGGTTCCGGCTACCTTATCGCCAGCAGCGTGCCAGGCGGGAAAGATTGTCCCGTATATCAACAAGTGTTTGACTGCTACTTCGCCTACTACAGGGCGCACAGCGCGGACAAGACCAGGCCATACCCCGGCATACCCGAGCTCCTGCGCGAGCTGGGGCGGAGGGGCGTGCGCTGCGCCATCGTCTCCAACAAACCACACCTGGCAACGCTGGACCTGGCGGAAAAATACTTCAAGGGCCTCGTGGCCACCGCTGTGGGCGACCAGCCCGGCGTGGTGGAGCGCAAGCCCGCGCCCGACACCGTTTGGGCAGCGATGCGCGAGCTCGGCGGCACCGGGGAGCGGAGCGTATACGTCGGGGACTCCGAGGTCGATATCCGGACCGCGCGTAACGCCGGGATCGACTGTGTCTCCGTGGACTGGGGCTTCCGCACGCGGGAACAGCTCCTGGGCTTCGGCGCGGCGCGCATAGTCTCAAGCGCAGAGGAGCTGCTCGAGGCGCTCGAGTGAATAATTGAAATTGGGGGAAAACTGTCCATGTCCGATATCGGCTGGATAATCATTATAACCGCCGTCGCAGGAGTCGGCGGAACAGGCCTGGGCGGCGTTGTCGGCGCGCTCCTAAAGCGCGATTCGAGCCGCATAGTCAGTCTGCTGCTCGCATTTGCCGGCGGGATCATGACAGGCGTCGTATGCTTCGACATGATAACCGGAGCGCTCCAGCCGGAGGGCTCGGCGGAACAGGTGAACGTGTTTTTCGTCGTGGCTGGGGTCATGCTGGGCTACGTTGTCATCTGGGTCCTGAACGTCTGGATAGACAGAAAGACTAACCACGAGCTCGAACACATTGACGAGGACCACCCTAAGACCGCGGACGACTTGGACGAGCTCATCCACAGCGACCACTACGTCAGGCACGAAAATTGCTCCGAGGACGGCGGCCCGGCCTCCAAATACCAGCTCTTCATAGCGGGCGTTGTTATGGCTTGTGCCATCGCATTGCACAACATGCCCGAGGGTATGGTCATAGGCGCGTCCTACGCGGGCAACCGCGCCGCGGGTCCGCTCGGCGGCTCGGGACTTATCATGGCAGTCATCATCGGCCTGCACAACATCCCAGAGGGCATGGCCGTCTCCGTGCCGCTCATAACCGGTGGCTCCAAGCGCCTGCGCGCCGTCGTCATAACTGCGCTCTCCGGCGCGCCCACCATCATCGGCGCGGTTCTCGGCTTCTGTCTGGGTACGCTCTCGCCGATGTGGCTGTCGCTCTCATTGAGCTTTGCTGCCGGCGCAATGTTCTATGTCGTGTTCGGTGAGCTCCTGCCGGAGGCGATCCTCATGTGCCGTTCAAAGCTACCGGCTTTCGCCACGGTGGTAGGCGTGCTGGTGGGTCTTATACTAATTTACATTTAATGCGCAATAATGCTTGACAAAGCGGAAAAATCGGGTATAATATCTTTTGCGCATAGCGGGATTGTGTAAAGGTAGCACAGCGGACTCTGACTCCGTATGTGAGGGTTCGAATCCTTCTCCCGCTGCCAGCGGGCGTCCCAAAAAGGGGCGCCCGCCTTTTGTTTTTCCAGATATGGAGGAGTTATGAAGAAAACCCTGTCGATTACGATTTTGCTTGCAATGCTCTGCGCGCTTTTATCCGGCTGCGGCGCGCAATCCGAGCCGGAGGGTGAGGGCATTTCCGTTGTGGCGACGGTGTTCGCGCCCTATGACTTCGCGCGCCAGCTCGTTGGAGAGCGGGGCGAGGTGACGCTGCTGCTGCCGCCCGGCTCCGAGGCTCACTCCTATGAGCCCTCCCCGAAGGACATTATCGAGATACAGAACTGCGACCTCTTCATTTACGTCGGCGGAGTGTCGGACGCATGGGTGTCCGACGTGCTGGAGTCCGTGGGCGGGGAAGTGCGCACCGTGACGCTCATGGACTGCGTGGAGCTGCTTGAGGAGGAGCATGTGGAGGGCATGGAGGTGGACGAGGACGAGCACGAGGGAGAGATCGAGTACGACGAGCACGTCTGGACCAGCCCGCGCAACGCGGAGCTCATCTGCGAAAAGATCGCCGCGGCGCTCTGCGAGGTAGATCCGGAGGGTGCGGAAGAGTACGGCACCGCGCTCGAGTCCTACTGCGCGCAGCTGGACGAGCTGGACGCGGCCTTCACGGAGGTCGTGGAAAACGGCGTGCGGGACACCGTCGTTTTCGGGGACCGCTTTCCGCTTTTGTACTTTGCCAAGGCCTACGGGCTCAATTACTACGCGGCCTGGCCGGGATGCGCGGACGAGGCCGAGCCTTCCGCGGCCACGGTCACCTTCCTTATAGACAAGGTGAAGGCGGAGGGGATACCCGTGGTTTTCCACATAGAGCTCTCAAACGAGGACATGGCGGACACCATCTGCAACGAAACGGGCGCGAAGAAAATGCTCTTTTCCGCCTGCCACAATGTGACGCGGGCGCAGTTTGACGCGGGAGTGACGTATCTGGAACTCATGTGGCAGAACGTGGACGCTTTAAGGGAGGCGCTCGGCTGATGGAACTATTGCGGTGCAGCGATCTCAGCTTCGCCTACGGCGGCGAAACCGTGCTCAAGGGAGTGAACTTTGCCGTGAACGCCGGGGACTACCTCTGCGTCGTGGGCGAGAACGGCTCAGGCAAGTCCACGCTCATGAAGGGCCTCCTGGGTCTCAAGGAGCCGGAGTCGGGCAGCATCGAATATGCGGGAGGGCTCAAACGCAATGAGATAGGCTACCTCCCGCAGCAGACGGCGCTGCAAAAGGACTTTCCCGCCTCGGTGTTTGAGGTCGTGCTCTCGGGCAGGCTCAACAGCATGGGCAGGCGGTTCTTCTATTCGAAGGAGGACAAGAAAGAGGCCGAGCGCAACCTGGACAGGATGGGCATGCTCGAATATAAAAAGCGCTGCTACCAGGAGCTCTCCGGCGGCCAGCAGCAGCGCGTACTGCTGGCTCGGGCGCTCTGCGCGACGAGCAGACTGCTGCTCCTGGACGAGCCTGTGGCCGGACTGGACCCGGTGGCGACAGGGGAAATGTATAACCTCCTAAAGCTCATAAATCTCTGCGACGGCGTGACGGTCATCATGGTCTCGCACGACGTGGCCGCGGCGGAGCGCTACGCCACACACATACTGCAGCTCGGCCACTCACAGCTCTACTTCGGCTCAGTGTCGGGTTACAGAGGCAGCGAAGCCGAGCGGAGACTGAGGGGAGGCGGCTGCAAATGATACTGCTTGAAATGCTGTCCTACCCCTTCCTGGTGCGGGCCTTTGTCGTGGGCGTGCTGGTCTCGCTCTGCGCGGCGCTTTTGGGGGCCTCGCTGGTCCTGAAGCGCTTTTCGATGATAGGCGACGGGCTCTCGCACGTGGGCTTCGGCGCTCTGGCCATAGCCTCGGCGCTCGGCGTGGCGCCCCTGGCTGTTGCGGTGCCTGTGGTGGTCGTGGCGGCGGTGCTGCTCCTCAGAGTCTCTCAGTCCGGCAAGGTCAGGGGCGACGCCGCGGTGGCGCTTATCTCGAGCGGCGCGCTGGCCGTGGGCGTCCTGGTGATCTCGCTCACGAGCGGCGTGAACACCAACGTCTCGAACTACATGTTCGGCAGTATACTGACTATCTCGAGTTCGGACGCGGTGCTGAGCGTCATACTTTGCGCGGCGGTGCTCGTGGTGTTCACGCTTTTCTATCCGCGCATCTTCGCCGTCACCTTTGACGAGACCTTTGCCAGGGCGACTGGTACAAAGGCCGAGGGCTACAACATGCTGCTCGCCATTCTGACTGCGGTGACAGTTGTCCTGGGCATGAGAATGATGGGCGCGCTGCTCATCTCGAGCCTTATCATATTTCCGGCGCTCTCGGCAATGCGGGTGTTCCGGAGCTTCCGCTCTGTGACGGTCTGCTCGGCTGTACTGGCGGTAGTGTGCTTCACGCTGGGCATGTGCCTCTCCTATGCGCTGGAGACGCCTTCAGGCGCGAGCGTGGTGGCCGTGAATATTTTTGCCTTCGCGGGCTTTGCGCTCTGCGGGCGGCTGCTGCGCCGCAGGTGAGGCCCGGCAGTTTGCACAAGGCGAACATTGTCCTGCGCCCGGAATATCCAGTTTCGGGCGCATTATTCATTCGTTTTTGAATATTTTCGGCTGCAAAGAGCGCAAGTATGGGCATTTTAGCATAAAAACACAATTATTCATTGACAAAGATGACCGGCTGGTGTATGATTGACGACGTTATCAAACCGGCGGTGAGCCGGATATGGAAAGAGGATATTAAAGATGAAAAAGATACTTGCACTCATGCTTGCGCTCTGCATGGTCTTTGCGCTGGCGGCCTGCGGCGAACCCGCAAGCGAACCGAGCGACGCCCCCGTGAGCGAAGCGCCCGAGGCCAGCGAGGCCCCCGCTTCTGAGGCTCCCGAGACTGAGACTCCCGCTGATGCGGAAGGCGGCCTGACCATCGTGGACGGCAAGCTCACCATGAGCACCAACGCGCAGTTCCCCCCCTATGAGATGACCACCGACGACGGCGGCTTCGAGGGCATCGACGTCGAGATCGCCACCGCTATCGCCGAGAAGCTGGGCCTCGAGCTCGACATCCTCGACATGGACTTCGACAGCGCGCTGCTGGCCGTCCAGCAGGGCAAGAGCGACATCGTCATGGCCGGCGTCACCGTCAATGACGACAGGCTCCTGGTCATGGACTTCAGCACCAGCTACGCCAACGGCGTCCAGGTCGTTATCGTTAAGGAAGGCAGCGACATCACCATCGACAACATGGGCGAGGGCCTCATCGGCACCCAGCGCGGCACCACCGGCAACATCTACTGCACCGACGACTACGGCGAGGAGCATGTTGTGGCTTATGACGATGGCTTCACCGCTGTTCAGGCTCTCGTGAACGGCCAGGTCGACTGCGTCGTTATCGACAACGCTCCTGCTCAGGAGTTCGTCAAGAACAACGCCGGCCTCGCCATCCTCGATACCGAGTATGCCAACGAGGACTACGCCATCGGTGTGAACAAGGGCAACACCGCTCTGCTTGACGCCATCAACGGCGCCCTCGAAGAGCTCATCGCCGACGGTACCGTCCAGAGCATAATTGATAAGTACATCCCGGCCGCCGAGTGATCCCCGGCAGGGCAGATACATAAGAAGCTCCAAAAGGGCGGCACACAGCCGCCCTTTTGTCAGCGAAACGAGAATTTCTGAGGAAAGAGAGAGGTGGGCGCCGTGAGCATGGCCGAGGCCTATGCGCTTTGGAAAGCCATGAGCATTGCCGGAGAAGAATTAACCGTCTGGCAGGACATCTACGTCAAATTCTATCAGGCCTTCATCGAGGCCGACCGCTGGAAGCAGTACCTGGCTGGCATGGGTACTACGCTGTATGTAACGGTCATCGCTATACTCATAGGTATCGTTCTCGGCGTTATCGTGGCGTCCATTCGCACGGCGCACGACCAGCAGCGCAGAAAAAAGAACATATTCCTTGGCTTTTTCAACGCGATATGCAAGGTCTATGTGACGGTGATACGCGGTACTCCTATGATGGTCCAGCTCATGATACTGGGCTTTGTCATTTTCAAGAGCAGCCGCAACTTTACGATGGTCGGCGCGCTGGGCCTGGGCCTGAACTCCGGCGCTTATGTGGCGGAGATCATACGCGGCGGCCTCATGTCGCTGGACCAGGGCCAGTCCGAGGCGGGCAGAAGCCTGGGGCTGGGCTATATGGACACGATGCGGTTCATAGTTGTGCCGCAGGCATTCAAGGCAGTCCTGCCCGCTCTGGGCAACGAATTTATCATACTGCTCAAGGACACCTCCCTGCTGAACATCATAGGAGGCAAGGAGCTGGTCCACGCGGCGCAGGGCATCATGAACCGGACCTGGGAGCAGATGTTCCCGCTGCTGGGCATATCCTTCATGTATCTGATAATGGTCATGATACTCAGCTGGCTGCAGGGTAAACTCGAAAGGAGGCTGAGACAGAGTGAGCGCTGACGTCATAATCCGCGTCGAGGACGTGAAGAAATACTATAACGGCGGCAAGGTCAAAGCGCTTGACGGCGTCAGCACCGAGATCCGCCGCGGCGAGGTCGTGGTCATCATAGGACCCTCCGGCGGCGGCAAGAGTACGCTCCTGCGCTCGCTGAACCTCCTTGAAGAGCCCACCGAGGGCAAGATATACTTCGAGGACGAGGATATAACCGACCCGAAGATAGATATAGACCTCCACCGGCAGAAGATGGGCATGGTGTTCCAGCACTTCAACCTGTTCCCGCATATGACCATCCTGCACAACATGACGCTCGCCCCCATCCGCGTGCTCAAGCGCTCCAAGCAGGAGGCGGAAGCCAAGGCCATGGAACTGCTGACCAGAGTCGGCCTCCAGGACAAGGCCAACAACTATCCGCAGCAGCTCTCCGGCGGGCAGAAGCAGCGTGTGGCCATCGTCAGGGCGCTGTGCATGGACCCGGAGGTGATGCTCTTCGACGAGCCCACCAGCGCGCTGGACCCGGAGATGGTCGGAGAAGTCCTGGACGTCATGAAAACCCTTGCGCAGGACGGCATGACCATGGTCGTCGT
>ULRB01107206.1_pt1 | contig 11753 bp, 20 predicted proteins | sample 1955051 | NCBI WGS metagenome assembly ULRB01 (sample SAMEA4835671, study PRJEB28245) | human gut metagenome | biome: gut microbiome; material: fecal sample | place: Denmark | collected 2008 | reverse complement strand
TGCGTATCGTCTGCCGGGAAACCGCCCCGGTAGGAGTGCACCGGGAAGCCCTCGGCGCGGAAGTCGTCAATGATGGGTAGTCCAAGGCCGTCTCCGTCCGCGTAAATGCGGTCGGCGGGGATGCCGAGTTCGGACGCCCTGCGGCGGAACCGTCCGCGCGCTCCTACGGTGTCCGGGTCCGACCAGTGGTCGGCGATGAAGAATCGGTTGCCCTGCCCGGCCGCGAAGACGTTTTCGTCGCCTCCGGCCGCGAAGTCGAAGCCGCCGCAGGTCTCCCCGGTGTCCAGAAAGGGAGGCGGGTTGTTGACCAGATCCATGAGGGCGCGCCGGGGAATGACGGACTGACCGTCGAGGTCCGTGAATTCGCCGAGGATGGCGGAGCGGTAGAAGGAGGACTGCTCGCCGTATTCTTTTTTCAGGCGCTCGGCCTTGCCCGGGTCATTGATCTCAATGTGGGGGCAATCCTCGTATTTGACGCGGATCTTGTAGTAGAGGGATGAATTTTTGTGGAAGCAGTCGTAGAAGGTGCCGGAATCGGCCCCAGGTGACGAGGTAATGAACGCGTGGAAGAGCGTGCAGCGGGAAACGGCGGTGAAGATGGAGTCCGGGATGGTTTTAGCCTCGTCGAGGACGTAAAAGACGGGGTCCACGTCGGGCGAGATTTTCGGGTGCCATCCTTCCGCGCGGCCGGCGTTGTCGGTCGAGAAGCCCACGGCAAAGCCTCCCTCCGGCGTGCGAATCTCGGTTTTGTTGAATGTCCAGCCGTCAAAGAAAGGGTTGTCCATGTAGCGGCGGAGCGCGGGAAAGAGCTGCTTTTCCACCTGCATCCACGACGACGACGTAACCGGCACCTGACCCCGCGGGAAGCAGGTAAGGAAGTACAGGATGGCCGGAGCGATGCAGTTGCTCGTCTTGCCGGATCCGTTGGGAGCAACCAGAGCCACGCTTTTCCCTCCCAGGGTCAGCTTGCCGAGGGACAACGCCTTGATGGCCTCCACCTGCCAGGGATAGGGATCCAGGCGGAGGACATGGCGGAGGAAGAAGCTGACGGGGAGGCGTGTCCTGGTCTGTTAAGCGTGGAGTTTGCCGGCGATGGTTTCCAGCGCGGTTTTCTCGTCTTCCTGCAGCTGGGCCAGCTGCTCGGGGTCCAGGGTGATTTTCCGTTCCAGCGGCGCGCCGGGAACGCCGGCGACATCCTGACGGACCCGGTCGCCGAATTTTTCCGGCGCGAATCGGGCGGCGACTTTCAGCCGGGTTTCAATGGCGAGCTTCTTCGCGGCGACGGAGGCGGAGCCGCATTCCGGGTCCAAGGCGACTTTCGCGGCTTCGTCGGCCAGCTCCTGACAGGCGTCAATCATAGCTTCCGACTGCGCTTCCCGCGCGCGTTGAATGATTTTACAAAACTCTTCCCGCTCATGTCTCCATCTCCAGACAGTTAAAACATCCGGCATGTGGTCATCGGAGCAGATGGATTTCATGGTTTCCCCGTTGGCAAGACGGGTGGCTATCTCGGCGGCCAGTTCCTCGGTGTAGAGGCTCGGCCGCCCCGGTTTTCTTTTGGTGGTAGGTTTCTTTTTCCTTCCGGGACGATAAGATTTTTTTAGTAGCGCGTCAAAACAAGATTTTTTCATTTGACATACTCACAAAATGATAGTAGATTAGCTTTGTTGACGGGAGGTAAGAGCTAACCGAAGACTTAATCTAACACCAAGTCGGAAAATGAATAAGAAAATTGCCCAGTCCTTTGAAATCAGAACGCCGGAAGTTATTGTCCGCAATGACATCGGATCGAAGATTAAAGACACTTGGAAGCTTACTAAAGTTGACGTTCAAATTCTGAAAGAAACGGAAAAAGCTTTCTTCATCGACGCGGAATTTTCATTCAGAGCTCCCAATAGAAAAATGTGGATTCCGAAAAGCCTCGTAAAAAGAGTTTTAGACTATAAAATGGAAGGCCTCACCCTGGAGCTCCCCACTTGGTTCGCCATCGAAAACGGACTTTAATCCAACCACGAGAAAAAATGAAAGTAACTACAGAATTGAAAGAAAAACTGAACCTCATCAGAACGGAACTGGAAGATGAGCTGGTGCGCGAAAAGGTGGTCATTGAAGAGTGCGAGGGCGTCGAGCTGAACGCCCTTGACGAGGGAGGCGTCAGCTTACTTTTTCAGGATCCGGAAAACTATGACGAAGTTGAAGACGTTGAAAACTATGAAGACTTAAATATTTCCCTATCAATTTATTTCGCCTCTTGGCTTTCGGAATCCAAAAGAGACCTGCTGGAAAAAAAACTTCGCGATAAGATGGAAGAAAACCGTTTCCTTTTTTCTCCCGTCACCGGAGACGGGAATGGAGTCTATATTTACGGGGCGGAAATTGAAGGTGTGGGAGGAAAAGAACTTCGGACATTGCATCAGTTTTTGGACTTTTTGAAAACAACCCACCGGTTGAACAGTAAAACAGCTGCGGTGAATCGCGCCGCCGAGGTGATCGGGGTCACCCGCGTGACGGTGTGGAGATGGTTGGATTCTGACCGCGGGCCGGGGGCGCCGATGGATCTTCTGATGAATTTAATCATGGAACGAGGGACGACCAAAAATCTCCCCCGCTGATTTTTCGACGAATAACGATATACGAGATTCCAGGGTATACGAGATTCCAGGGCTATTCCCGGGGATGGTAATTGATCTCGCGGTAGGATTTCCAATCACAGGTGATGATGGTGCCGCAAAGGTGGATGCGGGAAACAATGGCCGGCCCGAGTCGATCTTCAAGGGCGGCGGGGCTGTAGTTGGAGATGATGATGGTCGGTTTGCCGTTCTGGTGCCGATAATCAATGAGCCTTTCCAGCGCGGCGCCTGCAAAGTCCGTGTCCTTGACCTCGTGATACTCGTCCAGCACCAGAAGATACGGGGCCTTGTATCGCTTCATGACATCGGATTCCGAGCCGTTGCCGTTAAACGTCTCTCTCAAGTCCATCGTGTAATCATAGGCCTTGGTATAGAGAACTCGCCTCTTTCGCCTGTACATGAGGCGTCCAAGAAACGTGCTCAATACCGTTTTCCCGGTGCCGTATCGCCCGTTCAGTACAATGATACTCCCAGGCGTCAAAACGAGGCGGTAGGCATCACGCAGGGCTTTCTTCCATGGTTCCCCGGTTACTTCGTCAAGGCAATCAATAGCTCGGCGGGGAAAACCGCGGTCAATCAGGCCAAGGCGTTCGTATGCCGCTCGGCGTTCTTCTTCCCGCTGCTTTTCAGCATCCAGCGCTTCCGCTTCCAGCTCTTCAATGCTTCTTCCGTCGTCCTCGGCAAGCAGGGTGATAGATTCCAGGAGGCTTTCAAGATTAACTTCTTTCAGTCCTCCCTGGGGTTTAATGGGGTCGTCAATCTTTCCAGAGGTCATCTCGTCTTGATGGTTTAGTCGTTGATTTTGTCGGGGATTCCGCGGCATTGGCGGGTTTCAGCCCGGGCGGGTTCGCATTGTTCCGGGCCCAGGTGGCAGCGTATTGGCGAGCCATGGGCCGCCAGTCTGCCAGGGGGACGCCGTGCCGGTTTCGCCATCCAACGGCGGACTGCTCGTTGAAAAACCGTTCCGCGCACCGGGTCAGCTCGTCTCCGATTGGGTGCAGAACCTGGGCGGCCATAAAACGGTCAACCTCGGAAACATCCTTCGGAAATTGGCAGACCTCGCGCCCGGTTGTAGTTGTAGTAGTAGTAGTATCTTCTCTTCTCTTCTCTGGTAACGGTTTTTGTAACGGTTCAAGCGTTACATTTTCGTTACATGTTTTTACAACTCGCTCATGATGAGCTTTTCTGCTATTCGCAACACGGCGGTTCGTATTGGCCCTATTTTTGGCGGATTGGCCGTTGTGGCGGTCAAAATTGGGGATTGAAAGGAGGCCCTCGCGTCCATTCAACCAGCCAACTTTGACAAGCCCAGCGGCGAAGCCGGGGCAGAATACAAGACGGTCGAGAAACGAATTTGTAACGGTAATGGCGTTACCAGAAACGGATTGTTGATCAGCCCAAATCCAGAGGCGAAGCAGCTTGCCGACAACGGCATCCTGATCAATTCCAAGGATGCCGGCCAGCTTCACCACTTCGGGTTTGTCAGGTGTGGTGTGTTCAACCTTGATCCAGTCTCCGGCCATATATACTATATCCCTTCTGTCTCTTTTACTCCTTCGCCAAATGTGGGTGAGAGCTGTATTTTTCTGCCTTGAACAGTATTGATCTTTAACGGTTTCTGGATGTATAGACACGCTGTCAAAAGGCTTATTTCTGCGGCGCGGTTTATATCAGGGAAGCGGCCGCTGGGTCGGATTTCCCGAACCCTTCCGCCAGGGAGAACATACAGTAATCCCCAAAGTCCCGGCACGTCATCAAAAGTGATGACTCCCGGCTCGCATATGTAATACCGATACATACCCATTCCTTTTTTAGGATGGATGCGGAACGGCTTTTTAAGGTCTGCCAAAAAGTCCGCTCGGCTGGTTTTTGCCTCCACAAGAACGCTCGCATATCCGCCAAACCCTATGGCGTCAGGCTGCTCGTTAGTAATAATGCAATTCGGTTCAGCGATCGCTACCCGGCAACGTTTAGTTCCCATAAGCCATCGTTCTGCTATTTCGCACAGTTCCCGGTGCGTCCGTGGAATTAAAGAGGTTGGTTTGCGTGGCATATCAAAAAAGCGTCAGTTGGGGGTTGTTTTTCATGATTCTGCCGAGCAGAACCCGGAATGCAGTTGCCGCCACAGCAGGTACTTGCCCACAAGCAAAGGTGAGTTTTCCAGGAATGCGAATTTCGGTCGTACCTCATTGATAATTCGGTGCATTTCCCGCCAGAGCCCGGAGCGGGCGCCGTCAATGCCGGCGCCTTTTCCCGCGGCTGAAATGTCCTGGCACGGGAAGCCTCCAGATACCACGTCAACAAGGCCGCGCCACGGTCGTCCGTCAAAGGTGCATACGTCATCCCATATCGGGAAAGGCGGGAGTATGCCGTCATTCTGGCGGGCGAGCAGTACGCTTGCGGGGTAGGGTTCGAGTTCGACGGCGCAGACGGTGCGGATGCCGAGCAATTCGCTTCCGAGTATGCCTCCACCAGCGCCCGCGAAAAGATGTAGCTCATTCACTCGCCCTCCTTTCTAAAATTGCCGCTTGCTCGTCAGTGATATACTGCCAGCTCTGCGGTGGGCGAGTCAGTCCAATGGACGAGAGCAGCACGAGGGACGGGAGTTTCACGGGGTCCTGGATGCCCCAGGCGTAGCAGGGGAGATAGGCGCGGATATGTTCTTCCGTCACGCAGGCTTCTCTGATCAGTAAATCCAAGGCATCCCCGAATGGCATATGGCGCAAAGCCACATAAGAGACCATCCTACACTTGCCGATAACTGCCCACTCCCCGTCCTTGCCGGATTCATAAAGCCACAGCGTGACGTGTTCTCCGTGGGGGATGCATGGCTTATTTTTACGTAGCTCCCATGTCTTTTGCCCGTCCATGATAAAACCGGAGAAAGGCCGCCTGACGGATAAGAGGATGTTAATCATTACTGGCCTCCTTTTTCGGTTTCCAACTAATAGGCCAACCTACACCGTGGCAGAGCGCGCAAAGCTTGTAATGGGTCCCATCATGTTTGCAAGTAGAGCAACCCCGCCGTTGAGGCGGTATCCATGCCCTGCATGCGGCCCGTCGGTCTCTGACTCGTTGGATAAGAAATTCGATTTGGCATTGCTTTCGGCAATCAGCCCGTTCCTTCGGGGTTAATTTAGCGTAGGTCGTCCCGTAGGTGTGTCGCGCATAATCACGAGCCTCTTGAATTTTAAGACATAAACAGGCTTTGACAAACCCGTATCGGTAAAAGGCCTGTTGTTCAGGCGTTAGTTTCATCATCTTCCTCCTTTCTGTCAATGATGGCCCTTAATTCATCAAATGCCCGCAGACGTGTATGATTCCTTGTCGTGCAAATAAGGTGCTGCGCCCACCGGGCATGCCGTTTCGTGGGGTACTCCATGCGATAGCGGGCGATAATCCCTTTGTGGTGCACAATCGCGGCCTGAACTTCATATTTCCCATCGTCGGTTTTCTTCATGGGGCAGACCTGCTGGACGATGATGTGAGGGTTCCGTTTCATTATTCGTTCCCTCCTTTCTGATCGAGTTCCCAGGGCCATTTTTTGATGTTGGTAGGATAGTAACTATCTGCATCACCATACACGTCTTGGAGATGGATTTTTCCAGCTTCTAAATCCGTACCAAGCACTGTATATATGTCATCCCTTAGCCATATCAGGACGTTATCACCTTGATTTAACCGCATGATGGGTGGGAACTTGGAGATTAGTTTTTGAGCTGCTTTTTTCGCTCCTTGCTCGGTGGAGCAGAGTGAAGCGGTTTGCCATTTGCACTTCCAGCAAACGTATTCAAATCCGTATCTTTGTACAGACGGCGCTAATTCTTCTCCGCATAATGGACATTTAAGCGTTTTCATTTCGATTCTCCTTCTTGTATGATTTCCACGTTCCAGCCTGTTTTCGTTTTTTGAACAGCTACAAAAACAAAGGGGAACTTATCAGCCGCCGCCTTGATTTTTACCCGGGCATCGTCACGCCAGAAGCCTTTCACTTCGTGGAATTCAAGTGTTCCGTCGTTGCAGACGACCATGAAATCGGGCGTGTAGGAGCAGCGGTTCCCAAGGATCAGCTTGACGGCCTCAAACTTGAATTCCCGGATGTGCCCCTTTGCTTGACGGTCGGACAGGTAAAAGCCATAGGCGGCTTCTGTCTTATTCATCACGCCGGGCCGGTGGATAGCTCTTGCCCTGATTCTCATGCCGCCCTCCCTTCTACGGCTGGACGGATTTGAGGCATGATGACGTCAAATTGGTCTCGGTATTCCCGTTTGAAATCATTCAGCGTCTCGTTGATTTGGTCGGTATAGGCGTCCCATTCCACTTTTAGCAGGAAGGGACGCAAACCGCGGCAATAGGAGAAAAAATACCATGTCCGCAGCCCCGTCACCGCCATGGATCCGTGCACCTGGGGTCGGTATTCGGGAGGCAGTTCGCCGTTGAGCAGGTAGAGAGCGTGGGTCTTGGAGAGGGGGCACTTGATTTCAAGCCCCGCCATGTAGTCGCCGGACTGGTCAACGATGAGACCGTCGGGGCTGCATCCCACCGGTCCGTCCTGGCAAAGGACGAACCCCACTTCCTTGACGGTCATTCCCGTGATGGTTCTGAATTCGTCCCGGGCTTCCGGTTCCAGCTCTTCTCCCTGGTCCGTATGACGGTTGCCTTCCCACTTGATTTCATCGGGCCGCAGGAAGGAGCAGCACAGATCAATGATGAGTTCTCCCCAAGGACCCCTTTCCTGGTGCGTTCTGGGCTGGGGTTTCTTTCCCGTAGGCGTCAGGAGCCGTTTAAAGTTGCTCGCAGTCAGACGGCCGGCGCGCAGCTTAAACCAGGCTTCCGACCGCTGGTAGATGTTTTCGTAGACAATGCAGTTCTTGGACAGGCTCATTTCAATAGTCCTCCATGTTGGCGGTTGCGTATTCTTTCGCGGCCGGAATTTCCAGGCCCGGAATAAAGTCGCCCTGCTGTTCAGGTTCCGGCAGGGCCTCCCGGGGTTCTTCACGGAATTCTTCAGGGGACGGAGCGTTGTTCCACGGAGTTTCCCCTTCGGGTGGGCCGTCTGTTTTTTCCGGCGTTGCATTTCTCATTCCTCCGGCGACGTCTTTCCCTTCGTCTTCGTCATAGATGCCTCCGAATCCAAAGGCCACGCGGCCACACTGCATGATGGCTTTGTGGCGCAGCATACGCCGCGGCCATTGACGCCACGGATCCGTGTTCTTCTTGCATTCGGTCAAGTATTCCGTGATGACAGTCGGGTGTTGGTTGTCTTTTCGGTAGATTCGGCAAGTGCATGACTCCCCGTCACCGCTCATTTCCACGTCCATGCCGTCAAATTTCGGATGCGTGTTGATCAGTTTCAGCCATCCGTCGATGCCGACAATAGGCACTATCCCCCCGTTTTTTCCTGGGAACGCGTAAATTTCTTTGAGGAAGGGATTCAGTTTGTATTGGTTGGCGACGACGCAAAAGGCCATGAGTTCCTCATTGGTGGCTTTGGGTGCAATGGTCGCTTTAATAGTCATGTATGCCTGGGAGGGGTTGACTCCCATCCTTTCCGCCAATTCCACCAGCATGGGGGCGATCGGCTTGGACACACATGGGGCTTGATTGGCTGGGTCTTCTGTGTTAGTTGTGTTTATGTTGTTATTCTGATTCATATTATTTTGATATGTTGTGTTTAACAGGCCGGGTTCAGTTGCCGCTGACCCGGCTATTTTGTTTCAGTTTTTCAAGGATTCGCGGTACTCGCGATTTTTTTCTTTGCAAAGCTCTTCAGCTTTCTCCAGGGCCTTCTCTCTGCTTACCCCGATGTGGTCGCCGAAGTAGATGGAGCATATATATTTATCGTTATTCTCATCTTCACGGCGAATATTAACGCACCCACATGATTCATCAACATAGTAAGGCTCTTCCTCTTTAATTTTTTCTATTGGTTTAATCAAAACCAACCTGGAAAAATCCACCTCCCCCCATCCGCGGGGGTTTGCAATTTTATCTATCGTAATGAGTACTTGTCCATCGTGGCTTTCATCTTCTAGAACTTTGTAATACATACCTTCGTCCAGCATGCCTTCCCATTTCCTCCCCTTGTAATCGGGCTTGACGATATCGCCCTTTCGGAATTTCCTCTTCGGGTCGTATTGATTAAAATCTCGTTCAAGTAAGTCAATGCCGATGTAGAATTCCTTCCCGTTTTCCCACTTAATCAATACGGCTTTTTTATCGTTTGATATATCAACGATTTCTCCCCCGAGGTGTACTTTAGTTCCAACAGTGCAATCTTTAAATTCCATTTTATTTATTTAGTTAATCAGTTAAAAAAGGTTTTTAAGCAGAAGGAAAATTAAAAAGAGGAATGTTCCTCCGGCAGAAACCAGTACGCACCAGAAAATCAGGTAAGTCAGGTAAGTGATGATTTTGGTAATCCGGGGCCCTGATTGGGCGGCTTGGGTGTAGTTCCAGCAGCGCTCCGCTTCGTCCGGGATGCCGTTGAGGCGTTCCCTGGCGCATAACGGGCACAGAAAGCGCGCGGTGAAGACGCCGTCCTGATGGTCCCCAACAAGAGACATCCATGAAGTCGAGGCTTTCAGCGGCTCGGCGCACATGTAACAGCGGGCCGTCTTGGACGGGTGCGGGTTGTCGGTGAGCGTTTCCACCATCCCCTTGAAGGGGCCCCGGTCAATGATGTGTTGATGTGTGGTCATTTTCTTTTGTTAGTTAAGTATTTTTCCACGTCTTCCATGTTATAAAGGGTTCCTTTTCCGACTCCTTCCAGCCTTCTTACATTCTTGCCCGCCCGTGCCAGGATGTTGTCCATCTGACGGGATGAAATGTCATAATAAGTGGCTAAGGTGGAGCTTTTAGCGTATTTCTTTTCGATTGCTCCGAAAATGGAAACGGAAGACGATTCAGGCGTAGAAGGAACAGGCGTGGTTGCTAGCTCCCGCAACACTCCGGCCAGCGTTTCCAGCGCGGTCGCAAGGGTGGTCATGGTTGTGTCATTTTCGCTCATGTTCGTTCTTCTGAATTGGCCGCCCGGACGGGTTTCCCCGCGCCTGCCAGACCGTATTACTCTATATACCTATTGATTTTTTTGGTTTTGGTTTTAGGCCCCACCTGGGCCGGGCGATTGGTTAAAAGTCGTTTAGTCGTCGTAGTGTCCGTCCGGGTTGTCGCACTGCTCTGCGTGGTCAACTTCCCACTGGTCAATCGCTAATTCCAATTCGTCTTTGATGCCCTCCGCTTCCTGGATGGGGAGGTATTCTCCATTCACCCGGATACACTTGTCTTCGTTGTCGTATTCAATGATCATGGTTGCCGGAGGATTTAGATTTATTCACCAGCTCGGAAAACTCGTCTACTGGCTCGGAGGGCAATAATGCGCCGGGAATGGCTTCAAGGCTCAATCCTAAAAGCCTCCGGGCTCCGTAAATTCTCCCTGCGTATTTCGCCCGGAAAATTTTATCTTCAGGATCATTGATGCTGAAGCATGGATTGGCGTCCTCGTGAGTTTCGACTTTAAGAATCTTATCCAGCTCAACGAGTAGGCTTACTATTGTTTGTTCGTTGGTCATATTTTTCCTTATTGGGTTCAATGTAAAAGCTATTGCCTATACATCCGTTTAAGACTATCCTCTGGGTTTATGGTTTTTTTCCAATACTTGGCAGAACTGCTTAAATTCGCTTGCAATTATGCAGGCATAATCTTTTCCGCAGCGGCAGTTTATCTTTTCGCTCCTCAAAGCCTTCTTGAGGCCCTGCATATCAGCTATTCTCCCCATGATTACCGCGATATTGCGGGATTCGTGTTCCTTATTTCCGGATGCGCCCTGCTGGAAAAGGTTTGGAACACTATCAAAACCTCTCGCTCCAAGGCAGAATCCCGTAAAAAGGTGATCAAGCGTCTCCATGCTCTCACTCCAAAAGAGAAAGATGTTCTTCTCAGATATATCTTCTTCGATACCCGCACACAGAGATTTGATGATAGGGACGGCATCGTAAATGGTCTGATAGCAGCCGGCATTCTTATTCGGCTCTCCTTTTATGGAAGCATTGTGACCGGGTTTGACGTCAACATCACCGATGTTGCCTGGGAGTATCTCAAAAAGAATCCCCACTTGCTGAGCTAAGTAATCCATGTTTATCGGTTGGCGGGTTCGGGGTTCTTCGGTTGCGTTTTGTTAGAATTGTTATAATTCTCCAAAGCCTCATTTTCTTCTTTCATGCATTCTATGAGATATTGCCTCAAAAAAACTTCTTCCGTTTTTCCTGAAGCTTTGGCTAATCGTCTGACAGTTGCCATGATTGATGGAGGCAAGGAGAAGTCCGGATTAAGAGATGATGATACGTCGATCATGTTTTTTGTAGCGTTGCTTTACGTGGTTAAAAATATGTAATTTCTACATGATTGTCAACAATAATTCTGTACTTATTGCATACTCATTCACAATAAAAGGCTTGCAATTATGTAATAAATGCATATCCTTTCCTCATGCCCACCAAAGAAGAGATCAAAGACTGGCTTAAAGGAATTGGAAAAGACCGATTTTGGCTAGCTGATAAATGCGGAGTGGAGAAAGTCTCCGTTGATGGCTGGTTTACTTCCCGAGGGCGCGTTCCCTCTTATGCGCTTTTAGTGATTCAAAATCTTATGAAAAACACTACTGAAGCTTCTACGCTTTCAGAATGTTCCAGTGATGAGAGTCTGCTTTCATCCCTGAATTTCTCTCCAGAAGAAATGGAGATCGTCAGAGGGTTTCAGAAAAACTTTCCCGGTATTGATTTAGAAAGTTATCTCCGAAGTAAAGTAATAGATCTCTGCACCGGACTGGATAAGCAATATAAATATATAGCAGAAAGATCTGAATGCGAGAACGATAAGAAGGAAGATGCAGGGGAATGATTTATTCCCCTTTCTTCATCCCCTTTGAAATATTCTCCAAGATCCTTTTCGTGGTTCTCCGGCAACCTTCAATAATGCCGAGTCGGAAACAAGTGAACCCGAACAGAACGGCCAGCAAGAAAAAAACAAGCATTACGTTACCTGACATGGACGTAACCCTTTCTTGCTGAAAATTTATCTCCTAATACTCTAATATTTAAAGCGTTACAAATGCGGGGGGGGGG
>ULRB01062094.1_pt1 | contig 11786 bp, 10 predicted proteins | sample 1955051 | NCBI WGS metagenome assembly ULRB01 (sample SAMEA4835671, study PRJEB28245) | human gut metagenome | biome: gut microbiome; material: fecal sample | place: Denmark | collected 2008 | reverse complement strand
GCTGCGCTTCGCTATCCGCGAGGGCGGCCGCACCGTCGGCTCCGGCGTTGTCATCGCCATCAACGAGTAATTGACGGTTTAAGCAAACAAAATTACAGGGAATTGCCGAAAGGCAATTCCCTGTAATTTTAACTCAGCCCGTGCATGAAGCCTCCGAGAGCGGCGGAGTGGATATCGCCGCCGATGACGCGGCCCTTGTAGATGAACAGCTGGGCTATGACGCCCGTCTCGCCGCTCGGATAGCTTGTGAGGACGTAGGTGTAGCTCTCGCAGACCTCGCCGCAATATTGGCTGAGGTCAAAACCCTGCTGCTTTTGCAGCTCGTTGTACTCGGCCAGGACGCCGCCGAGCGTCTCGGGCAGGACTATCTCCTTGGCCGTCTCGGACGAGGCGTCCACCTCCCAGCCGAGCGAGGCCAGATACTCTACCCGTTTTTCGGTCGTGGTCAGCCCGGAGCCTGAGCCGCCGGAGCATATTAGCACGATGATCGCCAGTACAACGGCGACGGCGATTATGATAAATACCGCGCTTCTTTTGCTGAGTTTTGATTTTGTCACGGGACATCCCTCCCGTTAAAGTATATTGTCAAGGAGGCCGGCTTATGACAGCCGAACGCCTGGATAAACTGATAGCCGACAGCGGACTCTATTCGCGCAGCGAGGCCAGGAGCCTTGTGAAATGCGGAAGGGTCACGGTGGACGGCGAGACGGTCCGCGCCCCGGAGCGCAGGTTCAAACGGAACTGCGCAGTGGCCGTGGATGGAACGGAGCTGAACTGCTCAAAATATCGCTACTTCATGCTGGATAAGCCCGCCGGTTACGTATGTGCAAACGAGGACAGAAGCCTGCCGACGGTCCTTGAGCTGCTGCCGGAGGAGTACCGCGGCCTGGGCCTCTTCACCGTGGGCAGGCTGGACAGGGACACGACCGGTCTGCTCCTGCTGACGAACGACGGAGACTTTGCCCACCGGGTCATCTCGCCGAAGTCGAACGTCGAAAAGTGCTACCTTGCCAGAACGGAAGGAGACGTCACCGAGGAGGACGCGCGCCTGTTTGCGGAGGGGCTGAGGCTCGCGGACGGGACGCTCTGCCTTCCGGCAGAGCTCGAGAGGGCGGGGAACGGGCTCTGTCTGGTCCGCGTGCGAGAAGGGAAATATCACCAGGTAAAGCGTATGCTCGCGTCGGTGGGGAAGCCGGTGCTGGAACTGCGCAGACTTTCCATTGCTGAACTGGGGCTGAAAGAGGGCTCCAGACCGGGAAGCCTTGTGGAACTGGACAAAAACGACTTGTACAAAGTCCTGCCGCAATTTTGAACGATTGTATTTGCCTAATTTGTGCCATTTAACGAGGGAAATCAAAAATGTTCACAAAAAGAACATAATTTTCTATTGAAATTTGCACAGAAATGTATTATTATGTTAGGCGCAAAATCGAGTAATATTGTGTATTATAACTAAAGCCGCCGGCTGCCGCCGAGGGTGAGGGGAAAGCGCCTCAAAGGGCGCCTCAGGGAAAGCAGGGAGGATACAAAAAATGTCAAGCAGGGTGTTTCAGAGCGTAATCGTACAGATGAAGGAAGCAACGGACAGGTCGATCGGCGTGGTAGACGAGCAGGGTTTTGTTATAGCGTGCAGCGAGCTGTCTATGATAGGCTCGCATCTGGACGACATGCAGGCCGCGCTCACGGACAACCCGGAACAAATTTTCACTTCCGCCGTCAGAACATATAAGCTGCTGGGCGCGACGGGCTCAAGATTCGACTTCGCCGTGTTCGTGGCTGGCCACGACGCGGCCTCGCGCAGCATCTGCATACTGGCATCGGTGGCGATGAACGAGGCCAGGACCAATTACGAGGAAAAGCACAACAAGGCCACGTTCGTAAAGAACATAATATCGGACAATATCCTGCCCGGAGACGTCTATGTGCGCGCGAAGGAGCTGCATTTCGTAACGGATGTGCCGCGCGCCGTGTTTCTGGTGCGCCAGCTGGAGCGCTCGGACGTGGCGGCTCTGGAAGTCATACAAAACCTCTTCCCGGACAGGCAGAGGGATTTTGTGCTGTCCGTGAGCGAGACGGACATAGTCGTCATCAAGGAGCTTACGCGGGAGGAGCGGCCGGAGGATATCAACGCCGTGGCGGAGAACATCGAGGCTGCGGTGAAGAGCGAACTGCTGGTCAAGACGGTCATCGGCATCGGGACGACGGCATACCACCTGCGCGAGCTGGCGGACCGCTACAAGGAAGCCCAGGTCGCCATAGAGGTCGGCAAGGTGTTCGACACCGAGAAATCCATCATCAACTATGAGAATCTGGGCATCGGCAGGATAATCTATCAGCTGCCGACAACGCTGTGCGAGATGTTCCTGTCCGAGGTTTTTAAGAAGAACCCGATAGAGGCGCTCGACGCGGATACGCTGGAGACGATAAACAAGTTCTTCGAGAACAACCTGAACGTTTCGGAGACAAGCCGCAAGCTGTATGTGCACAGGAACACGCTTGTGTACCGGCTTGAGAAGATAAAGAAGATCACCGGCTTGGACCTGCGCGAGTTTGACCACGCCATAGTGTTCAAGGTCGCGATGATGGTCAAAAAATACCTCGACACGCAGAACACCTCGAAATACTGAGTTGCCGGGGACAAACGGAGGATCGGTCAATGGTTCAGATGAACAACGTGAGGATGATCTACGACAGCAGCGGCACAGAGGCGCTCAACGGCGTAGACATCGAGATACACGAGGGCGAATTCGTGTTTCTGGTCGGGCCGTCCGGCTCGGGCAAGACGACGATAATCAAGCTCCTCACCGGCGAGGTGCAGGCCGCCAGCGGCGAAATAACCGTGAACGGTTTTGACATGCGCAGGATAAAGCGCAGAAAGCTGCCCAAGCTGCGCAGGACGCTGGGGGTCATTTTCCAGGACTTTCGTCTCATCGACAAAATGACGGTGTATGACAACGTTGCATTTGCGATGCGCGTGGTCGGAGCGACGAACAAGGACATCAAGGAGCGCGTTCCGTATGTGCTTGAGCTGGTCGGACTGAAGGGCCGCGAAAAGCGCTATCCGCAGGAGCTTTCGGGCGGCGAGCAGCAGCGTGTGGCGATAGCCAGGGCGCTGGTGAACAGTCCGAGAATGATAATAGCGGACGAGCCCACCGGCAACCTGGACCCGGTGCGCAGCCTGGAGCTCATGCTCCTGCTCGAGAAGATCAACGAGCTGGGAACGACGGTCCTGGTCGTCACGCATGAAAAGGAGCTCGTGAACGCCTTTTCGAAGAGAGTCGTGGCCATTGACGAGGGCAAGGTCATAAGCGACGGAATGGACGGGTATTACAACTATGAATAGACTTGGATATCTGATAAAATCCGGCATCACGGGCATATTCAGCCACGGGCTCATGAGCTTTGCCACGGTCACGATAATCATGGCTTGCCTCATCATCATGGGCAGCTTTGGTCTGCTGGTCGTGAACATAAACGATATGCTCGCCGGCCTGGAGGACGAAAACGAGGTCGTCGCATTTGTCGACGACGTGCTGACGCTGGAAGAGGCCCAGGCGCTCCAGCCGCTGGTGGAAGCCGTGCCGAACGTGGCGGGCGTGGAGTTCATCACCAACGAGGAGGCCATGGAGGACTTCCAGGAGGACTATGACCCTGAGCTTTTTGACATCCTGGACGCCTCCGCTTTCAGGCACAGATACGTCATCCACCTGACGGATATCAGCCTCATGAGCCAGACGAAGCAGGACCTCGAAAACGTTGACGGCATCGCCAAGGTCAACGCGCACCTGGATTATGCACAGGCTTTCATAACGGCGAGGAACATCGTGAGCATAGTGTCTCTCATTCTCATCGTCATTCTGATCATCGTGTCCTTCTTCATAATGTCCAACACGATAAAGCTGGCCACGTTCACGCGGCGCGAGGAGATAGCCATTATGAAGATGGTCGGCGCGTCGAACGGCTTCATCCGCTGCCCCTTCATCGTCGAAGGTCTGGTGCTGGGCATACTCGGCGGCGGCCTGGCCTATCTGATCGAGTGGGGTCTGTACAATCTTGTGACCGGCAGGATAGTGACCGGCGTGACGGGAACGCTCATAAGCGTCGTCCCGTTCTCGGAGGTCATGTACCCGCTGCTGGGCGCCTATCTTGCGGTAGGCATCCTGGTAGGCGCGGTAGGCGGTTCCAGCGCTATAAGGAACTACCTGAAGGTCTGAGCATAGCATAGGAGACACAGCATGAAAAAGAAAACAGTATCCGCCATCTGCATAGCGCTGGCGTTCATCATGATCGTTACGCTGGTGGTGTCCCTGATGGGTTCCTTCGGGGCCCTTGCGGCAGGCGGGCAGGAGGAGATAGACGCGCTGGAGCAGCAGAAGCAGCAGCTCCAAAGCCAGCAGCAGAGCATCCAGTCCAATATAAACGACCTGGTCGCCCAGCAGGCGGACGTAATAGAGCAGAAGGCCGCAATGGACGAGAAAAATGAGCTGGCGCGTCAGGAGATCGAGCTCATAAACGAGCAGATAGAGGTCTATACGGATCTCATAGACGACAAGGCCAAGGAACTGGAGGCTGCCGAAAAGACCGAGCAGGAACAGCTCGAACTCTATAAGAAGCGCGTGCGCAGTATGGAGGAAAACGGCAGCTATACATACTTGGACATACTTTTCCAGTGCCGCAGCCTTTCGGACGTGCTCTCTGCGATAGACATGATAGGCGAGATCATGGAGTCGGACAAGCGGCTCTATGAGCAGTATAAGGAGTCCCGCGAGAACACGGAGCGGATAAAGGGCGAGTATGAGCAGACCCTTGTTCTCCTCGGCGAAAAGCAGGAGACTCTCGAAGCGGAAAAGGCCGAGCTTGAAAAGCAGATAGCCGCCGCTGTGGAGGTCATAAACCAGCTCGAGAACGACATTGAGGCGGCCAAGGCGGAATACGCCAAGGCGGCAGCGGCGGAGGCGGCGGCCCAGGCTTCGATAAACGCCATCATCGCCCAGATGCAGGCGGAGGAGGAGGCCGCAAGGCAGGAGGCCGCGAATAACGGCCAGGACTATACCGGTACCGGCTCAACCGCAACGGGTACCTACATCTGGCCCTGCCCCTCCTGCACCTATGTTACCAGCAAGTTCGGCATGCGTGAACACCCCCTCTTCGGAGACGAGAGACCGCATACCGGCATAGACATAGGCGCCCAGGCGGGCGCTGAGGTCATAGCAGCCGACAGCGGCACTGTTGCCGTTGCCACCTACAGCTCCTCCTACGGCAATTACGTTACGATCTATCACTCCAACGGAGACTATACGCTCTATGCACACATGAGCAGCCTGACCGTTACCGCCGGGCAGAACGTCACACAGGGCGACGTTATCGGCTACGTCGGCTCGACCGGTTGGGCAAGCGGTCCGCACCTGCACTTTGAGATAAGGGTAAACGGCTCCACCGTAGACCCGACGTCCTATTTCTCCGGCCTGAGCTACGCTCCGGACGCCTGAGAGGAAGGGCATTTTGAATAAGGACTACGGGCGGCCCGAATAAGGCCGCCCGTACAATGGCATATATGCTGCGGATGGGAGGAAAACCATGAAAAACAGATTTGGCGGGCTCCTGCGCGCATTTTTCGGCATAAAGATCCCCTTCTGGGCGTTTATAATCATTTGCGGCCTCTGCTTTGGCGTTACCTACGGCCTGACACTGAGAAGCGAACGCGACAGGATAGGCAGCGGGGATAACTATAACCAGGCGATGAAATACGTGGAGATCAAGAACACCATAGACCAGAACTATGTGGGCGAGGTGGATGAGGAAGCGGTCTCCGCGGCGGCCTTCTCAGCGATGGTAGACGGGCTTGGGGACAAATGGAGCTATTACATGAGCCCGTCGGAATACGCGGCGTATAAGCTCTATTCGGCCAACCAGTACACCGGGCTCGGCGTCTCGATAGACAAGGATGCTGAGACCGGCGGTTTCAAGGTCCTGGGCGTGAATTCCGGTTCCCCGGCGGCAAACGCGGGGATAAAGGCTGGGCATATCATTCTTGCGGTCGCGGGGAAGGACATCACCAACCTGACGGTGGGCGACGCGCGCAGCTTTATAAGCGCTAACCTGAGTAAGAGTGTGGCCGTGACGATAATAAATCTGGACGGGAACCAGCAGCAGCTCACGGTGGACTGCACGCTGGTGTATACGAACCCGGTCAGCTACGAGATGAAAAACGGCGACATTGGCTATGTAAAGATAGCCAGCTTCGACTCCGGCTCCGCGGAGCAGGCGGTCAAAGCGATCGAGAGTCTGCTGGAGAGCGGGGCAAAGCGCTTTGTGTTTGACGTCCGCTCGAATCCCGGCGGACTGTACTCGGAGATGGTGGATGTGCTGGACTATCTTCTGCCCAGCGGCGACATACTCGTTTCGGTCAATCAGGCGGGGGAGGAGACGGTTGAGCGTTCGGACAATGTCTGCCTCAGCATGCCGATGGTCGTACTCGTGAACTCCGACACATATGCGGCGGCGGAATTTTTCGCCGCGGCGCTGCAGGACTACCGCTGGGCCGGCGTAGTCGGCGAGCGGACGACGGGGAAAGGCCGAATACAGACGACGATAGAGCTGACGGACGGCAGCGCGATACACATTTCCACAAGCAAGTATCTCACGCCGAACCGCGTGGACCTGACGGAGCAGGGCGGCCTTAGGCCGGACGTCGAGGTCTCGCTGACGAGCAGCGGCGACGCACAGCTGGACTCCGCTCTGGCTGAGGTCCTGCTCAGATAAAGTTGACACATATGGGCGGCAGTAATAAACTTAAGCCCGGAAATTTATCATTTTGAGAGGAAGATAACGATGGCAGCCGAAAGCAAGTACAAGATGAGTCAGGAGCGTTACGACGAGATAAAGGAGGAGCTGCACTACCTGGAAACGGTCCGTGAGAAGGAGGTCTCCGAGCTTATCAAGGAGGCGCGTTCCTTCGGCGACCTTTCCGAGAACAGCGAGTACGACGAGGCAAAGACCGAACAGGGCAAGCTGTACTCCAAGATAGCCGAGCTCAAGGCTCTGATAGAAAAGGCTGAGATAATAGAAAAGACCGAGATGGACCGCGGCACCGTGGCGCTCAGCAGCCGGATAAAGCTGCTGGACGTGGACGAGAACGAGGAGCTGGAATACCAGATCGTCGGCTCGCAGGAGGCAAACCCCATGTCCGGGCGCATCTCGGACGAGAGCCCGATAGGCCGCGGCCTGCTGGGCCATAGAGTGGGCGAGACGGTGACGATAGATGCGCCTGCGGGCGAGATGAAGTTCACCATACTGTCCGTAGAGAACGCATAAGGAAGGGCCGGGGGATATATGAGCGAGGAGACGAGAAGCCAGGAGCAGGAGCTTTCCGAGATATTGCAGATCCGCCGCGAGAAGCTGGCGGCGCTGCAGGAGGAGGGGAGAGACCCCTTCAAGCTGACTCGGTTCGTTAGGAGCGCGTGGTCGGCGGAGATAAAGGCAGACTATGAGCAGTTCGAGGGCAAGACCGTCCAGGTTGCGGGCAGGATCATGTCCAAGCGCGGCATGGGCAAGGCCATTTTCTGCCACATAAAGGACGACAGGGGCCAGCTGCAGCTCTATGTCAGGTCTGACGCCGTTTCGGCCCAGGAGTTCGCGGACTTCAGGAAATACGACATCGGCGATATCATCGGAGTTTCGGGCTATGTGTTCAAGACCAAGACCGAGGAGATCAGCGTCCACGTCGAGAGCGTTACGCTGCTGTCCAAGAGTCTGCGCCCGCTGCCGGAGAAGTTCCACGGCATGACGAACGTGGAGCTCAAATACAGGCAGAGATATGTGGACCTCATAATGAGCGAAGAGAGCCGCCGGAACTTCGAGATACGCTCGAAGTTCGTGAGCTATGTGCGCCGCTTCCTCGAGGAGCGGGGCTACATGGAGGTAGAGACGCCGGTACTCAACACGATATCCGGCGGTGCTACAGCGAGGCCCTTCATCACGCACCACAACGCGCTGGATATAGACATGTATATGCGCATAGCGACGGAGCTGCACCTCAAGCGGCTCATAGTCGGCGGCATAGAGCGCGTGTACGAGATAGGCCGTATCTTCCGCAACGAGGGCATGGACACGCGGCACAACCCGGAGTTCACGACGGTCGAGCTCTACCAGGCCTATGCGGACTTCAACGACATGATGGACCTCTTCGAGGACCTGCTCTCGGGCGCAGCTATGGAGATACTGGGGACCTATGACGTCGAGTGGCAGGGCGAGAAGATCTCGCTGGCTCCCGGCTGGCCGAGGTTGACCATGGCCGAGGCGGTGAAGCAGCACCTGGGCGTGGACTTCATGGCGATAGATGACGACGCGGAGGCCGTGGCGGCGGCGAAGGCCGTCGGGGTTGATATGGACGGCGTGGAGCCGACCTGGGGCCACGCGCTCTACGAGTGCTACGACCAGAAGGTCGAGGAGCTTATGGTTCAGCCTACCTTCATCACGATGCACCCTGTGGACGTGTCGCCGCTGGCGAAGCGCAGCCCGAAGGACCCGCGGCTTACGGAGCGCTTCGAGCTCTTCATCTGCCGCAGCGAGATGGGCAACGCCTTTTCGGAGCTGAACGACCCCATCGACCAGAAGCAGAGGTTTGAAAAGCAGGTAGAGCTGCGCGCCAAGGGCGACGACGAGGCCGGCATGATGGACACGGACTTCATAAACGCCCTGGAGTACGGCATGCCTCCCACCGGCGGCCTGGGCATAGGCATAGACCGCTGCGCCATGCTGCTGACTGGCTGTGACTCGATAAGAGACGTGATCCTGTTCCCCACGATGAAGCCTCTGGACATGCCGAAGGCGGCAAAGCCCGCCGAGCAGGCGCCCAAGGCGGCGGAGGTCATAGACTTCTCCAAGGTCGAAATAGAGCCGCTTTTCAGGGACTTTGTGGACTTTGAGACTTTCAGCCGTTCGGATTTCCGTGTTGTGAAGGTGAAGGCCTGCGAGGCTGTGCCGAAGTCTAAGAAGCTCTTGAAGTTCGTCCTGGACGACGGCTCGGGCGAGGACAGGGTCATTCTGAGCGGCATACACGAGTACTACGAGCCGGAAGAGCTGGTGGGAAAGACCTGCGTGGCGATCACCAATCTCCCCCCGCGGAAAATGATGGGCATAGACTCCTGCGGCATGCTGATAAGCGCCCTGCACCACGAGGAGGGCGCGGAGCGCCTGCACCTGCTGATGCTGGACCCCCATATCCCCGCCGGCGCGAAGCTCTACTGAGCTTTTTAGAGGAGGACCGCCATGAAATGCCTTGTTGTCATCGACGTACAGAACGACTTTGTCTCCGGTTCGCTTGGCACGCCGGAGGCGCAGGCGATGTTGCCGCGGTTGGAGGAAAAGCTGCGCGGCTTTGAGGGCTGCGTCTGGATGACCCTCGACACTCACGGCGCGGACTACATGGACACGCAGGAGGGCAAGCACCTGCCTGTACCGCACTGCGTCAGGGAAACGGAGGGCTGGCAGCTCGCAGGGGAGCTTGGCAAGTTGGCCGAGAGCTTTGGGGCCGGGATCGTGGAAAAGCCGACCTTCGGCAGCGAAGAACTGGTTGCCTCGCTTAAGGCGCTGTATGAGGCGGGTGAGCTTGAGTCCATAGAGCTGGTCGGGCTCTGCACCGATATTTGCGTCGTGTCCAACGCGCTGATGCTGAAGGCCGCCATGCCTGAACTGCCAATGTCGGTGGATTCCGCTTGCTGCGCGGGAGTGACCCCGCAGAAACACGAGGCGGCGCTGGAGGTCATGCGCAGCTGCCAGATAGCGGTCAAGTGACAGGCCGTAAAAAAAGCATTGAGGGTCCCGGTCCGGGACCCTCAATGCTTTTTATTCAGCTCTGCTCGGAGAGGTAGAGGCTGACGCGGTTTTGGGTGCGTTCGGCGGCCTGTTGGGCGCTTATCTGGCCGGAGAAGTATTGCGAAGCCTCCTCGTCCATGATGGATTTGACGGCGGGCAGCGCGTCCTGGACCGTCGTGGTGCCGTCCAGCAGCTCGCGGAATTTCTGCACGTCCTCTTCGGTCAGGCGGTAGACCGTGCCGTAAAAGTCCAGGCCGGTCTCCTGCATCTCAAGGAGCGCCGCATCCAGCGCGGCGGCGTTGCTAGGGAAGGCTGAACTTGCGTCTGGCTGGTTCTCCGCGCTCAGCACGCTGCGCACAAACTGCCAGGCGGTCTCCGCGTGCTCGCTCTGCGCGGATATCGCCAAGCTCAGACCGGGACTGTACATGCTGCCGTTCGTCGTCTCATTAGGCGCGCCGGCAAAGGTATAGGCCCCGCCGTAGTTCCCGCTGACCACCGCGAGCCGTACCAGGTTCTGCAGCGGCTCAAACTGCAGGAATCCGTTATACAGCGCGTCGTAGTCCGTCCCGAACTCCGTGGAGGTCGCGGCGCAGCGCTCCAGCAGCGTGATGTAATCCTCGCTCAGGAAGTCGCAGGTCCCTGCCTCGGCGTCCACATACTGGCCTGCGGCGAAGCGGCTGAGCCAGTCCCAGATGATATCCTGAGTCATCCAGCCGGGGAAGAGCGGAAGTCCGGCCGAAGCGGCTGCGGCCTCCGCCTCCTCATAGCTGAGACCAGGCTCCGCCACGTAGTCCGAAGGCGCAGTGAAGGTCGAGATCGAAAAGCTCTGTGGCAGCCAGCGCAGGCACCCGTCGGCGCTCAGCGCCGCCAGAAGGCCGGGTACGAGCGTCTCGCGGCCGTATTCCTCGTCCGCATCCAGGAAAGGCAGCAGGTCCACAAACGCATTCGCGTTCATTGCGGAGAGCACATTGCGGTCCGTAAAGGCGAAGATGTCCGGCCCGTTCCCGGATATGAGTTCCGCCTGCAGCAGCTCCATGCTCATGCCCGTCTCGTTCATGTTGGAGACTTCGATGCGGTAGTCCTCGCTGCTGCGGTTGAAGCTGTTGACGAGCGGATAGAGCGAGGGCGCGGCGAAGTCAGCAAGCAGAGTCAGCACCTCCTTTTGCTTCACGAGCTGCTCGGAGACGCTCTGGAGCGAGTCCATATAGGGCGTGAAGAGCAGATAGCTGCCGTCCTGCCGCTCACTGATAAGGCTGTAGTCCGGCCCGACGATGCCGGTCTCGGCCCAGGCGAACAGCTCCTCCGGCCCTTCGTCCGTCAGCTTGCAGACGCACTCGAGCCCGTCCATAGCCCCGTTAAGGAGCAGGGAGCCGTCCGCGCCGAGACCGAGCCCTGAGAGCGTCATGCCCTGCGCGTCGGCGGGCAGGAGCGTCATGGTCTCGCGGTCCAGCTCAAAGAGCGGGCTGCCTCCGCCCAGGGCGTACAGCGAGAGGACGTAGAGCTTGCCCCCGGCCTCCTGCATGGACACCAGGTAGTCGCTGCCCGCCTCCGGCACAGCTGTGCGCGTGACCTCACCCTCGGGCGAGAGCTCCGCCACGCAGGCGGAGGAGCGGATGTAGCCCACTCCGTCCAGCTCGCAGTATTCCAGGCTGCCGCTCAGCTCGGCCAGGAGCTCGCCGGAGAGCGGGGTGCGCTCGGGCCCGGAGCCGTCCGGGCCGTAGGCGAGCAGGCAGAGACCGTCCCCCGTCGCGGCAAGGGCCCTGACCCCGCCGTCCGAGAGGAACACCGCGCTCACCTCTGTCACGTCCGCGGGCAGTTCCAGAGCCGTGTATTCCCCGGTGCCGTCCAGCATACCCAGGCGTGGACTCCCGCTTTCCGTCAGCCCGGCGAGACAGACCGAGTCGGCCGCGGCGTACATAGAGCCGAGCTCCGACATGCCACCGGGCAGCGGCTCCGAACTGAGCGTCATG
>ULRB01084585.1_pt1 | contig 11797 bp, 7 predicted proteins | sample 1955051 | NCBI WGS metagenome assembly ULRB01 (sample SAMEA4835671, study PRJEB28245) | human gut metagenome | biome: gut microbiome; material: fecal sample | place: Denmark | collected 2008 | reverse complement strand
CAGTAGTGCCGCTCATCTGAAGCACTGGCTCGATGACCTTACCCGCCGTCTCCGTCAGTCCCTTCTCCAGCATCTCCGCCTCGACTGCCTCAAGTCCAATCTTGTCAATCTTATCTATGGCAACCGTGATGTCCACGACCTTGTCCGGGAATCCACAGATTTCGGCAAGTCCCGTAAGCACCTTGCGGTTGTTAATCTTTATGCACACGCGCACGTCGAACAGGCCGAAAACCCTATCCACAATCTGCACAAGTTCAAGTTCATTGAGTTGAGAGGTGGAGCCGATGACGTCTGCATCGCACTGATAAAACTCGCGGTAGCGCCCTTTCTGCGGACGGTCGGCACGCCACACCGGCTGAATCTGGAATCTCTTGAACGGGAAGGAGAGTTCATTTTGGTGCTGGACCACAAAACGCGCGAACGGCACAGTAAGGTCGTAACGCAACCCTTTTTCACACACACGGTTAGTGAGCGCACGGCAGTTGTAAAAAGGACCTTTCTCCGGATTGTCGGAGGCTGACGGGTCAACCTCATATTCTTTGAAATCGATTCCGTTGAACGCATCTCCAGAATTCAAGATGCGGAACAAAAGTTTGTCGCCCTCCTCTCCGTATTTTCCCATCAGGGTAGAAAGGTTCTCCATCGACGGAGTCTCAATCGGCGCATATCCGTAAGTTCTGAATACAGAACGTATTGTGTCGAAAATATAATTGCGTCCGGCCATTTCGACCGGTCCGAAGTCTCTTGTTCCTTTAGGTATGGAAGGTTTCTGTGCCATATATTTAAATTTTAAGCCTGCAAAGTTAGCAATTTATTCCTCAATGGAGCCGTCAGCCGTGAGTTTGTCTTCAGAGAGTGCCGCATCCGAAAGTTGAGGCAGAGGATTCTTTGCGCTCTGACTCGCTCCAAGACGCTGAAGTTTGGCGCAGGTCTGGAGTATGCTCTGTCCGGAAGGCTCAAGTTTCTTCCCGCCCTCGTCGTAGAGCTTCTGGGCTTTTGACAAGGCATCTCCGATGTCCCTATATTTTTTCATAAACTGGCCGACACGGTCCATCATCTCATCGGCAAGGGCAAAGACCTTCTGGTAACTTTCCACCTGCTTGATTTGCGTCCATGTCATATCTATTATGCGCAGCGCGGCGTAAAGCGTCTGCTCATCGGCGATGAACACATTCTTTTCCATAGCCTGACGCCACAAGTCCGGCTGAGCATTCAGCGCTGTCCAGAGGGCACCGGTGTTCGGAACAAACATGATTACATAGTTCATGCAGATTTTCGGTGGCTTTACATAAGACGAGTAGTCCTTCGCCGAAAGTTCCTTGACGTGTGAGTTCAGGCTGACGAGGTGAGCCGCAAGAGCCCGACTGCGTTCCTGTTCGTCCGAAGCGTTCACATAGTCCATGAATGCGGAAAGGGAAACTTTTGAGTCTATGATGACGTCGCGGTTCTGATCGAGGTGCAGAATGACATCCGGACGAAGGGTCCCGCCGCTTTCAGAACGCACAGTCCTGCCGTCGGCATCACGCAGAACTGTCTGCACATCATAGTGGACGCCTCTCGTAAGTCCTTGAGACTGCAGCAGTTCATCAAGGACAGCCTCTCCCCAGTCGCCCTGCACCTTGTTGCCATGACGGAATGCGCGGGCGAGTTCATCGGCAGACTTGCGGGCGGCCTCGCTCATTTTCATCATATTCTCGATGCCGGCCTTCATCTCCCCGCTCATTGCCGTCTGCTTCATTGTGCTGTCGTTCATGGCCTGCTTCATCCTGTCGATGGTGTCCTTGAGAGGTCCGACTATCTGCCCTATGTTCTCGGCACTTGACTGCGAAAATTCCTTCTGCCGCTGTTTCAACATATCCTCTGTCGCGACCTTGAGTTCGGCCGTCACCTTTGCCAAAGTCTGGGCGAAGCGTGCTTCCTGGGCCTCAAGGCTCTCCTTATGGTGACGCTCGTCATCCTCCCGCGCCGCCTTCTGCATCTCGTTCTGCGCTAAAAGCACATCAATCCTGGACTTAGACTCGGAAAGTCTGCCATGAAAGACTGCCCAGGAGATGGCTCCTCCGGCAACAAAACCTATAATCAAAGCTGCCAATATATATGCCGTCATCATAATCATGTTTACTCCAATTTCGTCGCAAAGTTACATTTTTCTCGCTAATCTTCTATACACAGAAACTTGAATAATTGATATTCTCGGTTGACTTTAACGACTTAAATAATCATTAAAAAATACGCGAAAAAGACAGACCTTACTGTAACCGAGATTCTTATCGTTGAGCCGGCCAGCGGATATCTGGAACTGCAGTAGGGCGACGGTGCCTATATCCTGTATGACGTCGTACCTTCAGAAGCAATCTACACGGCCATAGTCGAATGGAGCAGTGACAATGAAGACGTGGCGACCGTGATGAACGGAACTGTCATAGCCTATGCGCCGGGCGATGCCACCATCACGGCCAGATGCGGAAACGCTCAAGCGACAGTCGCTGTCAGGGTGAAGCCTGTTCCGGTAACATCCTTTACCGTGCCGGAGACATTGTTCCTGTATACAGGATATGAAACCGTATTGGAAATGACCATAGAGCCGGAAAAGGCCAATGCCGCATCTCTTGACTGGGAATACGATTCGGAGTATCTGTCGTTGTCTTTCAATGAAGGGAAGGCGGTCTTTACCGGTCTGAAAAAAGGGAATACGACTATAACCGTCAAATCTGAGAAAGCCGGCACTAAAACAGTCCAGGTCACAATCAAAGATATAGACTCCCGCCTGGTTGTCGGTTATAATAAGCGCACCGCCGGCAGTCATAAGACCATCATACTGAAGGATGGAGATGAAGTCATCTGGGACCAGATCTACCCTTCTTCCGATTCGTACGATCCTGCTTACTATCCCGATATTACTGTCATCGTCGGACCGGACATCAGCATATCCGGCGATGTTACCATTTCCTGCTCGAATGAGTCCATCTGCAAGGAGTTCCGGCCTCTGGCTATAGGGACCACCGACAAGCGTGCGGCTTATACATTGTATAACGGCGACGGATTCGGCACTGCGGACGTAACTGTCACTGCATACGACCAAAAGTTCGATACGGAGAGGAAATTACAGTTCAAATTGACAAGAGAGGCTAAAGGCTTCCCTGGAGAACTGATTGTGCGCGGGCCGAAATCCACTACTATAAGAAACGGCGGCACCTACAGAATGGACATGAACACCAGCGCGTATTTCTACGTAGATGAAGGATATCAGGTCAAGTGGAGTGTCGAGAGCGGAAATGCCCTCACGTTGAAGCATTCTGGAGATGTGTATTGGTCACAATATGCCAAAGTGACGACCACGGACAAGACCGGCCCTGTTACCATAAAAGTGACGGACCAGACAGGCAAATCAATGTCATTTACGGTCAATGTGACGGAGCAGGTTTTCCCTAACGACATCTATGTGATGTATGAAGACGGCACGCGGCTCAAAGATGGTGATGAACTCCTTATCGGTCATGACTATAATTTAAAGCTCTCGAATTCCGATTATAGAGGCAAATGGACAGTTGAAGATGCAAAGTACTCTGGTGTATGGGATCAGAACAACCCGGAATACTATAATACTATAACCTATCGCCCTACAGCGTACAGCTATTCGGGGTCTTCCAAACTTACAGTTACAGACAAATCCGGCTTGAAGAAATTAGAATATAACTTGAAGCACAAGTATTCTTTAGCAGACTGTAGGTTCTCAATATCTGATAAGGGGCCTCAGAGTATGACGGATGGCGTATCTGTGACAAATTATATTCCGTGGACAGGAACATCCACCAATAATGAGATAAAACTCTATCTGTATTATGGTAATAAACAGATTAATCCTTGGCAGCTTTCCGGTGCAGACCAGAACATGAATTCCGGTCGACTGAAAATAGATATTGAGTACCTGAGCAATGGTTCAGCCCTCAGACAGAATAATAGGGTCGTGTTGCAGCAGTATTATTATCACTACAAATTGACTTGGAAAACAGCTGCCGGGGCATTCAATATCAGATTCACTGATGGCAATATCGTCAGAAAAGTTCCGTTCTACAGTACGATTGATGTGAAAAATCTAGAGAATTATGCCTTTTTCGAATACTTCAGCGATAGTGGTGCCGGCAGTCTTATGAAAAATGGAGATGTATCGATTCTTTGTGCGTACACAAATAAAGCTAACTACAATATCATGTTCGCTCACACATCTAATCTGACGAAGGATGCCGACGGAGATTGGGTTTTCAATGCTGGTCTGCGTGACTTAGCCTACTCGACAGAGACAATGGGCGATGTTGTGGCTATCGAATCCAAATGTTACCAGCCAAGGTCGTCAATACATAATTATTTGATTTTTCATGGAATAACTGGTAAAGAGGTCGCGAATAGCATTGCGTATAAAGGTTTTTCGTATAAAAGCACAGAAAAGCCTTTCTATCTTTATTTCAAATTTAAAGGAGCTACTGATTCTTATGGAAACACGTGGCCGCACGATAAATATAATTTACAACGTCGTAGCCTCTGGTACCTTTAGGTTGAGGTTTTCCGCCCACGCTGGTCACGGCTCTTTCATTTAAAGTAGAAGTAAAGACATATTGCCCTTTACCCGATTCATTGCGAATCGGGTATTTTCTTTGTTGCTATATGTCAGAAAGTTATGTTTTTATCAAAAAACTATTTTTGTCATTTGGGGCAAAAAACGTAAACGTCTGGTAAAGTCCATTAATACCTCCGCATGAGTAAAGCATTGAACACAAAGAGCGGTAGCGGTCTTAATCCTTGTTTTAGTGGAATATGCTCTCTGAGTGTCATTCAGACGCATAAACAGGTAAAAACAGATTCAGTCTTAATCCTTGTTTTAGTGGAATATGCTCTCTGAGCGGGCGAAAGTCTGCCAGTGTTGACATTTACAGGTCTTAATCCTTGTTTTAGTGGAATATGCTCTCTGAGAATCCCTGGTAAGTATGAGTATTTTAAGCACTCAGAGTCTTAATCCTTGTTTTAGTGGAATATGCTCTCTGAGTTATGGAAATTTTCCCTTCGAGTTATCGACCTCGGGTCTTAATCCTTGTTTTAGTGGAATATGCTCTCTGAGATTTGATCGCCCAGTATCCGGACACAGCCGTCCTCTACAAACGTCTTAATCCTTGTTTTAGTGGAATATGCTCTCTGAGCCTGATGGTATATCCTTCAAGGATGGATTTCTTGAAGTGTCTTAATCCTTGTTTTAGTGGAATATGCTCTCTGAGTCACTTCTGAGGATGTTAAAATGTGTCAGCGAGCGTCTTAATCCTTGTTTTAGTGGAATATGCTCTCTGAGTTGGTGTTGAGTGTGAAGAGTATGTAGGTAAGATGAAGTCTTAATCCTTGTTTTAGTGGAATATGCTCTCTGAGTCATAATAAAGATATTGTTTCCAACACTATTAAGGTCTTAATCCTTGTTTTAGTGGAATATGCTCTCTGAGAGCAAAATTAGGAAATCATTGTATCTCAAATAGTTAACGCTCGGAATTTCAGTTTTTAGCATCAATCTTGAAGAAAAAATGTACCTATAATTACACCTCATAGAGCGACCCTTTGTGCAAAGGTAGCTACTTTCCACGAATTTACAAACTTGTCAAAGAACTCAGACTGGAATTCTACAAAGAATCACAAAATTGACGTTGCTCTCCACTTACCGTTCTTTCGAACACCAACGACAGTAACATCTATTTCTGGCTTAATGCGTGAAACAAGTTGTGCAGAGACAAAGCAACCATCTATAAGGCCATACTTATTTCCCGTCCTGTCAGTTCTAAGAACTACAGAACCAGAAAAACAACGTACATCATCACGCCATTCAGGGAATTCATCTGCTGCAATACACGACACAATACGCCGAGAGCCTGATTCAAGTTTATACGAACGGACAGTATAGGACATCTTCATACAATTCGAAACAGACGCTCCAGCCTTGGAAAACGGAATCGACAGCACGCGACCTTTTTTGTCCGAAAGAACAATCTTAGCTACAATCCGTTTCCCTCCCTTTGCTCTGACCTCACGCGTCATAAGAGGAATCATCGTCACACACGGTAAATCCTGATAGACAAACTCCTCTGCAGCAGCCGTATTCTCCTCATAAAACTCACGCCCTGTCTTTATTGGCGCGATGCCTGTAGGAATAAACCTAATAATCTTTGAATACTCTGCTGAGAGATGCCAGGAATTTTTCTGGTACGTATCAGAATAAGCCTTAAGTTCATAGGCCGCACGGCCATAATCTTTCTCTCTAATGAGTACACAAGCTAACTTAAGCCTTGTCTTTCCGGTAAATTCAGGCTTGGATTGAATGAGTAGTGACTTGCACAAAGCAGACTTCCGGACAGAGTCATCATCCAGAAAATCATATAGTTCACTCCACAGATAACCATCATTTTTGATTTTGAGAACCTTTCTAAACAAAGAAAGCGCATCATCGTTCCTACCCGCAGCCCTATACCCCATTGCTAATGCCCTAAGCAGAAAAACATTGTCAGGAATTTTTTTAACCGCAAGTTCAAGAAAATTCGTTTCCTCAACGGACGGAACTGTCGCAGAGGCTCTGTATTGATGCGCATACGAAGTGGCAATATGTTGAGCCGCGGCATCGAGACACTGAAGCGTAACTTCATCCTGATCCATATAATCAGCCAAGCGAAGCATTTCCGAGCCGACCTGCCAAGCAGGAACTGAAACAAAGTCATCGGTCTTTGAAATGGAATAATATACCCAGAACAGAGCGGAGGCGCTCCATTTGTCCGGATTTTTCGAAAAATCTTCTTTAGCCATTTCTAAGGCCTCCACCGTCTTGCCGGCTTTTCTCAATATTGAAACTTCTTTGAATGACATAGTCAAAAGAATATTGTGTTCTGTGCTTTGGTTATGACATCAACATTTATCGTCTTCCCTATTATCTTCATCATCCGCAGATAATCAGTAGTCACTGGGAGGACTATTATGCTGTCCTGATTGTCATAGGCAGCCTGCACTTCCGCCAAATCTTCCTTTATCCGATTATATGTCGCAACCGGACTCTCTGCAAGAAATATAGATTTCTGAATCCTCGTACAACCGGATTTCTGAAGATAACGGACAACAAGGTTCCTGACCTTATTGCTCTCTATGTCATACATAACAAAAAACAACATACGCCCATTTTGTTTTCTTGCCTTTTCCGTCAGTCCCAATATCTTGTCAACACGAAGTGATAATGGAGACAGAGGGTCGTCCTCCACATCGCCAGGTCTCGGGCAACCGGATATTCCCGACTCGGCCAAAGCCTTCATTTTCTGAACGAACGACAACGGAGGTTTTCTTTTTCTCGGCATAACGTTACATTTCCAGATAAGAGTTCACGGCATCCGCCAGCAATTGGTTCAGTTTCGCATCCGTACCGGTTTTCGGGGAAAGAACGACAGAAAACCCCCGGTGTCCGTAGAAAAGATTGACCTCTGCCTTTTTCAGTCCTAGCTTCGCCCTTATCTTTTTCCCATACTGAATATTGAGTATTTCGTACACATCCAAACCAACTTCACTCACGCTTGCCACGAGATTGTCAACAATCTCATTCAGAACCTCCGGCACATACACCATCTTTTCCTTAGGTGTTCTTTGAGGCCGCATGGCCAACAGCTCCCTGATTTTTGCCATAGAATCCTCATCCGGGTCGGAGTTCTTAACGACTGGAGACTCCGAAGAAGAGGCATTCTCAGCCATACCCGCGACAGAATCTTCAACTTCCTTTCTAAATCTCAATAGCTCAGCCGAATCTTCTGCCGGAATGAAAGTCTTTATATCAACAGCTTCGGCATTCGGATTATAATACGCATCGGAATCGACACTCATAAAACATGCACGAGCGACATCCGATGTTTTAGAATCGACAACCTGTTGTAGACCAAAAGCGATGCTATATTCATACACAAATTTCTTATAGAAGACAGAATATATTCCCGGATCGAAACACCTCTCCTTCAGCCTCATAAGGACTTTAAGTCCATCCTGTCCGGGAGAAAGGAAACAAAGCAAGGTTCTTGAATCCGCCATAATTCTGTTTTTCAATTCAATAATTGAAAGCCCCTTTTCCCCTATATGGTCGATATCTATCACAAAGTGCTCCGTGTAGGCAAAATTCTCTGTTTTACGAAACGGAGGATTGAAAGCTGCGCAGACAAAATAAGGAAGTTGCTGTTTCAGTTTTGCATACTGTTCCGCACTCATCTGACGAACTATACGTAACTGACTGATTCTCGAAGCCACTTCCGGCTTCGGATTCCTCAAGGCGTTATAAAGATACTCAACAGGTATCTTCTTCAACGGTTCGGAAACACTTTTCACATTTGCACCTACAGACAGCATAATCAAACATATTTCTTAAATTTCTGAGCCAAATTCTGTGCATACAGCACAATCTGCGTCACACGGCTACGCTGTAGGCCCTTCTCCTCTATGACTTCTTCAAGATAGTCATTCACCGATTGTATCAATACGCGACGGCCGAGAGGTTCCAGCCAGTATGAACCATCACCTCTAACTGAATAGTGCTCTTCTGTTATGACATTCTGACAAAGTAGCGAAAAGACGACATAGTCAATCCAGACTCGGTAGAGTTCTATCACATCATATACGAGTACAGGCCGGTTATAGTCGTCACGATGCATAACACCGACATAAGGGTCTATTCCGGCTTTGATAAGAGCGCCCTCTATACGACCATAAAGCAGTCCGTAGCCATAATTGAGCATTGCGTTAGCGACATCCATCGCAGGGTGTTGGCTCCTTGATTCAAAACGGTATGCTTCAGGAAGAAAGAGATTCATCGTGTCAAAATAAATCTTTGACGACACACCTTCCCATCCACGAAGCGTCGAAGATATGTCACTGACAATTTCTCCATCAAGAGCAGAAATCTTTTTTCTATAGTCTTCAAGCCTGTTGATTGACTTATCTACAATACACTGCATTTCGGAAGAACCAGACGTGTTCATCATCAGCATCATCGCCTGTTGGTTCTGAATCTTTTTTGAAATCAATTCCTTTATCCAAACGACTGCGTCGTGTTCAAACGTGAAAGTCAACTGCCCTTTGCGTATTGTAGATACAGAGCCATATTTGGGACTCCAAATTCTTCCCATCGGCATCCCAGACTGGCCCATGAATATGATTTCTATCTCATTTTCCACCGCTAGAAGCACGGCATCGCTGGAAATCTGCGCGCCGCGACTCAGTTGTATGGAACGGATGCCGGCGACCGGAATTTTCTGGACACCGTCGTGATTAGAAATCACGAAACCATCATTGTCCCGGGATAACGACACCCCGAATGTGTTAATGACCAAATCCATAACGATAGCCTTCTATATAAATATCATCAACGACAAAGAATTTTTCCTGTGCCCGTGTCATTGCCGTATAGACCCACTGGTAATCCTGTTTCGTAGGATTCAGCATGATGTTCCTCGGGAAATAGGCATAAACATTCGTCCACTCGCCGCCTTGGGCCTTGTGGCAGGTCAGCGCGTAGCCGAATGAAACTCGGAGGGCATTGAGATATTTGTCGGCCCTCATCAAGTCGTGAAAGCGCTCATCATCGTCCGAGATTCCCTTCTTCCTCATCCTAATGATAAAGTCGGAATAGAGCCGCCCCTGCTGCTGCGTTCCCAGATTGGGTTGAGGCTGATAGAGTATGTCATCAATCATCAACTGCCGGAATTTCTCTCCCGTATATAATTCCTCTACCTCAATCTCACGGAAAGACAGACCGGCACGAAATTCCGACGCGGGAGAGATGTTCTTCACTATGACCAAGTCTCCGTTGCGCAGTCCGGAAACAAGATTGTTCTGCACGACGAGCAGGAGTTCGCCAGGCTGCAGCGGTCCACTGTAGCCCAATGAGTCACGAAACTTCAAACTGAAATTGTAGCATCCGGTGTTGCTCCTCGATATGAACACGGCATTGCCATAATTCCCGCCACGTACATCAGAAAGATATTTTGAGGCCAGAACATCAACGGAGCGAAGAAGCTCGATGTTCGGAACATACCGGAACGGCAGTTTCTCCCAATGATTGACCGAGCCGTAAGGCAGAGTGTCCTCAGGCGCTTCCTCCCATAGTTCTCTGATTTCCGATGCCGCGCCAACGATTCCGTTGTCTCCGTCCTGACGCATGACCTGCCTGAGCTCGGCATCTTGGGCGTCAATGTCAAAATGCTCCTTGAAATATTCTGGGCATAAGGCAGGGCATTGTTCTCCGGTCACGGGCGCGAGTTGGCAAGGGTCACCAACGAAAATGAACTTGGCTTTCTCATCATATGCCAACAGATCCGAAAGAAGCCTTCCGTTTCCGAATTTCGACTGAACCACAACTTTTTCCACGCTGTCAGAAATCATGGAAGCCTCATCGATAACATACACTTCGGGGCTGTCAGGATCGGGAGTGCCGAGGGAAAAGTTTATGACCAACTGCAGCCCCTCCCTCTCCAAAGAATTCTCGTCCTTGACCTTTTTGGCATCCGCATTGAATCCCCGGAAACGATAAATCTGACTATGAATTGTCTGAGCCTGATGCCCCGTGACATCTCCCAAAACCTTTGCGGCACGACCCGTGGAAGCAAGAAGTCCATAGCGTATCTTTCTTGCCTCCATGAAACTGATGAGTTTCCGAACTAGCGTGGTCTTTCCCGTTCCGGCATATCCCTTCAAGACAAAGACTCTCGCCTCCTTGTCCCTCAGAAAGCCCATAAGACTATTCAGTGCCGCCTTCTGACCATCGTTCAGAATAATTTCTTTTTCACTACTCATAATCTCTGAATCTGACAAAGTCGAAATCCGACGTTCTTGTTCCGTCCGCGTTCTCAACCACGCTCCGAGCCGTCGTTGAGGCGACACACCGGATGCCGGAGGCCTTCAGCTTTCTGACAAGTATATATGTCAATGTCATTTCTCCCATAATGTGAACAACTGCGTTCTTCCCTTCTGCCAATTTGAGAATCTTAGCCAATTCTTCTGCAGCTATGCGCTCCAACTCTGCAGAATCTGTTTCCGGGGCGACGCTTCGGAATGGAATGTCCTCGATTCTTCCGAATTCCCTTGCCGCCGAAAGCTGTTTTTGCGACCAGCATGATGACGGGTGGTTGGAGTAGTTGATAAAAATAGGTTCGGAAACCGTTTCAACGATTATTTCTGGAAAAGCTACATTAAAAACTTCAGCTATGCATTTGTCTATGAGTTTATTTAGTTGACCAACTATGCCCATTAAATTTGACTCCTTCGAATACCCTGCATGATTTGCCGAATTCCGGCAAGCGGTTAATTTTAGATAGATTTGCCGCACAGATTTTATGAAATCATTGCACAACAAAGTTTTAGACAGAGAAATATTTTCTGCTAAATTTCCAGTCCATTCGCTACTGTCTTTTACAAACTTCTCGGACAACCCTAATATGGATGACCAATAGTCTCTGTTTTTACGAACATCGTCATAAGGATTCAATGTCGGATACCTTTCGACAAACAATGTAACTATGCCCTCTTGGCATAATGTGTACCCTTGTTGAAAAAGAGAATACTCTTTACACCACTGCAAGGCTGCAACTATATTCTGAGGATTCTCCGTAACAAATGAATCAATCCTTTCTTCAATAGAATCCAACACTTTCACCAGCGGTTGCTGTAATTCACCACTACATGACAAGTTTTTAATCAGAACTCTGGTATTATTTGGGGACACTTGCAAACTTCCGTGGCATAATGTGACATA
>ULRB01046182.1_pt1 | contig 11818 bp, 13 predicted proteins | sample 1955051 | NCBI WGS metagenome assembly ULRB01 (sample SAMEA4835671, study PRJEB28245) | human gut metagenome | biome: gut microbiome; material: fecal sample | place: Denmark | collected 2008 | reverse complement strand
CCGCTTTGTTACCCTCCGGACATCGGTAGCCGCTGTTGATTGCGAGCGGTTTGCCCCAGGCATCGCGAAGCGGCTGAATAACAGTGTCAACAAGCGCCTTGATATTGTCCCGTACCTCCACAGATGCGATTGTGTTCTTCACCTGCATCCCTGGAACGTCCGTTTTCTCAAACTCTTTATAGTCAAAGTTTTTGCTAACTGTTCCCATAATCATTCACCATTTAGTTTTCCGCATTTTGGGCGCATTTTCCGCATCTCGCTTCATCTACGAATACCCCACTGCCAAAGGGAGGCTCCCTGTTCGGACACTTCGATTTGCGACACTCAAAAGCGCGATAGTAGGCTATCTTGCTGCCCAGCTTGTCGCAGCGGTCTCGCCACACTCCCTGCTCCTTGTAGAGGCTGTCAATCTTGTTGTCTTTAGCCTGTATCTTCTGGGCATAGTCAGCCTTCATCTGCTTCATCTCGGTTCGTACATCGAGCGTCTCCGCCTTCATCTCTTCCGCGATGCCTTTCCACTGGTCTATGGTCTTGCTCACATTGTCAAGCACCTGACTCGTCTTTCTATCCCCGAGAAAATAGATTGCTGTGAACGCGCCCGAAGTGATGAGGGTTACAATTATATTCGTCCAGTCCATCATCGCGTCACCAAGTTATCAGATACAACCATAGGCACAACTGCATCGCGACTGCACCCACCGCCGTAGCGGCAAGATCCGCTTTGTCGTATGTCCTTCCGCGTAGCATGTCCACATACTCTTTGCCTGCCCCTACGAGGACTCCGGCGGCAAAGGCGAACGGAGCGCAGTATGGCACGAGGGCAAACGCCGCGGTGACGGCCATTCCTGCTATGACGTGCATGTACTTATCCGCGCCGAAGCCTGTAATCCAGGAATACACGCGAACAACCGCATCGGCGGCCTTCTTCAAAAATTCAATAATCCTTTTCATCTTGCTTTGCTTTTTTATCGTTCAACTTCAGCCTCTTTGAAAAACTTCGCGCTCTTTTCCTTGACGATTACTTCCGCGAACACGTCGCCGTTGCGCGTGTCGATTATTCCGTTGGGTGAGGAAAGCCTGACATAGCCCTCCTTTACACCCTCAATGTTCATTCTGTTCATATCATTCCGGTGTTACGTTAGTTACTTCCGCCTCCTCCGCCTCAAGCCGGACGGCGAGTTCCGCCATCTTTGTCTCGTTGGCATTGTACTCCTTGTTGGCAGCGACATAGGCCGCGTATTCCGAAGGATAGTCGTGCTCGAACGAGCGCCCAAGTTTGGAGCACTTGACCGCGTGGTCGTCACTCCTCCTCATGACCGACAACAGCTCAAGCTGTCGTTCTTCCAGTCTCTGGATTTCTTCTCTTGTGTTCATTTTCGTATTGTTTTAACAGATTATACTTTCTGACGACACGCCTTCTATGCGTGTACTCCGGGCGCGGAACTATGCAGACGCGCCGTGTGTCGAAACGGACGAAGCGGTGCCATTCCGGGGGAAGGGCTTCCCATATCCTCCATGCCTGCGCGTGGCCGTTCACTTGACGACAAAGCCCGATGTACGAGTTAAGAGAGGAAAGCAGCGCATCTATCCTCGATTCTCTGATGTCGCCGTTGAACTCCCGTGCCTTCCGAACGCCACGGTTCACGATGCGGCGGTTGACATATACACGATCCATCCTTATGTGCGCTCCGAGGCATTCTAAACCCTTTGTATAGTGCTGACAGTAGAACTTGTCCTCATTCAGTCGTGCTCCAAGAGTGGCGAGTTTTCGTCGCAGTTCAGGGATGAGCGCGAGCGTCATCGCCTTGTTGTTTGTGACTATAGTAATGTCGTCCACGAAACGTTCGAAGCGGATACCCTCTATCGAAGCGAGCCACTCGTCGATTTCATGGAAGTACCAGTTGACGGCGTTCTGCCAAATGAGGAACCCTATTGCCGCGCCCGTACCCTCTGGCTTCGTGAAGAGACTCTTTGCGGGAGGTATGAGGGCGCATTCCTCTGGCGTGGAGAGGATATGACAATGCGCCGTTGGGTTGCTGAAGATGCAGACTTGAAGGATGTATAGAAGCTCGTCTTTGTCGCGGCCATGATAGCCACTCTCTATCAGTTCCCGCAACTGAGCGTATGCGATGTCCTGACTGATGTTCGGAAAACATCCCTTAAGGTCGAGTTTTATTACCCATGTGTCGTTCCGTGTAAATCCGGCACTCATCTCGTATATGTCGGAGATTACGGCATTCTGGCAGGCCTTCTGCCCCATGCCGATGCGGTTGTTGAAGGTGTGGGGCGAAAGCCGTCTTTCAAGCAGCGGACGCAGGCGGATGTCGAGGTAGTGGTGGAGAACTCTTGTGGCCATGTCGGACGCGAACACTTCGCGTGGTTTCGGAGTCATGGTTACAAATGTGTAGGCGGTCGGCCGCAGGCGTCTGCCGATGATTTCATTGTACAGGGCGACGCAGTTCGCCTCCCAGTGCAGTTCGAAGTCTGTCTGGTCGGCCGTCCTACGCTTATTAGAGCGGGCAACGATGTATGCGTCAATTATGTCCTGTAGTTCAATCATTGCGTCTTCCTTATTTGACTTTGTTTCAGTTCGAGACGGGGAGGGACTGGAGCCGGTTGTACATGTCGTTGTTGTTGAAGTAACCGGTGTCACCGTTCGCGTACCAGGCGTTGTTGCCGTTGTACCGGACGCAAGACCAGAAGTTCCTGCCCCTGTGCGCGTATCCTCTTCTGTCGGTGTGAATGACACCCGCGCACCTCTAAAATCTGTCAGCTGCCGCAACCTTGCCCCAGCCGGGGCGCATCGGATGCGGTCTTGCCCTTTGCGAGCGACGACCGCCACCTGCACATGCCACTATCTATCTTTGCAACGAGCTCAACAATCTCGATTTTGCGGGAGTTCACCGTGTCGTCCGGGGGCACACCGATGCTTCCGTCCGAAAGGAAGGTGGGCTTCGGCTTGCGCTTGGGGAATTTGATGATATTCTCCTCGATGGCGGCAGTGAGGTCGGCGCGGAACACGGAGAACCACATCGCGGACTCGTCGGCGGCACGGAGTTTCTCCCTTGGATCGTGATTCTCGTATGAGCACGTGAACCACATTGTGGCCTTCATTAGAGTCTGCACGAGCGGTGTCCCGTAGATTATTCTATCGGCCTTATTCATCATGAACTGACACTGGTACACCAGCCTCCTCAGCCTCATAAGGTCGTGGAGCGTTCCGGAACTTCTCTGTCTGCTGTCGTGTCGCTGCATCTCGTTGTTGTTTTCGTTGCTTTGTTTATGGTTATTCTTATAGTGTGCCCGCGTTGCCGACGGGCACACCAATGGTTAATTTCAAAGGATTGCCTCCGGCAATCTATAGAGCGAGACGGGGAGGGACTGGAGCCGGCGGCACATGTCGTAGTAGCCGAAGTAACCGGAGTCACCGTACGCGCACCAGGCGATGAGGCCGCCGCACCGGACGCAAGACCAGAAGCTCCTGCCATTCGACACAGCGTCGCCGCCCATAACCCAAAGAACCTTATTGAGAGCGTCGGCATCGCGGTTCGCCGAGGTTCCGTGCTGAACCGGTCCGAGGATGGAGGCAAGGTGCTCGGCGGTTGGGAGAAACCAGTCCGAGATGACGGAGCAGTCCGGGGAGGTCTTCGCGTAGACGGCCGCCGAACAAAGGGTCTGCGGAGTTCCATCCGCGAGGGTGAAGGTCTTTGCTGCGAGGATGGCGGTGCGCTCCTTTCCGTTACGTATGCCCATCGCGCCGAAGTCCGTCGGTGTCACGACCATGTTCGCCTTGAGGTAGCGCAGCCAACCCTCTTCGCCCTCGCCGTAAACTGAGCGCAGGAAAGCGCAGTGGTCGCTCTGGTACTGCGACCTACCCAGATAGCCTGGGAGGCAGATCGGATAACCCGTCTTTACGTTCGTGACATCGGTTGATGGATTGTATGCCGTGGATGCATTGTCGTTACGGAAGTAGGCTATCGCCTTCTGAAGGTTGTGGATGCCGCCCTCTCTGTTCCCATTGCCGTTGCGTCGCAGCATGTAGCTGCTATATGTCACGTCCGGCATTATTTCGGGTGAGAGCGTGAACCCAGCCTTACCGGTATTGTCCGGCCACTGCTGCCAGAACTCGTAGCTGCACCCGATGTAGACTTCCCCGTTGCTGTCGTTAACTCTCGCAAACCACTTTTGAGTGGTGAAGATTGCCGTGGCTGCAAAGAAAGCGTTGAGAGCCGTGACCAGCCCGGCTTTGTCGGAGGCGGTGTATGTGACCGTGAAGTCGGTGATCGCCGTCGCGGATGAACTCTCGCGTATCGAGAGGACACCCGTATGCTCTGCACCGTCGAGGGTATAGCCGGTAAGCTTGTATTCGATGCGCTCGCACCACTTCTGCACGGCGTTGTGCTTCCACACCACGAGGACTTCCTTTCCGAAGCGTCCGCCTACCGCACCTATGGTCTCGTATGTGTTAGAATCGAGTGCCGTCGGGTCGAATGATTCCGATGTTATGAATTCCGGTTTTCCGGTCACGAGGTTGCCTACTACCGCGTCACCCCACACAGGATTCTTTGTGAATATGTTCGTTGCCATATATATCTGATTTTAGCTGTTAATCCACTTGAGGTCGTATTCGCCGTTTCGCGCCGCGATGTAACGCCCGCCCGACGCAGCGGTGGTGTCGATGTACTGCTGGCCGATGGCGGAAGGCGTGCCGTTCCAGTTGTAACCCTCACCGGTGGCCGGGTCGTACTGATTCCAGTTGTCCGGAACGATGGCCTCCTTCGGAGTGCCGGCGCCGAAGAGTATCGGCGGCTGACCACAGAGGAGAGGGAGGGCGCGGTCGTCGGGGGACGCAACTTGGCTCATCGTGCGGTCGAGGTCAGCGCGGTTTGTGGAAGCTGCGGTCTGGACCGATGAAAGACCGGAGTGAAGGCTGGCGACCTTCTTCCGCAGGTTGTTGATTTGGGTGGTGATAGAAGCCTTCGTACCGTACCTGCGCACGAGCAGCGTCGTGGCTTCCGGCACGTCGGCACGGTAGCAGACGAGCACGTCCGAATATGCCTCCATTGCCTCAAAGCAGACATAGCCGCTTTTGGCGATGTCGGTGCTCATAGCCGAGAACAGCGGCAGGTATTCAATCCTTTCAGTGCCTGATGTAGTCGTGGTCTTGATTCGTGCTACAAAGAGCGCCACGCCTGGCTTCATCTTGTCGGAGCCGCCCATATACAGCTCGTAGGTGTTGCCGACAACCACCACGCCGATAGCCGCGATGTTGAAGTCCGCGTCGTCCACGAATGCGCCGTCGGCATTGATGTACTTCCCCGTCGTCTCCGCCGTCATACTCACCGACGGCAGCGGCTCGTACTGCCCGAGGTCGCGTTCGAGGGAGGAGATGCGGCCACTCACCTCACGGGCCTCTGCCGCTGCCTCGTTGGCGTTTGTTGCCGCGGCGTTGGCGGAGGCCGTGGCTGTTTCGGATTCTGTCTTGAGTCGTCCGAATTCAGAGACACGACTCGTTTCGGCCTGGTCGCGGCTCTTTTCTGCTTCTGCCCTCGCGCTTTCAGCAGATTGCCTCTGGAGTTCATTTCTCTTCGTCTCCTGCTCGGCTTGCTTAGCCTTGTCGCCCTGTTCCTTTGCATAGGTTGCCTGAAGAAGGGCCGCTTTTGCGGCTGCGTTTGCCGGCTCTTGAAGCCAGTTTATGAAGTCTTCCTCCGTGTCATGTCCTGGCTCCGGCTGATATTCGTTAAGCCAGGACTGATAAGCGGAATCTCCGGTGTCGCCTTTATCTCCCTTGTCGCCCTTTTGCCCGTCAATGACTATCGGTGTGTCGCTGTGATCGCGCATCCGCGAGCTACCTGTGCCATCGATGACTCGAAGCGTACACCTGTTGGCTCTCATCGTCTTACGTGCATAGCCGAACGTCTCCGCATTCTCGCTGAGGTATTCCATCACTTCGGACATGTACCCGTCAGCAGTCGTGAACGCCTCCCTGTATTGCCTCTGCCTTTCGGCTCTCTCCGACTCCGCGCTGTTGTCTTCGGTCTTGATTACGGCGCCGAAGCGAGTGCTCTGAATGTTCCCGTCGCGGATGATTCGGGCGTAGGCATAATAGGCGAGCGCTGTCCGGAGTCCGGTGAGGTATCTGACTGTTCCGTCCCTCTGTTGCCATTCGCCTCCGTCCAGGAGAGTATCATATGCCGCGGGTACCTCGTCCCGCGTTATCTGCAGATACAGAGCATCTCCGATTTTTGGCTTTATGTCCTGACGTTCAGCCTCCGCTATCAGGGAAGCAGCTATGCTCTCGTCTGCATGACAAGTCCGCGCGAGCGCATTGATATCGCTTAATGTGATGATCGCTTTCATTATGTTACTTGGCGTTTACGGTGGCACTTGATGGTGTGTAAACTTTCGGCAATATAGCAAGCCCTCTTCGGTCAGCGGCTGCAGGAAGGTCCCCGCCCCAAAGGGACAGCAATCGCAGGTATGACTCAGTCAATTTGTTCTGGAGCTTCACGCACTTGTTGGCATAATCTTCAGTAATGTCATGCACAAGGGTTCCGCTGAATCCCACCTTACCGTTTCGGAGGCTTAAGAAGCCCTCCTGCTGGAAGGCGCTGTAGATGCAGTCCTTGAGCTCCGATGCCGTAGCCGTGAACTCCTTGTCGATGTTCTCCCCCTGAATCTTGATGAATTCCGGCTTGTCTTCCGAGCTCTCGATGGTGAAGTCCATAATCTTGAGGGCGTTGTTGTCGCCCTGAAGCTGTCTCAGCTCGTCGGAATAGTAGCCCTCAGTTTCAGGGGTGCCATAATAACCTTCGTCCTCAGCTCCCGGTTGTCCCTGCCCCTTGTAATGCACCCACGCCCCGGCGGGGATGAAGTTCATTCTTGCATTCCTCAGCATGAGGTTGCTCAGGCCCTCATCGGTACTGAGGTCGGTGAGAATGCTGTCGAAGGAAGCGAGCGGGTACTCCATGTAGCCGCTTCGGCTGAAATAGTACACCTGCCCCTTATAATACTGGGGACCGCCGGCATCTTGCATCTGCTCCAGGGCCTGCTTCGGGTCGAATACATTGATGTAGTCGACGTTCTCAGCCTTAACCCTCACTGGTCTGCCGTTCCGTGTCAGTCGTCCGGTCCAGTCCGGATGAATGGCGACCTTCAGTATATTCCCGTCATCGTCAGGCTCGCATAGCCTGATGTTCTCGAACGGCACGTGCTGAAGCTCCGTGATCTGCCCGAACACGTTGTAGTTGACATGAATGGCATAGCCGTTGAATGCCGCGAGGTCGTAGGCGAGCAGCGAGTGCAGGTCATTCAGAGTCTCGCCCTTCCTGTTTATCGCCAGTGACGCCAGAGTCTGATCCTGGATTCCGTTGCCCTCGAGATAGTCCTGATACCGCTTCAAGCAGCCATAGCCCGTCTTGGAGTTCTGGATGATGGCTATCGCGTTCTGCGGGTACAGGTTGTCTATGTCGTAGGACTTGATGCCCAGTTGACTGACATATCTCGGAGTCAGCGAGGCCTCTGCTTTCGGAAGGTCAAGAGTTTTCATCGTCTGCCCGGTTGTTGTTAGTCTTTCGTTGTAGCCGTCTTCGTTCTCGACTGCTTCTTCTCCTCAGGAGCCGGTGTGTCAGTCACCTCTTCGCCCGGAGTGTCTTCAGCCTCAGGCGCCGGTGTGTCGACAGCCGGCACCCTGTCGAACTTTGAGCGCGCGTCCGGATGCAGATTCAAATATTTTTCCGCGAGTTCATCTGTCAGGCTGTGCCGATTGTAGCAATCGTTCCCGATCCAAACGATGACGCCTGCCTTAAGCTGATATTTTTGTTCCTTTGCCATTTTTCCTTTGCTTTTCAATGTGTGATATATATCCATAACGGCATCGCTGTAGCGGTGATGACATCCGCAATCTCGAAGGTGTTCTCCGAACTCCTCGAAATAGAAACGGGCCACCATCGTCTTTTCCTCTGCCGTAAAAACAGAGTCGTCTCCGCCGTTTGCAAGCTTCGAGCGGAGACGGCTCACGCAGGATATGACCTCGTTATAAGTCATAGCCGTTCGGCGGTTAACTTGCCGCGGTCTTCAGTCCGTCATACAAGGCTTTCCCCGCCGTGTAGGACGCGCCGAGGTAGATGTTCACCGTTGGTGCGTCACTTTCCGTGAGGGTGAGTATTCCGCCGTTGAAGGCATCGCCGTAAGGGTCTGCATCGAAGGCGGACATCGTCAGTCCGTTGTCGAGCCCGAGCACCTTGAACGCTCCGGCGCTGTCGGAGCCCTTATCCTTGCACTGTACAATGGCGACAAAATCGCCGTTAAGCGCAGGGTCGATGAAGTCCTCGGATACTGCCGGATCGTTGTTCAGAATGGCTACGACGAGATTCTTGGAGACCGTGTTCACATAAGTTCCCACCGTGGCGGAGGAGGTCGAGCCGTTGAACGGCTGACTGCCCTGCTGATAGACCTCGAAGGCTTTCTTCCCTGAAAGAAGAGGAAGCGCAGTCAGGACATTCTTGTGCGTGGTGTCATACTGAACGCCGCTCCAGTCTATGTCGGCGCGGTTTATCAGAAGGGCTTCCTTTTCGAAGCCCTTCTTCGGCTGGAGGGAGCAGTCACCCTTGGGCAGCCCCCTTGCTATTAATCCATCGCAATAACTCATAGCCTTCAGTTGTTAATAAGCTACAGTAATGAGATTCTCGTCCGCGATGAGCGTGCCGAGTGTGTCGCGGCAGAGGATGAAGTTCTTCTGCTTTGTCTGGTCAAACCAGGTCTGAATGTCGGCGATTTCGCTCTGAGACTCCGTACCGACAAGGAGGTTGTCCTTGATTGTGTAGACAGCACGTGCGGGTTTGTCCCAGGCACCCGCGTTCGTGGTGTTCTGGAGATAGCCCTGGATGATCTCGTCGAGGAAAGGCACGGCGCGCAGGGTGATTCCGTTGTAGGTCGTTTCCTGTATGCCGTCGAAGATAGCCTTCCACTGGAGCTCGCTGCCCTTGTTGTTCCTCTTGATGTCTGCGCTCAGCGCATCTGCGAGGAACTGGGTCACATAGATGACCTGGCCGCTTGCCTGACGAAGCTGCATAGGTGCATTTGCGATGAGGTCGTCGATCACCTTTGTCGCAGCTCCGGAGGTATTGATGGCTGTGCGCTGTGCGGCCGTGGTCGTCTCGTTGTTCGCTGCGATGGTCACGCGGCTGATGTAGCCGTCAGCGCCTTCACCCTTGGCCACGCCGTCGAAGATGTGCTTGAAGAATCCGTCGGTAATTGTGAAGTTGCCGGCGTTCGCACCTGCTTTGAGCGTGCCCGTGGTATTCGTGGACTTGTCATAGACGCTTGCGGCCTTGTCGCCGAAGAACGCTATGCGAAGCACGAGCCTCTTGACCGCGCTCTCGAGAAGAGGCAGGACGATGTTGTCGAGATACTCCGTGCCTGTAAGGTCAGCGACGCTCGTGCCTGTGCGAAGCGCGGTCTTTCCGAGATTCGAGAGCAGGTCTTCAAAGCAGATGCCCTCCGCAATTTCCCACCTCTTGATGTCCCAGGTCTTTTCCGTCACCTTTACAAGGTCGTTGCCGTAGGTCGGGTCGCAGCCCTGTGAGGCCTTGCCGAGAAGTCCGAACTGCCCGAGGAGACCGACCTTCTTGCCATGCTCCTGCTTCGGGAGGAAGTTGAAAAGGTCACCGAGGCTGTCGATGTTTGTAACTGAGAGGAAAATCAGCTCTCTCAGGTCCCTCACCGCGCCATTGTCCGGGGTGAGGTTTGCAAAGTTAAGTCCAACTGATGCCATGTCGTTTGTCGTGATTTGTTAGTTCTGTTTTCTTGCTGCCTCTTTCATTTCGGCGAGTCTTTCTGCAACCCTTGAAGTCTTCGCCTCAGTCTTCTTTCTGGCCGGAGTCCTCGGAGCCGGGGTATAGCGTCCGGTGATAGCCTTGTCGAGCCACGCGAGCCCGCCTGCTGCCTTCACCTTCGCGAGGATGTCCTTCTCCTCGTCTGTCTTGGCGTTCGCCTTGAGAGCCTTCACTTCTGCAACGAGCCGGGCCAGTTCTTCCTCGTCGGTGTCGTCGGGATCCTCGTCTTCCGCCGGGCGGATCTCGGTGATTACGCCGTCGACGACCACGATGGTCGTGCCGTCCGGCATCTCATGCTCTCCGTCAGGAGAGGCAGAATCCCCGACTGCCGGGTCTTCTCCTTCCGGTTTGTCGATGGTAAGCTCCGAGCCGTCAGCGGTCTCGAGCGTGTAGCCCAGCGGCGCTGGAGTGTCCAGTCCGAGAGCTTCCTGGAGCGCCGCCATAGCCCTGGCGAAAGCTCCGAGTGTCTGTGTCTTTTTTGCCATATCTCTTGTTTTGATTGGTTTCAGCCTGTAAGCCGCCGAGAGCGGAGGGAGTATCTCAGTTATGATTCCGAGCTCTTTGGCTTCGTCGACATACATGAGGCGGTCTTCCTTCATTATGGCCTCTATCCGAGCGCGGTCTGCACCTGTGCGCTCCACATAGAAGTCCACGAAGCGGTTCTGCTCTTTCTGCAATTCCGCACCCATCTTCTGAAGCCTTCCCGCATCGCACTTGCCGTCGATGTTCCACCCGATGATATACGGGTTATGTATGCAGAGTTGCGAGTGTGGATATGCCCTCCGTTCAGAGGCAGCCATGAGGATGATGCTCGCGGTGCTTGCCGCTATCCCCTCCACCGTGGCCACGATCTTCTTGCCCGATGCCCTGAGCTTGTCGACGATTGCCCACCCTGTGTTGACATCTCCGCCGCAGCTGTTGAGCCGGAGGTCTATCTCATTGTCGTCTTCAGGAATGGCGGCGATGAACTCGTCGATATCCTTGAAGCACACGCCGCGCGTCGGGTCCCAGAACCTGATGTCGCCGGCGTCCTGGTCATTCATTATGTCGTCGAAAATCTTCAGTATCATAGTACAATATCTTTGATGCAAAATTAGCGCGTCCCGCAATGGAACGCGCCAAAAAAAACGGATAGTTATTTGCCTTTATTTACCTTTGTTTACGTTTGTTTGACAAAGTGCGCCTATCGGGTAGCGATTCCCTTGATTCGGCTCATGCGGGTGCCCACCCGATCGATTTCCTCGACACTCACATAGATGTCGGCTGATGCCATTCCGGCCGCGACTGCCGAAGCCATATAATCGAATCCTGCAGAACCGCCCGCGCCGTTGAAAGCCTTGCCTCCCCCGGCCTCGTTCAGGGCTGAGAGGATGGGCGCGAACATCGAGGTGGATCGGGCGTTGATTACGCTCTCCCCGTTCGAGAGCCGCGCCGGTATGCTGTCCGATGTCGCCGTCCCCGGGCCTGTCACAAGACCTCCCGAGGCAAATTTTGCCGACTTGACGGAAACGATGGCGGAGGCCATGCCGGAGACCACTGCGGCAATGGTTGTCGCTATGGCGGCTATGTTTGCGGGGAACGGAACAGCCATCGCGTTTTTGATGCCTTCGGCGGTGGCCACACCTGTATCGATGGCAATCTGTGCTATGGCCAGTACCTTGGAGAGCTTGGTCAGGGCGGAGTTCTCTTCCCCGAGGTCGCCAATCGCCGAGGATATGTCACCGAGAGCCGCGGATATGGCCGTGGCGGTCGTCTTCTGCATCTGCCTTCTGGCCTCGAGTATTTCCTTCTCGGCATCAGCCTGCTTTTGCCACTCGTCTATCATCTTGTCTGTTTCCGCCTGCACCTGATTGAATTGATTGTCGTAGTACGCATCATCAAGTGCCTGCAATTCCTGGTTCAGTGTCTGTTTCTTGAGCTTGATGAGTTCCGCTGTCCCTTCCTGCTGTTCAAGCTGTGCGACCTCCATGTCATACGCCTGC
>ULRB01035255.1_pt1 | contig 11840 bp, 14 predicted proteins | sample 1955051 | NCBI WGS metagenome assembly ULRB01 (sample SAMEA4835671, study PRJEB28245) | human gut metagenome | biome: gut microbiome; material: fecal sample | place: Denmark | collected 2008 | reverse complement strand
CTTTACAACCCTAAATCAAAGCCCAAGACTTGAGTGGGAATAAACCGAAAAAGCTGAAAAGTGCTGAAATACCAACGCTTTTTCGGTTTTGCCCACCGCTTCTGATAAGGTTTTGATAAGATTCCGCTGAAACGCAATTATTCTGCGTTGCCAGTGGCTTGTGAGTGATGAGTAATTTCTCTTGGCTCACAAAAAATCCATATTAGCATTTAAGCCCGTACTGATCGGATGGTCAGTACGGGCTTTTGTCATCTTTTTTACAATTTAAGACAGGGTGCGAAATTGTTTTGAGGGACAGTATATTGAGGGTTAATCTCTATCCCAACGATTTGCATCAGTCCATCGAAAGTTCGGATCTGTGTTACGGCGAGGATCGTTTTCCCATTTTTCTGCAGACCGTTTGCGCATTTCTTGGTCAATTTGCTTCATTTCAGGAGTTTTTTCGCCGTTGCCGCCAAATCCAGTTCGTGCCCATTCTTGGCGTCTTTGTTCATATCCATCAGATAGTTCATCATCCGATGCAGATTCGAGCCAATTACTGAACTCATCTTCATATCCGTCTCTGTTGGAGAGAATCGCAACTATAGTGCCAAATGCAAGAACTGCCGCCGTTGTCAACGCTTTCTTCCAATCAAATTTCATGCGTATCCCTCCGTCATACATTTTTGATGTTTTTCTTCAGTGCCTTTACTAGTGCATCGCTGAACTCCTGCGAAGGAACTTTACCCCAAATCTGGGTGGTGTCCTCTGCCGGGAATGTATAACGCCAACGATCATACTGCTCTTTGCTGATCTCGCCGTTTCTGAACTTCTCAGCTTGTTCCGCCCAGGCAGACAGCATTTTGAAAACAGAGGCATCCGTTGTACGCTTGCTGCCATCAAACACGATATGTATCTCGTCTCCCTGCTTTTCCGCTCTGACACCATGAATGTCCTCGATAGCAAAAAGCGTATGGATAAAGCCCAGATTACTGTCAATATCAGGAACGCTCAAAGCCAAAGGAGAAACTTCCAGAACATTCGCTAGAGCCTTTACCAGATCTTCCTTGGGCGTTCTGGTGCCAGACTCATACTGAGCCATACGAATGTCTGCGGTTTTCTGTGGAAACCCCACGGCTTGACCAAGCCACTTCTGCGTCATCCCACGCAGATTGCGCATAAAGCGGATTCTTTCACCGATTGCCATAGCAATTCACTCCTGATTCATTTTTTATAATCATAGCATATATGCTTATGCGCTGTCAAGATATATTAAATAATTCTGGTTAATATTCTCTTCAAAGCCTCTTGACATAACTGAATTTGTTTAGTATAATGCGATTGCGTACTTAAGCTATTATGTTTAAGTATGTCCGCCCGGGCAAATCGGATGGCGGCCAGCAAGTATTCCGACACGAAAGAAGATTACTATACTCAGAAAGGAGGTTAGAACCATGGAAAACAAGTTTATTCGAGTGGATGAAGTCGCAAAAGAATTGGATGTGTCAAAGCCTTACGCCTACAAGATCATTCGCCAACTGAATGAGGAGCTGAAAGCGAAAGGCTTTATCACCATCGCAGGACGGGTCAACCGTCAGTATTTCAACGAAAGACTCTACGGAGCAGAAAGGAACAAAGTAAATGCCAGCATATAAGAACAAAGAAAACGGTTCGTGGTATGTGGTCACGCAGTACACGGACTGGACAGGAGAACGGAAACAAAAGTGTAAACGTGGGTTTAAGACCCGTCGTGAAGCACTGGAATGGGAGCAGAAGTTCCAACAGCAAAGTGCCGGGGACTTGGATATGAGTTTTGAAGCCTTTGTTGAGATTTACACCTCCGATCTCAAAGCAAGGCTGAAAGAAAGCACTTGGCAGACCAAGGAGCATATCATCAAAACCAAAATCGTCCCGTATTTTGGCAAACGCAAGATCAATGAGATTACCACCAAGGATGTGATTGCGTGGCAGAACGAGCTGCTTGCCTACCGTGACGAGAAACACAAGCCCTATTCCCAAAGCTACCTCAAAACGCTGCACAATCAGCTCTCAGCTATCTTTAACCATGCTGTTAGGTTCTATGACCTCCGTTCCAATCCGGCAGCAAAAGCCGGAAATATGGGCAGCGAAGAACGCAAAGAGATGCTGTTCTGGACGAAAGAGGAATACCAGAAATTTGCGGAAGAAATGATGGAAAAGCCTATTTCCTACTACGCATTTCAGATGCTTTACTGGACGGGCATCCGTGAGGGCGAGCTGTTGGCTCTGACCCCGGCAGATTTCGATTTTGAGCGTGGGACAGTAAAAATCAGCAAGACCTATCAGAGATTGAAAGGAAAGGATGTGATAACCTCTCCCAAGACCAAGAAAAGCAACCGCACCATTCAAATGCCCGATTTTCTCTGTGAGGAAATGCAGGAGTTCTTCAAGATGCAATACGGATTGAAAAAGAAAGACCGTATCTTCACCATCAACAAGAGCTATCTGCACAGGGAAATGGACAGAGGGGCAGAAGCCGCAGGGGTCAAGCGTATCAGAATCCACGATTTGAGACACAGCCACATCAGTTTGCTGATCGACATGGGTTTCTCGGCAGTAGCCATTGCCGACAGAGTGGGACACGAAAGCATTGAGATCACCTACCGATATGCTCACCTGTTCCCCTCCAAGCAGAAAGAAATGGCAAGCAAGCTGGATGATCTTAACAAAGGAGCGTGATATTGATGTCAGCAAAGAACGTAGACAAACACAACCGTTTTCGCAGCATTACAGTGGGCTTCCGAGTATCACCGGAAGAGCAGGAAGAATTGAACAGAGCCGTTGCCCTGTCGGGCCTTCCCAAGCAGGAATACTGCTACCGCAAGTGCATGGGTCGTGAAGTAGTAGTGCAGCCGAATCCGAGAGTTCACAAGGCGCTCAAAACGCAAATGGAAGCCATCCTCGCAGAGCTTGAACGCATTGCCACTGGTGACAGCGTTCCTGATGAGCTGCTGAGCACCATCGATCTCATTGCCATCACCATGCAGGGACTGAAAGGAGAAAATGCCCATGATTGATGAAAAAGAAAAGACTGCCCTTGCAGCATCTGTTGGCGCAGATGAAAGGCAGCCGTTTCAACCATGTAACACTCAGATTATAACAACTGAAAACGCAGAAATCAATTACCCAGACGAAATTTTTTCAAAAGAATATGAAGAAATCTCCCGGCAGATACAGCTAATGAATGACCCGGCATATCTGCATACGGTGTCTATGAATGAGTTGTATGAAACGGTATATCAGAGCAGGCCGCCCGTCATTGACAGTCTGCTCTACTCCGGCACCTACCTGTTTGCAGGAGCACCCAAGGTTGGCAAGTCGTTCTTCATGGCACAGCTTGCCTACCACATCAGCACCGGGCAAAAGCTCTGGGATTATGATGTCCGCCAGGGCACTGTTTTATACCTCGCCCTGGAGGACGATTATCAGAGATTACAGGAACGGATGTCCCGTATGTTCGGTGTTGAAGGTTCGAACAACCTGTACTTTGCCGTATACGCGAAGCAGCTCGGCGCCGGATTGGATGAGCAGCTTGAAAAATTCATCCGTGACCATCCAGACACCCGGCTCATTATCATCGACACCTTGCAGAAGATCCGAGAGGTCAACACCGATGCTTACAGCTATGCAAACGATTATGACATCGTGGGCAGGATGAAGCAGTTTGCCGATAGGTATGGCATCTGCCTGCTCCTGGTACATCACACAAGAAAGCAGCAGGCTGGTGATAAGTTTGAGATGATCTCCGGCACGACAGGACTGCTCGGCTGTGCAGACGGAGCATTCCTTCTACAAAAGGAGAAGCGTACCGATCTAAGCGCCACCCTGGAAATCGTCGGCAGAGATCAGCCTGACCAGAAGCTTCATCTGACAAGGGACACGGAGAAGCTGATTTGGCAGCTCGACCATGCGGAAACAGAACTTTGGAAGAAACCGCCCGACCCCTTACTGGAGAAGATTGCCGCTGTGATTACAGAGGACAGTCCGGTATGGAGCGGCAGCGCAACAGAACTTGTGGCTCTGCTTGGAGAGGACATTCAGCCGAATATCCTGACCCGCAGGCTCAATGTCAAAGCCGGCGATTTGCTGAACGAGTACAGCATTGAATACACCGTGAAGCGCACCCGCACAGGCAGCGCCATTAGCCTGACGAGAAGATCTGTGTGACGATTGGTGACGGTTATGACGATTAAAACGGCACCGGGGTCGGTATCAGAAATACCGTCACAATCGTCACAACCGTCACGCTCTCTACGCATCCCCCGTCCCCACGATGAAATCCGCAGAGTGCATCGTGGACTGTCTGAGAAAATACCACGGTTTTTTCTCAGACAACGGACAGTGGTGATTGCCCTGCCTGGTTGGGAAATCACCGTTGTCCGTGCCGTGGAATTGCGAAGTGGGTACCACTAGCAAGCCACGGCAGAGGCTTCCGCAGAAGCCGCATTCCCCGTTCCCCCTCGGAGAGCCCACGATACTTTGCAGCCCCCGGATGAAAGTATCATAGTGGGTTATTACACTTTGAAAAAGTGCCGTTCTCTTCGTTCCCACGAAATACACCGCTGAAATTCAGCAGAAAGGAGCCCTATGGCAAGAAACGACGGGATTGACCGTACCATAGCACGAAACCAAAACCTAACCGCTTCCAAAATCACCAACGCGCAACGGCACAACGAGCGCGCAAAAGAATCTTACACAAACCCGGACATCGTGCCGGAACGCCTGTCTTACAATGTCCATTTCAAAACACCCACCGGCAGTTACGCTGAAATGTTTGAAGAGATGAAGTCTGATGGTGTCATCTCCACCCGTGGTCTGAAAGACGATGCCAAACTCTACGGTGAGCTGGTCTTTGATGTGAACTCCGCTTACTTCTACAATCACGGCGGCTATGAATTTGCAAAACAGTTTTATGCTGATGCCTACAAAGCCGCCGTGGAAATTGTGGGCGATGAGCAGTTCGTTCTCTCTGCCGTGATGCACGCCGATGAACGGAACCGGGCCATGTCCGAAGCGCTGGGCGAGGATGTGTATCACTACCATCTCCATGTTGTGTATGTCCCGGTAGTTGAAAAGCAAATTTTATGGAGCAAACGCTGCAAGGACAAATCGCTGGTGGGCACTGTGAAGGAAACGATCATGCAGGTCAGCAGCAGTAAGAAGTGGCAGTCACAGCCATCCCTGGACGAGAACGGAAATCCTATGCTGACCGCAAAAGGAAAACCGATTCTGCAAAAATCTTACAGCGTCCTCCAGGATGATTTCTTTAACGCCATGCGTGCCGCCGGTTACACCGATGTGGAGCGTGGCGAACGTGCCAGCACAGAGGAGCATCTTACAGTTACTCAGTTCAAGGTTGCACAGGAATCCGCCCGTCTGGAAATTCTGGAAGCGCAGGTGGAAAAGAAAGAGCAGCAGCTACAGAAGATCGAACAGAAAACCCGTGTCCAGAAAACAACAGCTATCTCCCTTGCGGAGATTGACGGCATGGGCAGAAAGACCTTCACCGGAAAAGTAGCGCTGACCCCACAAGAGGGCGAAACTTTGAAACAGCTTGCCCGAAAAGGTGTTGTTGCAGATGCCGTGATTTCTGATTTGAAACAAAAACTGACCTCTGCCCGGAAGGATGCCCGTATCTGGAAGGATCGTTACGAAAAACTTTTGGAGCAGACCAAGGATTATCTCACCGCAGTCAAGCGGGCACCGGAAAAAGTCAGAGCCTTCCTCGACCGGATTCTCCATACGGAGCGGGAAGAATCCAGAGCTGCCAAGCAGCGTGAGACAAGGCTGACAAAATAACCGTCTTGACCCGATAAATTCAAGAAAAAACCGATGGGAGTGTTTTGGACGATCTGGACATCGTCCGAACACTTTCCATTGGAAAAACACCCCATTTTCCCGGCTCAAGAGCCGAGAAATAATCTCAAATTCAGGAGGATTTTTATGAAAACAGGACTTACAAAAAAGCAAAAGGTCACAGAGGTGTTTTATAATGCCAAAGACCCCACCGCAGAAATCTACACCCACGATTCTAAGCTAAAGAAGCGGCTGATGGCATTCGCAGAGGAATACCCTGAGCTTTGCAGGCAAACAGACGATGACGGTCAGGGTGGGCTGTGGTTCGAGATTGCAAAGGAACGAATCAGTATACGCTTGACCGCTCCCTACTCACAAGAACGCCGGGAGGCTGCAAGCAAACTCGCAAAGGAAAACAACACATTTCGTGATTTACATTGAGGAGGCTGTTATGAAAAAAGTTGTAAGCTGTGCGTTCAATATCGATACTGCCAGCGTAGAAGTGAAATACGCCGACGGCTCCATGATCTCCATATATTGCCCAGCTGTGGAAGATGAAGTTGCGGAAAACATGTATCAGCGGTCGGAACTGGATTGGCTGATCTACAATGACCCATCCGCATACGCAGATCTGATCCTGAATGGCGACCCGGAGACTTATCTGAAATCAGTCACAGAGTACAAACGTACAGACTAACTGAAAAACCACCAGTGCTGGCACCAATGGTGCCGGTACTGGCGGCATTTCTCGCATCGCCCGAAAACAATTCTTAAGAATTCCTCTCTTGAAACGGCTCTCAATACCAGATACAATAGAATAAAACAAAGGCTTCCGAGGTGCATTATGAACACGATCGCCATTATCGATGATGACATTTACATTGGAAATATGCTGGAAGAACTGCTCCAGGGAGAGGGCTACAACATTCTACGGGCATACTCCGGCACGGAGGCGCTGCTTCTACTGTCTCAGAACAAGCCCGATCTGGTGCTGTTGGATTTGATGCTGCCGGGACTTTCCGGGGAAGACGTGCTGCCCAAAATCCAGGGTGTCCCATCCATTGTGGTCAGCGCCAAGGTGGATGTGCAGGATAAGGTCAAGCTGCTGCTGGGCGGCGCAGCCGACTACATAACGAAGCCCTTTGACACCGCAGAGCTTTTGGCTCGGATTGCGGTGCAGCTTCGCAAGGCTGGCAGCAATCTGTCTGACCGAATCATCGTCGGCGATTTGCAGTTGGATTTAAACGTCCACACCCTGCGGGTCAAGAACAGCGAGATTCGGCTGACGAAGACAGAGTTTGCCATTTTGAAGCTGCTGATGCAGAATCCGGGGCAGGTCATTACCAAGTCTGTCATGTTGGACAGGATCAGCTTGGACACCCAGGACTGCACAGAAAGCTCCCTCAAGCAGCATGTCAGCAACCTTCGCAGGAAGCTTCGGGATGTTGGCGGCGAGGATACGATCGAATCCGTCTGGGGCATTGGTTTTCGGCTGGCGGAAAAATCTTGACTAAATCTTTACGCTTTTCTTGACCGTTTCCTTTCCCTTTTGCCCTTACAATGCGGTCATCACAGAAAAGGAGTCGAATGATTATGGAATATGTCCTAACCACCGAGAATCTCGGAAAACAATACCGCCATTTCAAAGCCCTGGGCGATCTGACCATGCACGTTCCTAAGGGAGCCATCTACGGCTTAGTGGGCCGCAACGGTGCAGGCAAGACCACCCTGATCCGTCTTGTTTGCGGCTTGCAGGAGCCTACCTCCGGCAGCTTTACCCTGTACGGTATCAAAAACATCGATAAAAATATCGTCAAGTCCCGCCGCCGGATGGGTGCGGTGGTGGAGACCCCCTCCATCTATCTGGACATGACCGCAGAGGAGAATCTGCGTCAGCAGTACCGGGTGCTGGGACTGCCCTCCTTTGACGCCATCCCGGAGCTTCTGAAGCTGGTGGGCCTTCACAACACGGGAAAGAAAAAGGCAAAAAACTTCTCCCTGGGTATGAAGCAGCGGCTGGGCATCGCCATCGCTCTTGCCGGTGACCCGGACTTTCTGATTCTGGATGAGCCGACCAATGGCTTAGACCCCCAGGGCATCATCGAAATGCGGGAGCTGATCCTGCGGCTAAACCGGGAAAGGCAGATGACCGTTCTCATTTCCAGCCATATTTTGGACGAACTGAGCCGCCTTGCCACCCACTACGGCATCATCGACGGCGGTAAAATGGTGAAGGAGCTGAGCGCCGAAGAACTGGAAAATGCCTGCCGGAAATGTATGCGCATGGAAGTCACCAAGGTAACCGCCCTGACCCGGGTGCTGGACGGTATGGGCATTGACTACAAGGTGCTCTCCGAAACCAAGGCAGATGTATACGCGAAAATCAACATCTCCCAACTGACGCTGGCTCTGGCAAAGGAAGGCTGTGAGGTGCTTTCCATTGAAGAAAAGGACGAAAGCCTGGAAAGCTACTTCATGTCTTTGGTGGGGGGTGGCAGCCATGGGTAAGCTGTTGTCTGCCAACTTTGCCAGGCTGCGGAAGGACCGTTTTTTCTGGTGCTTGCTAGCTGCTGTGATTATCGCGTCTCTGGTCAATATCCTCAACAGCGCCCGGTCTTTTGAAGTTATGACCGAAAGCGGTTACGGGTTAACCCTGGAGGATTATTACTTTAATCAGGCAACCTTGATGGGTGTCTACTGCGCCCTGTTTGCCAGCCTGTTTCTCGGAACCGAGTATTCCGATGGTACCATCCGCAACAAACTGACCGTCGGACACAATCGGAGCCACATCTACCTATCCAACTTTCTTGTTTGTCTGGCTGCTTCTCTAACCCTGCTGGCTGCATGGCTTATCACCTGCTCTCTCGGATTTTTCCTCATGGGGCCGATGGAGATGGGCGCGTCCGGGTATGTTACCTATGTTCTGGTCGCAGTTGGATTTACGGCTTCCATCACGGCACTGTTTACGCTTGCGGGCAGTCTCTCTTCCAACAAGGCAATGACGGTCATCTACACTCTGGCGATCTTTCTTATTCTGCTTCTGGCCAGCAGCGCCATCTATGACCGCCTGTGCGAACCGGAGACGCAAGGGGGAATGGTCTACATCAATGGGGAATTTATAACCATTGACCCCACACCCAATCCTTTGTATCTCAGCGGTGCTGTCCGCAGGGTTTGGGAGTGCGTCCTGGACTTCCTGCCCACGGGACAGGCACTGCTGATGAACGAAGTCGCCATCGAGCATCCCCTCCGGGAGATGATTTTCAGCATACTGTTTACAGTCATGGTTCTTTCTGCCGGGTACGCAGCTTTCCGGCGGAAGGATATTAAGTGAGGTACCGGGTATGAGAAAACTGTTATCAGGCAACTTCGCCCGGCTGTGGAAAAGCAGAGTGTTTTGGGTGCTGCAAGGGTTCTCCTTCGGCTTTGGTGTGTTTGCCTATGCCCTGGTCGCCTACAACACCCGCAATCTGGGACAGGGATGGCTGGAATATGAAGCCCACGGTTATTTTTATCTCTGGGTATTTTACATTGCGGTAATCATCGCACTCTTTGCCTGCTTCTTCATTGGGACCGATTATTCTGACGGTACCGTTCGCAATAAGATGATCGTGGGCCACAGCCGGGAAGAAATCTACCTTTCCTTTCTGCTGACGACCATTACCGCCGCATTTTTCTTTGTATTCGCCTATCTGCTGGCGGTGCTTCTTGTGGGTCTGCCCCTTTCCGGAACGGCAGTTCTGACCCATGTGCAGGCACAGCCCTGGCGGCTACTGGGTTGTGGGCTGGTGATCGTCGAATACGCTGCGCTTTTCACCATGGTATCCATGCTGGATAGCGACAAAGCCAGAAATATTGTCATTAGCCTGCTCATTGCTGTGATTCTCATTTTCAGCGGCATGATGGCCTATGGAAAGCTGTCTGCGCCGGAATATATACAGATCGTTGTTCCCCAGAGCGACGGCGGCATTTTGCTGAAAGATGGCGCACCCAATCCGGAATACCTCACCGGAACCATCCGCACTGCATTTGCGTGGCTCACCACCATTCTCCCCTCCGGCTCCACGATGCTGAGCCTGGACAAGCATCTCTCCTTCGATTGGCGAAATCCGATCTGCGCTGCGACCCTGACCGCTTTGCTCACCGTGATTGGAATCGGTGTTTTCAAAAAGAAAGACATAAAATAAGAGGTAATTATGGAACATCTGCTGCTGGCTGTTATTGCCATTCTGTTGACTGTGATTTTTGCCCTGCTGGGAAAAATCTACCTGATGCACAAAGCTACTTTGGAGATTGGGGAAGCCTTCGAGGTCAAGCTGGCAGAAGATACCAATACCCTCATCGACATTTCCTCCCGGGACCCTTACCTGTGCCGGCTGGCAGCATCCATCAACACCCAGCTTCGGATTCTGCGAAAGCAGCGGCACAGGTACTTAGTCGGTGACCGGGAACTCAAGGAAGCTGTCACCAACATTTCCCACGATCTCCGAACGCCCCTCACTGCCATCTGCGGCTATCTGGATTTACTCCAAAGGGAACCCTTAAGTGAAAACGCCGTCCGTTATATCTCCCTCATTGAGAACCGGACAGAGGCCATGAAGCAACTGACCGAAGAACTCTTCCGCTACTCAGTCATTCTCTCTACACAGGAGTTGGAAATGGAAACAGTCTGCCTGAACGGCGTGCTGGAAGAAAGCATTGCCGCTTTCTACGCTACCCTCACCAGCCGGGGCATTCAGCCCCAGATACACATGAGCGGTAAGCGCATCGAAAAGCAGCTCAACCGGGACGCCCTCAGCCGGGTGTTCAGCAATATTCTGAACAATGCCCTGAAATACAGCGACGGCGATCTGGAAATCACACTCCGCGACGATGGTGAGATTGTATTTGCAAACACCGCTTCCGGATTGAATGAGATTCAGGTTGGAAAGCTGTTTGATCGTTTCTTCACCGTGGAAGCCGCCCGGAATTTAGGTGGTCTGGGGCTGGCCATTTCCAAGACGCTGGTGGAACAGATGGGCGGAAATATCTCTGCAAAACTCGTCGATCATGTTTTATCCATCCAAATCCAGTTCAAATAGGACAGCAAGCCGCCAGTGCTGACACCACACATGGTCAGTACTGGCGACTTTTTTATTATGATATTCAATCATTTTCCTATCCTCAAATCGTTGTATACTATGAGGGGACGCCCTTAGGAGGAATGATCTTGACGCGTGAAGAGAAATTGATGATACGGATTGGACAGGGTGACATGGATGCGGTGGATGAACTGATCGGGCTTTTGTATCCTGAGATTCTCCGCTACTGTCTGTGGCATGCCCCCAACCCAGATTTAGCCGAGGATGCTGCCCAGGAAACTTTCCTGAAAGCCATCCGCTATTATGACCGCTATGTACATAAAGGGAAATGCAAGGCGTTTTTATACCGAATTGCTGCCAACACTTGTGTGGATATGTACCGAAAGATGGACATTGGAGAACTATCCATCGAGGATATCCCGGCGGAGCTTCCCAGCGAGGAATCTGGATTTGAGCGGATTCACGCTGATCTGAATTTCCACCAGCAAATCCGCTCCCTGCCCCCGGAACAGCAGGAGATACTGCTGCTCCGGTTCGGTCAGGAGCTGACCCTGCGGCAGATTGCTCAGGTCACCGGGGTGCCTCTGCGTACCGTCCAATCCCGGCTTCGGGCAGCTCTGAAAAAACTCAAATCCCAGCTTGAAAAGGAGGAGCATTGTGACAAATAACGACTTAGAAACCCGACTGCATCAAGCCTACCAAGGGGCAGATGTTGAGGTTCGTTCATCTTCCATGTCTGAAGCGATATTGTTGGCCCGGAAGGAGGCGTACTCCCGGCGGCAGCGGCTTTCCTTCCCGCAATTCCTATCCATGCAGATTCGCTTCATTGGCTGGAAGGTCTGGGCTGTGCAGGCTACTTGTCTGCTTGCGGTCTGCGGTCTGCTTTCCCATCTCTTTGGACAGGGATATTGGAAAGACCCCCAATCCGTGGCAGGGCTGCTGGTC
>ULRB01006818.1_pt1 | contig 11911 bp, 10 predicted proteins | sample 1955051 | NCBI WGS metagenome assembly ULRB01 (sample SAMEA4835671, study PRJEB28245) | human gut metagenome | biome: gut microbiome; material: fecal sample | place: Denmark | collected 2008 | reverse complement strand
GTAGGACTAATGTATCCAAGTGACTATGGATATGCAGTACTAGCAAGCGACTGTGCAAGAAACATCCAGCCATATAATTATGATAGAACATCATCATGTTATATAAATAACTGGTTATTCCAAGGAAGTTCAACTTGGCAATGGGCAATAAGCCCGAATTCCTCTTATGCTAACAGTGCGTTCCATGTGCTTTCTAGTGGGCTTGTCTTCTACAACTATGGCGGCGGAAACTTCAACCACATGATTTCTTTCTCCGGCTCTTACAGCCCAGTCATGGCTCTAAAGTCTGATGTATATGTAACAGGCTCAGGCACACAAAGTGATCCATACGTAATGCAGTAACCTTACAAAGAAACACACAAGTCAGTGTTTCTTTTCTTTTATATAAGTGTTATAATTATCATGAAAAGAGATGAGTATTATGAGATTAAATGGAAAAGATATTAACATAGAAGACATAATAACTGAAGTAGATATAGACAAAAACATACCTAAAAAAAGAAACAACAATTTAGTATTAAGAGACTCGCAAATAGAAATACTAAAAAAATATAACATAAATTATGAAGCTCACACTTCACTTAAAAGTCTTATATTTGAAATAGAAGAAATACTAAATTACGAAACAGACCTAGAAGACCTAGAACAACTTAGCGAAGAATTAGAAGAAATGAGCTACTACAATTATACAAATAAATAGATTTTCATAAAAATTATACATATTTATCACAGGACTTTCACATAATTATTGGATAATTATAATTGAAAGAAAAAAATATAAAAAGACACTTGAAAAAACAATAAAGGTTATGACACCACTAGAGAAACCTAGTAAAGAAAGTGACAATATGAGCGATAAACCTTCAAACCAAAATGACAAACAATGCTAAAAAGACAAACTCAAACAAATAGATTTTAATGGTTACAAATTATACGTTAACAACAAAAACATAAACTAACAAACTAAAATGTTAATAACTCCAAAATTATTAACATTTTTTCTTTATAGAAAATACTACTTATGATATAATATTAACAAGAATAGGAAGTGAATTCATGAATAATTATTACCAAATGTCTGAAAAAGAAACTTTAAAAAAACTAAAAACAACAAAAGAAGGATTAACAACAAAAGAAGCAGTAAAAAGAATAAAACTCTACGGCAAAAATTCACTTCCAAAATCAAAACAAAAGTCATATATTCAAGTGTTTTTCTCAGAATTTAAAAACCCAATATGTTATATCTTACTAATAACTTTGACTTTATCATTCATAATAGGCGAATATGTAGATGCAATTTTTATACTCTTTGTGGTACTAATAGATGCGTTACTAGGTTCAGTTCAAGAATACAAAAGTTCTAAAAGTGCTGAAGCATTAAAAAAAATAGTAAAAGTAGAAGCAAAAGTACTAAGAGACAACAAAGAAGTAATTATAGAAAGTTCTGATTTAACAATTGGCGACATAGTCTATTTAGAAAGTGGAAACATAGTCCCAGCAGACTTAAGGCTTCTTGTTGTAAATAGCCTAGAAGTAGATGAGTCCATATTAACAGGTGAGTCTATTCCACGTGAAAAACACACTAAAAAAATAACTAAAGAAGTAACTATAAACGACAGAACCAATATGTGTTATCTAGGCACAAACATAACAAGAGGTCGTGCTATAGGTATAGTTACATCTATTTCAAAAGACACGGAAATAGGTAGCATTGCAAAAGAAGTCTTAAATAGCTCTAGAACTCTAACGCCACTTCAAATAAGAATGAACAAATTCACAAAAGACCTTGGCCTAATCGCAGCCGTTCTTGCTATAATCGTAACATTCATTTTATACATAAAAGGATACACAGCAAAAGAAATATTCTTCCTAGTTATCGCACTAAGTGTATCAGCTATTCCTGAAGGTTTGCCTGTTGTTATAACTTTAGCTTTATCAATAAGTAGTGACAAAATGGCTAAAAAGAATGTAATAGTAAAAAAACTAAATGCAGTTGAAGCACTAGGCAGCACTACACTAATTGCAAGTGACAAAACAGGCACTCTTACACTAAACGAGCAAACGGTTAAAAAAATAGTTTTACCAAACAACGACACTTATATAGTAACAGGAGAAGGCTATAACGGTATCGGAAAAATTGAAGGTAAAAATTTAAATAAAGTAAAAAATATTATAAAAGAAGGACTATATAACAACGAAGCAACACTATCACTTCAAAACGATGAATGGGTCTCATTCGGTGACTCAATGGACATAGCTCTTTTATCTTTAGGTTACAAATATGGTTTAGAAAACACAGATTTAAGAACAAACGTAATTGATAGAATTCCATACGAGTCAGATAACGGATATTCAGTTGCGTTCTATAAAGAACAAGATGATATGTATATAACAATAAAAGGTGACTTAGAAAAAGTGCTTAAGTTTACAAAAAAAACAACAAACAAAGAAAAGATTAGAAAACAAAATGAACTTTTAGCAAGTGACGGTTACAGGGTACTAGCTTTCGCAAGTGCAAAAATAACTTCTTTTAAACAAAAAGATATTTATAAAGAAAGTGATATTCCTATACTTAAATTTAGTGGCTTAGTTGCATTCCTAGACCCAATTAGACCTGATGCTAAAGAGGCAGTAGAAAAATGTAAAAGCGCTGGAATAAAAGTAGTCATGATAACTGGAGACCACCCACTAACAGCTTACAAAATTGCCCGCACTCTAGGAATTTGCTCAAACGAAACAGAACTATCTACTGGAGAAGAATTATCTAAATTCCTAAAAAAAGACCAAAGTACTTTTGACGAATACATAAAAACTAAAAAAGTATATAGCCGCGTTACGCCAATACAAAAACTAGAAATAGTCTCTTCATACAAAAGATCAGGTGAGTTTGTAACAGTAACCGGGGACGGTGTAAACGATAGCCCCGCCCTAAAAGAAGCAAATACAGGTGTTGCCATGGGAAGTGGAACAGACATAGCAAAAGAGACCTCTTCACTTATCATTACAGACGATAAATTTTCCTCAATAGTAAAAGGAGTAGAAGAAGGCCGTGGTGCATACGACAACATTAGAAAAGTAACATATATGCTTTTATCCTGTGGAGTTAGTGAAGTCGTGTTTTATTTGTTCTCAATTCTCTTAGATTACTCTGTACCACTAACTGCAATTCAACTTCTTTGGCTAAACCTAGTAACTGACGGAATACAAGATGTCGCTCTTGCATTTGAACAAACAGACAAAGATGTACTAAAAAGAAAACCAAGAAGCACAAAAGAAAACCTATTTGATAGATTACTAAAAAACGAAATTCTTTTATTGGGACTAACTATGGGAATAGTTGTCTTCGGCGTCTGGATCTATTTAATAGACGTACTAAAACTACCAACACCGGTTGCAAGAAGTTATATCTTACTTCTAATGGTATTCATGCAAAACATACAATGTTTTAACTGTAGAAGCGAAACAAAAAGCTTATTTAGTATACCACTAAAAAATAACAAAAAATTAGTATTATCTATATTAATAGTATTATTTATACAATTTGTAGTAGTAGAAAATAGTGTATTATCGCATCTTTTAGAAACAGAAACAATTCCACTATTACATGTACTATACTTGTTCTTAACATCTCTTCCAATTATAATCGTTTCAGAAATAATGAAATACTTTGAAAGAGACAAAATAAGGAGGGGAAAGTCTTGACTTTAATTCTAACAGCACTAACTCTATTTGTAATTGGACTAGTTTCACTTATAAGATTTTCAGACATATTTGTAAGTGCAGCTTCTAGTCTTAGTATTCACTTAAAAGTTCCTAAAATGTTAATTGCTTTAACAGTCGCTGCCTTTGGTACCTGTGCTCCAGAACTAGCGATATCATTTAACTCAATAAGTGGTGGTAATCCTGACATGACTCTTGCAAATGTAATCGGTTCATGTATAGTAAACATACTATTAATTGTAGGTATAGCTGCAATTGTAAGACCCATCAAAGTAAAAGAAAGAACAATAAAAAAAGAACTCCCTTTATTAGTAATCATAACTTCTGCTTTCTTTGTTTTATTAACAGACTCACTATTTAAAAAAGGTTCATCTAATACTCTATCTCGTGCTGATGGTATAATGCTTCTTTGCTGGTTTATACTGTTCATGTTCTACATAATCGGATTAGTAAGAAAAAACAAAAACGAAGAAACTCTTATTCCTGAATATAGTCTGAAAAAATCCGTAATTTTAATAATACTTACACTTATAGGAATAATAGTGTCTTCAGATATAGTTGTAGATAACGCTGTAATGCTTGCAGAAGTTTTAGGAATAAGCCAAAAAATAATATCAATGACAGCCATAGTAATAGGAACCTCTCTTCCTGAACTAACAATGACAGTAAACGCGGCTAGAAAAGACGAATTTGACATGGCTGTAGGTAACATAATAGGAACTAACATATTTAACATATGTATAGTTTTAGGCTTTCCTATTAGCATATATGGAACAGTCTCTTCAAACGCTTTCACAGTAGTAGACTCAAGTATTGTATTACTTGCATCTATCATATTTTATATATTTGGAAAAAGTGGTAAAGTCTTATCAAGAAGAGAAGGAGTACTCATGGTATTAGTGTTTCTAATATATTATGTATACTTATTTATAAGTTAACCATTAGTTTGATGGTTTTTTTCTTTAACATTTGAACCTTTTATGATATAATTGATTTAGAAAGAAGTTGATTAATATGTTAAAAAAATTAAAACCAATAGGAGTATATAGAAAATGTGACTGGGTAACAATGACAGGTACCGCTTCAGCTATAATTGGTATATTACTTGCAAGTAACGGAAAAACAACATACGCAGTGTTCTGTCTAATATTCTCAGCAATATGTGACGCATTTGATGGCGTTGTAGCAAGAAAGTTTGGTAGTCTAAAAGACTATGAAGTATACGGTATAGAATTAGACTCACTAAATGATGCTATTGCTTTTGGCGTCCTTCCAATGATGATCGTGCAAAACTTATCCACTCACAATATATACTTATTCATAATTAGTGTATTTTTCTGTATTGCTGGAGTAATACGTCTTGCTTACTTCAATATGTTGTCAACACTAAAAAAAGGAGATAGTAAGGAATTTATTGGTATGCCTATAACTTGTAGTGCTATCATAATTCCTCTAGTTTACTTCCTAACATTTATAGTGGCAAAAGAATATAGGAATGTCATATTCCCAGTAACACTACTTATAACAGGAATACTATTTATAACACCTATTAAATTAAAAAAACTATCAACAAGAGAAAAAGCTGCCCTTTCATTAATAGGAATAATTACAATTATAATAACAATAATAAAAATATGGTAGTTAGGAGATATATACTATGGATGACAGAGACTTAAGAGCTTATAGAATATTAAGAAAATTTAAATTAGTAACACTTGTAAATGCCCTATTAATATTTAAAGACAGTGGATTTAAAGGAATAAAAAACAAACTAAAAGAAAAACACCATAAAGAAGAAAAAATAAAAATTAGTAATCTTTCTTTTGAGCCTTTTAAGATTAATTTAGTATTTCAAAATGAAAAATTGTATGACAAATACAAAGAAATATTCCCTAAAAATTTCAAATACAATATCTATATTTTAAGTAAAAATAAAAAAGGAAAAAAATTCATTAATACTGAAGAGTTTAACTTTTGTTTTAAATTCAGATCTTTTATTTACATAACAACTAAAAACAAAATTAAATCAAATTACGAAAAATGTTTTATTTTAAAAGATGATATTGATTTTGAAGAAAAACTAAAAAAACTACTTTCAGAAAGTACACTAGCTCAACTAATAGCAAATTTTGAAAGTAAAAATTACATAACAGCCAAATGTTCCACTTTTTTTGATTACAATGGAACTAACTACTATTCAGGTGGTGCAGAAAGATATCTAGTTGATCTTTTTGAAGTGAGTAAAGAACTTAATAAAAATTTTGTGATATACCAAAATGCTAATAAAAACTTTATTAGAAAATATAGAAATATCACAGTTGTTGGTTTATCAAATAATGAAACAGAAATCAATTACAGCACTACATTTTTTAAAAGCCAAATGGAAACATATCTAAACAAAACTAATGGAAAAAGTATACTACATATATTTTCGGCTTTTCAAGAATGCTATCCAATAAAATGTAGTCCGTCAATTGGTATAAGTCACGGAATTTATTGGGACAATCCAACAAATGTAGCAACGAACGGCCTTGATTTTTGGGTTAACAAAAAAATAATAATTGACTCAGCCTTGCTTTGTGACAAAATGATAAGCGTAGATACTAACACAGCTAATTGGTTTCAAACAATAGATTATAAATTGGGAAATCAAAAGATAAATGTAATAACTAACTATGTAGATACAAAAGAATTTAAAAAAGATGATTATTACAAGAAAAAGGGTAAAATAGTAATAACTTATCCTAGAAGACTTTACGAACCTAGAGGAATGTACTTACTTTTAAGTATAGTCGATGATTTATTTAAAAAATATGATAATATTGAAGTGCATTTTGTTGGAAAAGGATTTGACGAAGATGTAAATAAAATCAAAGAAAAAATGAAAAAATATAAAGACAGATTATTTTGCTACAGCATGGAACCAGAAAGAATGAATGAAGTATATAAAATGTCTGACATAAGTTTAATACCAACTCTATATAGTGAGGGTACAAGCTTGTCTTGCTTAGAAGCTATGTCTACCGAAAATATAGTTGTAACAACAAGAATTGGTGGATTAACTGACTTAGTAATAAATGGTTTAAATGGTTATCAAATTGAACCGAATAAAGAAGCTTTATTGAAACAATTAGAATATATTATTGATAATTTTGACAAACAAAAAGAAATAAGAAGAAATGCTTTAATGACAGCTAAAGCTTTTAATAAAGAACTTTGGAAAAACAAATGGAAAGAAGTAATTAAAGAATTTAAACTAGCCGACCACCCCTATAACAATATAGGATTAGTTGAATTTTATTTTAAAGATATAACTAAAATAAATAAAAATTCATGGGAAATTATAACTAAAGAAATAATGAATAACAATTTAGTATATTTAAGAAGTGAAAAGAAAGTTAAAAAAGATAATATATCATTTGGACTACTTCAATTAGTTGATTATAACGATTTAATAGAAAGTGAACCACTAAGAATATATGTAGAAGATGGTATAAAAATAAATAGAAACGGAAATATAATAAAAATGTAAGGAGGTCAATATTGAAAAACACATTAATAAGTATAAAAAAATATGGTTTTTTGCTGAGTGAATTAATAAGTAGAGACTTTAAAGTAAAATATAAAAGAAGTGTACTAGGCGTGTTTTGGAGTTTACTTTACCCACTACTTATGATGGCAGTAATGGCAGTAGTATTCTCAAACGTATTTAAGTTTTCAACTCCAGGAGTAAGCTATTTATCTTACTTACTAATTGGCCTAACTTACTTTAACTACTTTAGTGAAGCTTCAAACCTTGCAATGAGTAGCGTTGTTGCTAACTTCTCACTTATAAACAAAGTTTATATGCCAAAGTATATATTTCCACTTAGTAAATGCTTATTTGTAGGAATAAACTTCTTACTAACACTAATTCCACTATATCTAGTATTGATTTTTACTGGCACTGGAATTAATTGGTACCACTTAATATTACCTTTCTCATATATATGTTTATTCATGTTTACTCTTGGTATGGGCTTAATCTTATCAACAGTTGCAGTATTTTTTAGAGACATGTTCTATGTATACGGAATAATAATAACTATATGGACTTACCTTACACCAATAATGTATGACATTTCAATTATTTCAAATACTGTATTACAAAGTATTATGAAACTAAACCCAATGTATCAAATAATAAACTTTGCAAGAACAATAATACTTTATAACACACTTCCAACATTAACTCAGTTTATAGGATGCTTCCTAAGCGGGTCTCTTGCTTTAATTATTGGTATATTACTATTTAAGAAAAATCAAGACAAATTTATATACTATGTCTAGGAGGATCAAATGAAAGAAAATATGATTGAAGTGAAAAATGTATCTATGAAATTTAATCTTGGTATAGAAAAAGGTTTTTCTCTAAAACAAGGTTTTGTAGATATGTTCAAAAAGAAAGAAAAAATAAATAATGACTTCTGGGCATTAAAAAATGTTAATTTTGATGTAGAAAAAGGAGAAGTTGTAGGTTTTGTCGGATCAAACGGGGCTGGGAAGTCTACACTACTAAAAGTAATCGCAGGAGTTATGAAACCTACTAAAGGGAAAGTAAGTGTTTACGGTAACATATGCCCAATGATCGAACTAGGAGCAGGTTTTGATAGCCAACTAACTGCAAGAGAAAATATCTATTTAAACGGTGCCGTTATGGGTTACTCAAAAGAATTTATTAACTCTAAATTTGACGAAATTGTCTCATTTAGTGAACTCTCTGAATTCTTAGATGTTCCAATACAAAACTTCTCTTCAGGCATGATAGCTAGACTAGCTTTCTCAATTGCTACTGTAGTTGACCCAGAAATACTTATTGTAGACGAAATACTTTCAGTCGGCGACATGGCTTTCCAAAAGAAAAGTGAAGAAAAAATGTTAAATATGATAAATGGCGGCACTACTGTCTTATTTGTTTCCCATTCAATTGATCAAATAAGAAACATGTGTAATAAAGTTGTATGGATAGAAAAAGGAGAAGTACAAGCTATCGGTGGTAAAGAAGTTTGTGATAAATATATAGAATTTATGAATAATAAATAAACTATTAACAAATTTCTTTTTTGTGATAGAATATAGTTGACTTAAGAGGTGAAGTATGAAGAAAAAAATATTTGCATATATATTAGTTGTAATTCCACTTATAGTACTATTTTTACTAATGTGGACAAAAGAATACTATGGAAACACAAAACTAGATGAAATAATATTCGTTTTACTAACTCCAGCAGCTGGTACAAGTGTAGAATTAGTTTTAGACGCTGCCATGTATACTCTTATTCCTGTAATGTTATACACAATCATTTTCTTAATATTACATGAACTAAGTAAAAAGCATGAGTTTATAAACAAGATATTCACATTATTGATTATTGGCGGACTTTTATTAATGTGTTACACTGTTTATTACATCAATGATGCTTTTAAAGTAAAAGACTACATTGATAAAAGAGTTACATCAAACGACTTTATAGAAAATAACTACACAAAAGTAGAATATGATAATATAGTATTCCCTAAAGATAAAAACAATTTAATAGTAATATACTTAGAAAGCATGGAAAGCACTTTTGCAGATAAATCTAGTGGAGGAGTATATGATAAAAACTATATAACAAAACTAACTAAGCTTGCAAAAGAAAATTTGTCATTTTCAAACAAAGAAGAAGGACTAATCGGTGGAGCATACACTGCACCTGGTTTATCTTGGACAATGTCAGGTCTTGTAGCAACAACTGCAGGTATCCCTATAAAAACACAATTTGAAAATGCAAATGAACACAAATTCCTATATCCAAACATAATCACTCTAGGGGACATCATGAGTAAAAATGGTTACAACCTGTCATTCATGCTAGGAAGTGACGCAACATTTAGTGGCATAGAAGACTACTTATACGCTCACGGAAACTACAAAATATATGACCTAGACTACTTTAAAGATAATAAATTAGTGAAAAAAAGTGATTTAGTAGAATGGGGATTAAAAGATAGAGACTTATTTGAACACGCTAAAACAGAATTAACTTCTCTTAGTAAAGAAGATAAACCTTTCTATTTCTCACTTATGACAATAGATACTCACGCGCCAAAAGGTGTTACGTATAAAGACTGCAAAAGCGTAAGTAACAAAAAATACATAGACACAATTGCATGTGCAGACACTACTATAATGGATTTCATTGACTGGCTAAGCGAGCAAGATTTTTACAAAAACACTACAATTGTACTTACTGGAGACCATATCTCTATGAGCAAAGTAGTTAACTATAAAGACAGCGAAAGAAACATATATAACGTATTTATAAATGCAAAAAATAGTCCATCCAAACAATATAACAGACTATTCACAAATATTGACATGTTCCCAACTATACTAGGTAGTCTAGGTGTAAAAATAACAGGTGACACTCTTGGTTTAGGAACAAACCTATTTAGTGACAAAGAAACAGTAGTAGAAAGATATGGATATCTTGACTACTATAACAAAATCTCATACTATTCGGAGTTTTATGATAAAGAAATACTTAAATAAAAATGAAAGATTTATAAGATACACAATATTTGCAAGCTCTATAGCTATATTAGAAGTAATCACATTCACAATATTTCATTCCATGCTAAAAATAGACTTACTTATTGCAAACACTATGTCATTTCTAATAAGTGTAGTTTTACTTTACTTTGCTAATATTAAATTTGTATTTAAAACAGTATTCAAAACAAGAAAAGCCAAAATAAAACGATTTTACCTATTTCTAGGTACCCGTGTGGCAGGCTTGTTTATGGATAGTTTAGTCTTGTATATGCTTGTAGACTATGCTGAGTTGTCTAGTTTCCCGTCAAAAATAATATCTGGAATATCAACAACTTTAATAAACTATGTAATAGGAAAGTATGTTTTTAAGTAACATGCTTTTTTTTAAAAAACTTTTAATCTAAGTGTGTATTTCTTTAAAAAAATGTGCTAGAATAATTATGAGGGAATGAGATGAAAGAAAAAATAACAAAATTACTAAATGTGCATAAGAAATACGGTTTCGTAGGTTTCTGTAAAAAACTAAAAAGCTACATAATAGCTAACTACTTAGACAAATTTAGTTTTACAACACTCGTGCATTACAATAAATATAAAAAAGAAATAAAAGAAATACTTTCTAATAACAATTACGATAGAATAATACTTTGGAGAAGCAGCTTTGGTTACAAAGTACACTTATTCCAAAGACCACAACACATTGCAAACAACCTAGCAAACCAAAAATGCTTGATGTTCTATGAAGTTACAACAATGACTGACAATATTAAGGTGTGCGAAAAACTAAAAGATAACTTCTACTTATTTAATTTTAACAATATATTACTAAACAAAATATTAATGAATGAATTAAAGAAAAATGATAAACCTAAATATATAGAAGTATACTCAACTGATTGGAAACTAAGCATTAAAGATATAAATAAATACATGAATAAAGGTTTTAAATTTATATATGAATACATTGACCATCTAAGTCCAGAACTTGCTGGCACTCTTACATTACCAACTAATATTACAGACAAATATAACTATGCAATGTCTAACACTGATGTTTATGTTGTAGTAACTGCAGATATTTTAATGAATGACGTAATTAATAAACGCGGAAATAAAAACCTAGTATATAGTTCTAACGGAGTAGACTATAAATTCTTCCAAGAATTCGGTGAACACAAATTAGATTATAACTTCGCGGAAGTATTTAAAAATGGAAAAAGAAATGTCTGCTACTATGGCGCACTAGCTAAATGGTTTGACTATGACTTAATAAAAGAAATAGCTTGTTCTAACAAATATAACGTAATACTTTTTGGAATAAAATATGATGAGTCATACGACCAAAACATAACAGGTAAGGAAGAAAACATTTACTTTTTTGGACCAAAAGACTATAGTGAACTTAAATACTATGCAAGAAACTGTGATATATTAATGGTGCCTTTTCTAATAAATGACATCACAAAAAGCACAAACCCTGTAAAAATATTTGAATACATGGCACTTAAAAAACCAATAGTAACAACCGACCTAAACGAATGCAAAAAATACAAAAGCATATTTATTGGAAAAAACCATAGTGATTTTATAAAGAAACTTGAAGAAAGCTACTTT
>ULRB01073701.1_pt1 | contig 11923 bp, 8 predicted proteins | sample 1955051 | NCBI WGS metagenome assembly ULRB01 (sample SAMEA4835671, study PRJEB28245) | human gut metagenome | biome: gut microbiome; material: fecal sample | place: Denmark | collected 2008 | reverse complement strand
CCCATCCGATAAAGACTGCATGATCTTCCAGCAAACGTTCACGGTAACGGGCAACGATGTTGCCACCGACGACAACATCAACGTTATCCCCTGCTCGATTTCTTCTGTTTCCAATTCGAACAACTACCAACCCACTCCGGCAACGGGCGACGAAAAAACCCGCATTGAAGCTAAAATCAAGAAGAGCAGCGACAGCATCGCAACGCTCTCAAATAAGGTGTCGCAGTCAAGTTAACCCGCAGAGCATGAATACGAGCGACTGCCCGGCTTCTTGTTCTTCGCAGGCAGACGCGCGAAGAAAGGAACTGAAATGGAAACTCCCGTTTGGCTTATCACCGGCGCAAGCCGAGGATTCGGCAAGGCATTCGCTCAGGCAGCGCTCGATCATGGCTGCCGCGTCGCAGCAGGTGCCCGCAAACCGGAAGCGGTACAGGCAGCCTTCGGGGAATCCGAGCAACTTTTGCCCGTAAAGCTCGACGTGACCAACCAGTCCGAAATCAAAGAAGCCGTAAATCAGGTAATTAAGGAATTCGGTCGCATCGATGTCTTGGTGAACAATGCGGGTTACGGGATCTTCGGATCGCTCGAAGAGACCACCGACGAGGAGACTCGCGCCATCTTCGACACCAACGTATTCGGCATGATGAATGTTACCCGCGCGGTACTACCCCATATGCGCAAACAGGGCTCAGGACGCATTGTAAACATTGGCTCCATGGCTAGTTTTGCTTGCGATCCTGGCGGAGCCCTCTACGACGCAACAAAGTTCTCCGTTGCCGCAGTAAGCGAAGTGCTTTCACTTGAAATGAAACCCTTTGGCATTGAAAGCATGGTAGTAGAGCCAGGCATGTTCCGCACCAATTTCTTCGACGGATCCTCCATCCACACGCCCGGTGCCCCTCTTGAGGCATACAACAACACGCCTGCTCGCGGCGCGGAAGAGTTCTGCCTGGGCCACAATTACCAACAACACGGCGACCCTCAAAAAGCTGCCGAGTTTGTATACAAGGTGGTAAGCTCGTCGAACCCCCTGCCCTTCTGGCTACCCGTCGGCAAAGACTCCATTAAGAAATTCGAGAAAAAGCTTACGAAAATGATCGAATCCATCCAGCCCTTCAAGGACGAAGCTTCGAACCTCTTCATCGACGAATAGATGCCAAATCCCATACATGAGCCATCCTCTTGCCTCTATCCAAAAAGCAAGAGGATGGCTTAAGCTTGCTAAGCCTGATTGATGGATTTCGGCAGGACCTATCTTCCGCCTAGGCTTGATCGCGGACAAACGCTCTTGAGGTTGAACGCCTTGCATAGATTCTGCCTTCAGCATCGTTTGCCACCCCACCAACGGCACCGCCATGCGAAGAAGCAATTCCGATCAATCTAGAGAACGAAGTTCGCATGCAGAAATCACGGCTCCGATCTTCGATACCACGAACATCAGACTCGATGCCCCATGCGCACGCAACGGCAGCCAATCCTACAGCGCGCCGTGTCAACGCTCGTTTAATCGCCATCACTGTTGGTCAGCGGCAAGTCATCGATCTTAAGCCGTAGCTTGCTCGTAGTACCCCTCAAGTGCGCAAAACGCTGCTTTTTGATATCGGAGCTCAAGAACACAATGGCATGGGCGGCGTCCATGGCGAACTGGTAATTCGCTTCAATAAGCCGCTTCACCTCATCGGCCATAGTATCGCCAACTTTATTTGCTAGCGAACCCAGAATCGAAGCATTCATGTGGAGGTAGTACAGCAACTGAATGCTTCGATCACTGTCGGCTTGCCCATGTTCGATATCGATTCGTATCTGATCCAGCAGCCTTTCGTCCACACGCTCCATTTCACTCATCTTGTGGGAAATCGTCATGGATCTGCGCGATTGCAAGAAAACGAAAATAATCGACAGCACCACGAGAGTTCCCAAAAGAACAAACACCAAACGCATCATCAGTGTATCCCCGAGCGACATGGTGGGATACAGGGCGGCAAGCGCCATCTGCGTACCAGCGGCCATAGAAACTGCAGGGCCAAAGTTCATCAAGATAACGCCATAGCCCATAATGAGAACGCAGAGTATCCGAACAGATTCGGGGATGAAATGGGTGACGGCCACGAACACCGCCATGCCAACCAGCATGCCCAAAAGCTGTTTTCCCATCATTCTCATCGTTTCATCGCGGTACGTGTTCATCATCAGGAACGAAGTGATGGGAATCCATGCACCGAAGCGCGTATCCATATAGAGCAGCATGAGCTCAGAAACCGCGAAGGACACTCCAACGATTACGCCAAGCTGAATAGAAAACCTAAGCTGAGAATTCTTAAGACTGAAGTTGTCCTTGATAAAGTGCAGTCGGTAACGAACACCCAATCCAAACGGCGTTGAATTATCACGCGATGCCTTACTGTCGCTCAACGTGCACATCATCGCCTCTAGCGTTGCGCGCCACGCTGTATCGTGCTCGAGGTTTTCCAACCGATGCGTATCGAGAAATTCCTGAAGCGCCGATATCATGGCGCGAACCTGCTTGATGCGCCCTTGCCCAAAGCCCAGAAAAACTTCGGATAGATCGAGCAGATAGTCGCGTTCTGCCTGCTCCATAGAATGCACGTTGCGTGAGGCGCCGTGCATCATGTCGGCTATTTGCTCGGCGCATATCAAAAGCGAAAACGTATACCGCTGCCGCCCGCTCAATACACCGCCTTGGCGGAAGACGTTGCCATACTCCTTGTTGCAATACTCTCGAGTAATGTCATACACCCTATGAGCATCAAGTTTGCTCACATCGAGGTTCGAAAGATCGATCAGTTGAAATCCGATGTCATCGAACGCCCTCATAACGAAGCCTCGATCTTGGGTTATCTCGCTTTGCGCCGAGAAGTAGCGCATGGCATAAATAAACGCAGTGGTACAGGCAACGGCAAACAAGGTTGCCACCATGCGCATCGGTATCTCATGCGCAGAAATAGGATAGATCTCCAACAGCAGAAAGCCCAAACCCAGCATGAAGAAATTTCGAGGGAGGTAATCATCGGAATTCATCAAGGTAATGCAGAACATATATACCGCGCTACCAGCCACCAGCAGCACAGGATGAAGGCCCGCAAGCGACGAGCAAAAGCTCATTACAAGAAACAACGCAGCATGCTTTAGGTAATTGACAAACGAAAGCCCCGCAGATTCAACCATTGTTCGAGCGAACGACTGGAAAATAACGCCCAGCAGCGCATCTTCTACGCCAAACAACTGCAGTTCCACGAAAAAGAGCGCAACAAGAAATGCTACGTACGGAACTACGTTAGCAATCCTGTCTAGCATGCGCCCTCCCCTCTGGGGAACTTAACTATAGACCCTCAAAAGCATGTCCGATGATCACGAAAAAGCAGGTTGACAATTGGTCCCAACCCCACAATTAGCTATCCGCCTTCGCACCCTTCTCGCGAAGCGTCTCGGTTGCCGGATCCCATCGAAGGCTTTCCGCAAGCGAAATGATATTTTCTACCGCACGAGTCTTATGAGCGTTTTTGCGGTAAATCAAATACACCGGATGGAAACCGGGCTCGACTTCCTTGATTCGAAGCGTATGCAGCTGAGGGAATGGAGCAAGACCCAGCGTTTTCAGCGAAATGCCCACCAATTCAGGTTCAACATCAACCACGCTTCCCAAAGTGATCTCATCATCGCACCATTGACGCACAGTAAGATCATGAGCGGAAACCAGTTCTTTCACCTCAGCGCCAACGGGCGTTTCGGGGCGATAGGTAACAATCTCGGTGTTCTTAAGCTCGTCAAGCGAAATGCTGTCCTTCTTAGCCCAAGGACTATCTTCGTGGGCAATGGCCACCAAGTCTTGAGCCGAAACCGGAACGAATTCCAAGTCGGGACGATTTTCGACATACGCACCGATCACGATGTCGTACATTCCGTCGGTAAGGCTTTCGACCAAACCTTGGGTTAGCCCTTGATACAGACGCACATCAACATGGGTGCCATACCGACAACGGTACTCCCTCAAAAGAGCCGGCAGGTAGTCCGCCTGCAGAGTAAAAATTGTGCCAATATCGATAGTTCCCGACAGACTATTCGCATGTTCCTGTGCTACTTGGATTCCCTTGTCTATAACGTCGAGACCCTCAGACACGTATTCGTTGAATTCCTTGCCGGATTTCGTAAGTCGAACGTTGCGACCGTGTTGTTCGAATAGGGGAATACCAAGCTCGCCCTCCAACTGCTTAATGGAATTGGAGAGAGCAGGCTGAGTAATAAACAGCTCTTCTGCTGCCCGAGTAAAATGCTGGACCTGTGCCAGTTTTCTGAAATACCTTAACTGCGATAGATTCATTGCGACCCCTCACACCTCGCATAAAAAAAGGCCTCCGTCCCAGTTTATAGGACAGAGGCCTTTAAATGACCAGGTTTGTCAAAAGATTTGCAATCGCAATCTTTCAGGAAGCCTTAGTGCAGGTACTCGATGCGGCCGCCATGCTTCTCGCACTCGCGAGCGATGGTGATACGCTGAACGGTAGGAGCACCTTCCTCGAGCCACATAGCGCGGCAGTCACGATACAGACGCTCGGTAGGACCGTAAGGAGAATCCTCGAAGTAGCCGTCGCCACCGAAGATCTCGAGCATCTCATCGGAAACCAGGCGAACCGTGTCGATGGAGAACAGCTTGCAGATTGCAGCCTTCTCGTCGATGAACTCGTTGTTCTGGTCGATGTCGAAGTCACGAGCGAAGTCGTAAACCAAGGTGCGCAGTGCATGAATCATCATCTGCATGTTAGCAATCTTCATCTTGATTGCCTGACGCTTGATGATCGGCTTGCCGAAGGTTACACGATCAGCAGCGCGCTTGAGGGAGATCTCGAGCATACGCTGTGCCATGCCCAAGTTAGAGCAAGCGATGTGTACGCGGGAAACGCTCAGGGAGTGGATAGCAACTTCCATGCCCTGACCCTCTTCGCCGAGCAGGTAGATAGGATCGAGCTTGAGGTTGGTGAACTTCAAACCTGCATGGCCAGCACCCCTGCAGCCCATCATGTGGGGCATAGGGATGATTTCAAAGCCAGGTGCGTCGTTGGGAACGAGGAATGCGGAAAGACGGGAGTCCTTATCGCTTTCCTGGTCGGTTACTGCGATTACATAGGTGTAATCGGAGCAGTCAGTGTGGGAGATGAGCCACTTCTCGCCGTTCAGAATATAAGAACCGTCAGGCTGCTTAACTGCGGTGGTGTGAAGGTCTGCGCCCGTACCGCCGGTCTTCTCAGTGATAGCGAAGTTGCAGTAAATAGTCTTGTCCTGGAACTTGTCCATGAGCTGATCCTTCAGCTCCTGCTTGCCGTAGTCCTCAAGGATACGCCAGTTCATGTCAGCAGCATGATGGAGATGCATACGCATTCCGCCAGGGCCACGAGAGAACTCTTCCTGAACCTTCAGGATCTCGAGCTCGTTGAGGTTCCATCCACCGTACTCTTCAGGAAGATAGAAGCGATAGAGATCGTTTTCCTTGGCGAGTTCATAGAACTTCTCCGGGAAAGTATTGGTTACCTCAATCTCTTTCTGCATCTCGTCGAATGGGCCCTCTGCCAATTCGCGGATCTGCTTGAGGTACGCCTGGAACTGCTCATCCGTAATGGTAGCTTTAGGATTCATTGGTCCCCCTAACCGTTGCAGTTTCATAAGCTTTTGCTTACAGGTCTTATTTTACGGTGAACAGGTTATATTTCAAATTCCGAAGGGTGTCAGTTTTCTTAAAAAGCTATAAGGCAAATGAATAGCTTTTGGTTGTCGTGCCTGAATAATTGGTTTATCGCAAGAAAATAGTTATTCAGCGAGCAAACAGGTAAAACACGTTCAGCTAGATCGCTTTAACAACAGTGAGCAAACCACCCTACCCTGCCTTTGCGCAAGACAGATCACCAATTGCAGACACAGGTTAACCGCCGTTCGTTTCGCTGGCGCACGTTCGGCGGATTGCCTCACGAAACGCAAAACTCTGACGAAGCTACAGGAATGCCCCTATGACACCATCAGCACCTTGATCAAGATCGACTACCCACCTCACACGCAGCAGAACAACAAGAAAGGCGCCCACTAGGGGCGCCTTTCATCAAAGCAGCTTGAACTGTCAACTTCTATTCAACCGGAGCTACAGGAGCGCGATCCTCTTCGGGAACGATGTCGTCACCGAGACGGATACCGCCCTCTGCCTTAAGACGGGCAATGGTCTCATCGTCTGCGCCGACCTTCTTAAGGTACTCAGCGGTATCGCCACCGAGGACAGAAGCCTCTTCGAAATCAGCGATGTTAACCGGGATGGTGGACAGATGATGAGGAAGACCAGTCTGAAGAACACGGCCTACGCGGGGGAAGTCAACCCATGCCAAAGCCTCGGGGTTCTCACGCGTAATCTGCTCAACTGCTTCGGTCTTGGTGTTGACCTTAGCAATGCAGAAGTCCTTGTCCTCAAGCCATTCCATCCACTCTGCCAGAGGCTTGCTCTTGATAACCTCTTCAACAGTCTTGAATGACTCAGGAGCTTCCCAGCGACGCTTCAAGCCGTCGCCCTTGATTTCAGGATGACCGATTGCATCGCAGAAGGGCTCCCAGAACTTGGATTCAACCATGCCAAGAGCAAGCTTGCCGCCGTCTGCCGTTTCGTACACGTTGTAAGCAGTGGAAGGATACTCAAGGTCGTCGCGCTTGCACTCGCCGTCGTTGAAGCACCAGCGAGAATCAAGAAGCGAGTTCCACCAAACGAAGCAATCGAACATCGAAGTATCAATGTACGTGCCCTTGCCAGTCTGCTCGCGAGCATACAGAGCCGCAAGAAGAGCCTGGCCTGCAACCATGCCGGAAGAAAGGTCGCACAGATGCAAAGGCGAGGTGGAGCCATGGTTTACGGACAGGTAACCACTCGTTGCCTGCATGTTCAAGTCATGCTGGGCCTTCTTGGAGCGAGGATCCTCGGCGCCATAGCCGGAAATCGAGCAATAGATGATACGAGGATTGATCTCGTTGATCGTATCGTAGTCAATACCCAGCTTCTTGGTTACACCAGGGCGGAAGCTCTCAACGATAACGTCGGCTTCCTTGGCCATCTTCTTAAACCAATCAACAACTTCTTCGTTCTTGAGGTTAAGCGAAACCGACTTCTTATTACGACCAAGTGCGGTGATGTAGTAGGAAATGCCGCCGCCCTTGGTGGGATAGTCGTGACGCATGAAGTCGCCAAGACCGGTATCTTCAACCTTGATTACCGTTGCACCAAGGTCAGCGAGTACCTGGGTTGCATAACCGCCTGGCAGGTAACGGGAGAAGTCGAGAACGGTAAGCCCAGAAAATGGAGTGTTTGCTCGTGACATGTCAGTATCCTCCTAGTCCCTCTTGGAATTCGGTCCGTAGCTGGGCTCCAAAACGGAAGCGGGCAGCGGATCGCCGGTGTAGCACATTACTGCGCCGTCCTCAACAAGCTTGTCGACGGTTGCATCGTCATAGCCATAGTCGTTGAGGATCCTGCGCGTGTCGTAACCGGTAGGACGGGAGCGACGCAGAACAGGATCGCCAATGCTGTCCAGACGGAACGGCATGGTGGTGATTACGTAATCTTCCTCTTCGCCATAGGGGCTCGAAGGACCCTGCTTCTCGTACTTCATGTAACGGAGCTGGTCGTTGTCGAATGCTTCCTGATCCTGAAGAACGTCGGTAACGGTCTGGATCTTCTCGAACGGAATGTCGTTCTCGCGGAAACGCTTCTCAAGCTCTTCATAGGTGAACTTCTTGCATGCCTGATGCATCTCAGCTACGACCTCGACATACTTGCCATTGTCAGCCAGTGCTTCAAGCGTGTTGTACTGCTCTTCGGTGTAGTACTTCGGATCCATCTCCAAAGTATCGAATACCAACTTGCAATACTTGTTGTAGTTGCCGAAGCACATGAGGAACCAGATGCCATCGGAAGATACATATGAATTGTTGGTGGGGCACTTTGCCTCCATGCGATCCTTTGGGTAATCGCAACCCTGCTGCTGAGCGATCAGGGCAGAAGTCATGCCCCAAGTGCCAACATGATACAGAGAGCCCGTGACCTTATCGCCAACACCGGTGCGAAGAGCGCCAGCATAAGCGCCCAGAATACCTGCAGTTAGTGCGCAACCCGTGTTCCAGTCACCAAAAGCGATGGGGGAATTGCCAGGCTCGTAGTGTGCGTTTGCCTGGGGAATTGCGCTTACAAAACCAGAGCGGGCAGCAAATGCGGTTGCATCGAAGCCCTTAGCATCCTTCATGGGGCCATGCTCGCCATAGCCACGGTTCTGAGCCCAAACCAAACGAGGGAACTTCTCGTGCAACGTCTCATAGTCAAGACCAAGACGCTTCAGTGCGCCCGAGCGAAGAGAAGTAAGGAAGATATCTGCCGTCTCAAGAAGGTGATACATAACTTCAAGGCCCTCAGGGCTCTTGCAGTTGATTGCGGTCCATTCCTTGTTGAAGGAACCGCAATCATATGCCACGTCGTCAAACTCGGTGCGGAATCTCATGCCCCAAGCCAAGCCCTGAGTACGCTGCTCATCGCCCGTAAACGGCTCAACCTTAATAACCGTAGCACCCATTTCAGCAAGGGCTCGACCTGCGGCCGGGCCAGCTGCATACTGGGTAAGCTCAATTACTTTAACTCCCTGCAATCCTGCCATTGGATTCTCCTAACGATCAAATATGCCTTTCGACACATCGAAATTTTGCGAAAAAGGGTGCCGGCACCGTGGTGTCAGCACCCTTTTTAAGTCTCTTGCTATTTCATACAACAAGAATGATTTCTTCTTACGGCTCCAGAACTACGCGGAGGCCTTCGCCAGACTCGATGAACTCCATACCCTTACGCCAATCCTTCAGAGGAATGACCATGTTAGAGATCATGGAGATATCCAAGCCGTTAGCCAGCAGGCTCAGAGCCTGACGCCAATGCTTACGCTCGTAAGCACGGTTGCCGATGATGCTGATCTGACGCATAGCGATGTCGGTCATCGGGATAGAAGAAGGCTTTGCGGGAAGACCCGTAATACCGATGCGACCGCCCTTAGCAACCATCTGAACAGCCTGCTCGGATACGGTCCAATGACCTGCTGCGTCGAAGATGCACTCGGGGCCCTTACCGCCGGTGAGTTCCTTAACCTTCTCAACAACATCGCACTCAGAGCCATTAACCGTGATAGCACCGAGCTGCTCTGCAACCTTGAAACGCTTAGCGTCTGCATCGAGGCCGGTTACGATAACCTTGCGGATACCACGAGCCTGTTTCAACAGAGCAACCATGAGCAGACCAATAGCGCCAGGTCCGATTACAACTGCGGTTTCACCGATCTGCGGATTTACACGCTCTACAGCGTTCATTGCTACGCAGAGAGGCTCGAGCAGAGCGCCCTGGGTGAAGGTAACGTCATCGGGCATCGGGATGATATTGGTTGCACGGATGGCCATGTACTTAGCAAATGCGCCAGGAAGGTCGGTGCCATAGAACGGACGATTGTCGCAAATGTTTACCTCGCCGCGATCACAGTACTCACAGGTGTTGTCGAAGAGTACCGGGTTTGCGGTTACTCGCTGACCAACCTTGAGGTTTGCAGGTGCATTCTTACCAACTTCAGCGATTACGCCAGAGAACTCATGACCGAAGATTGCAGGATACTGGATGTGATAGGAATTTGCGATTGCGGGATTCCAGCGATAGAGAGAGTGATCGGTGCCGCAGATGCCTACAGCCTTGATCTCCATCAGTACTTCGTCATCCTTGATCTGAGGAATATCGAAATCTTCTACGTACTCCATTGCATCCGGCTCAGCGGCGGTCTTGAGAAGTGCGTTCATCTTACCTTCCATGGGTAACTTCCTTTCGAAGAGTTCAAACAGGAAGCCAGCGCTTGTAGCCCCCTCGCATCAAGCGCTGGCCAATAATTCGTTGTTACTGGATGGACCAACCACCGTCGAGAACCAGAGTCTGACCAGTGGTGTACTCGGTAACAGGAAGAACGAGATGCAGAATTGCAGCACCCATTTCGTCGAGCGTACCGGTGTAGTTAGGCAGAGGAGTGCGGCTCTTAACGTATGCTTCCTGCTGAGGCTGCTCTTCGAATACCTTGGCAACCATCGGGGTGTAAACATAACCAGGAGCGATGCCGTTAACCAGGATCTGCTTCTTGGCGAAGTCAACAGCCAAGGAGCGAACCATGCCCATAACGCCAGCCTTAGCGATGCAGTAAGGAGCAATGTTCTCCATGGAGTTGATGCCACGAGCGGAAGCTACAACAACCATCTTGCCCTTGATGTTCTTTGCTTCCATTGCGCGAGCAACAGAAGTCATCAGGAAGAAGTTGCCCTTCAGGTTAATGCTGAACAGCTTGTCCCACTGCTCAGGAGCAACGTCAACAGCGTTCATACGAGGCAATGCAATGCCGGCGGAAGTTACGAGGATGTCGATCTGGCCGAAGTTTTCCTCTGCAACCTTGATTACGTTGTCGATGGACTCCTGGCTGGTTACGTCGCATGCAACGCCAACTGCCTTGGTGCCCTGAGCCTTCAGCTCTTCAGCAACCTCATGGCAACCTGCCTCAGGTACGCCAGCGATAACCATGTTAGCGCCAGCTGCAGCAATAGCCTCTGCTGCTGCCTTACCGATGCCGGAGTTGCCGCCAACTACGATGGCGCACTTTCCTGCAAGATGTTCCTTAGGCTGCTTTGCGAACCAATTCTCGGACATTTAAAACCCTCCTCTGTATTGCCAAGGGAACCGTACTCCTGTGAGTGTCCCTTGAATTACCTTTCGCTTTCGTTTCCGAAGCTGTTTGTATATTCGCCCAGAAGTGAAAGCGGGTCTAATTGCCGCGGAGTGCTTTCTAATAGCAAAGCCCAATGATATTCAGTTAGTTCTATCGGTTTTCTTTAACCTATAGAACGCGTTCTAATTTTCCCTATGGATTTGTTTGATTTTGGACAAAATCATAGATCGAAGATCGGCGATTCATTCACACCGAATCATTTCGTAAGTGCGCGAAATATAACGTAACGGCAACAAGGCATTCTTTTGCTGTATCGATATCAAGCAACCCATTTACTGCTGCTTATTGATGGGCATTTGCAACATAACAAGACTCACTAAAAACTTAGTACGACTACCGCAACACGAGCAAACCACACCACAAAGATGCACAATGCTAAGACGATAAGAAAGAAAGACGCTTTAAGGAATAAACAGACGCGTCGAATTACCGCATCACAATAGAGGCCCAATTAATACGACACCCCCAGCAAACGAGCCACTGGAACAAAAGCGCATTCAATTGAACCGTCTATCTAAGAGGAAGTCCTCGCATGAGTAATTTACTAGCATAAGTGCCGGCCTGTACTCCGATGCAGCATCAAACCAAGCTCCCTATATACAAAAACCCGTCCCAGGCTTACTGGGACGGGTTTCTACGTCTGCTTATATACAGGCAAAATCCTACAAGTCGCTATCGTTGATGTAACACTCTTCCAATGGAACTACACCGGCGGGAAACTTAATGTGCTTTTGCGTGAACTTAATAAATTCCTCAACCAAATGCGAATGGAATGACTTCTTGTTGTAGCCAAGATAAATGATATGAAACGGCTCTTGCAGCTCCTCGATAGGAATAGTCACGAGATTCTCAAGAGAAAGGTCATCCAAAGTCTCAAGAATAATAGCAGCTATATTCCGATCAGAAGAGACAAGCGTAGCAGCACTGATCTCGTCATTAAACCCTTGCTTAATGTCAAGGCCATAGCGTTGGAAGAAACCCTCGAAGATAGTATGGGCATACGACTGGCTGCGATAAGAGGTAAGGGTAATCCCCTTCAAATCATTGAGGGAAACCATCTCTCTATCGGCAAGCTCGTTATAGGAATTAACTGCGAG
>ULRB01051766.1_pt1 | contig 11955 bp, 8 predicted proteins | sample 1955051 | NCBI WGS metagenome assembly ULRB01 (sample SAMEA4835671, study PRJEB28245) | human gut metagenome | biome: gut microbiome; material: fecal sample | place: Denmark | collected 2008 | reverse complement strand
CGACCTACGGCACCGTCTCCCGAAACGGGCTTGTCGCCTATGCCTCGTCGTTTGACCAGATAGGCGCGATGGCGAGAAATGCCTCCGACTGCGCGGCTCTCGCGGCGATAATATCCGGGCGCGACTGCGGTGATTCTACAACAGATGATACTGCTCCCGTCCGTTCGGATTTTGTCGAATCCTATTCGCTCTGCGGCAAAATTATAGGCGTGCCGAATGAATTTATTGATAATTGCAGCGAAGATATCCGCAGTGCGGTGAATAATGCGCTCAAAAAAGCTGAATCGCTCGGCGCGAGGGTTGAATATTTCTCGCTTCCGCCGCTCAAATTTGCCGTGCCCGCCTATTATATAATCGCCTGCGCGCAGGCAAGCTCGAATCTTGCGCGGTATGACGGGGTGCGCTTCGGACGGCGCGCACAAAATTCAGACGACCTGACAAAAATGTATATCAAAAGCCGCTCCGAGGGCTTCGGGCGCGAGGTCAGGCGCAGGATAATGCTCGGTAATTTCGTGCTCAGTGCGGGATACTACGACGCATATTACAACAAGGCGCTGAGAGCGCGCAGGGTTATACGCGACACGCTTTCGGACGCTTTCAAAAAATATGATTTCATCGCGGGCGCCGTTTATCCGTCAACTGCGCCGAAGCTCGGCGAGAGCCTTGACGACCCGCTGAAAACTTATATCGGCGACGCATACACCGTTCCGGCTAACCTCGCTGGACTCCCGGCGATAAGCGTGCCGTGCGGAAAAACAGCCGCGCTTCAGCTCATGGCGGCGCCGTTCGCGGACGAGAATCTTTTGGGCGCGGCAAGATGTCTGACCCTGTAACATTTAAAAATTTACAGAGTATGATCGTGTTGAACAAGTTTGAAGACACAGCTAAACGCAGTCGGACGGCGCAATGCTTGTAAAGTTTTAGGCATTACAAGGTACTATGGGAGGCTTTCAAATGAGATACGAAACTGTTATCGGGCTCGAGGTCCACATAGAGCTGCTGACTGAGACAAAGATATTCTGCTCCTGCCCGACTGAGTTCGGCGGCGAGCCGAACACGCATGTCTGCCCGGTATGTCTCGGACTGCCCGGCACTCTGCCGACGCTGAACAAAAAAGCCGTTGAGCTTTCCGTCCGCGCGGGTCTCGCGGCGGGCTGCGAGATAACACCGATAAGCTGCTTCGACCGCAAAAATTATTTTTACCCCGACCTGCCGAAGGCTTATCAGATATCCCAGTTATATCTGCCGCTGTGCCGAAACGGCTCGGTCACGCTCGACAGCGGCAAAATTATACGCATAAAAGAGATGCACATGGAGGAGGACGCGGGGAAGCTCATGCACTCCCCCGACGACAACCGCACGCTCATCGACTGCAACCGATGCGGAGTGCCGCTGCTTGAGATAGTCAGCGAGCCGGATATGCGAAGCGCCGAGGAGGCGGTCGAATATCTCGAAAAGCTGCGCGAGCTGATGCGCTTTGCCGGCGTTTCGGACTGTCGGATGCAGGAGGGCTCGCTGAGAGCGGATATAAATCTCTCCGTCCGCCCGGAGTGTGAAATAGAACTCGGAACGCGCACGGAGATGAAAAATCTCAACTCATTCAGAGCCGCCGAGCGCGCGATAAAAAGCGAAAGCGCGCGGCAAATATCGCTGATTGAAAACGGTGAAAATATTATTCAGGAGACCCGGCGCTGGGACGACGGCGCGGGTATGAGCTACGCGATGCGCTCAAAAGAGGACACGAGCGACTACAAATATTTTCCCGAGCCGGACATTCCGCCGGTAGTCGTTTCAACCCCCGACATTGAGAAAATCAAAAATCAGATGCCCGAACTGCCGCAGGCGAAGCGCCGCCGCTGGAGTGAAGAATATAATCTCGGCAGAGCGGACATTGACACACTGATGTCCTCGCCGTTCACGGCGGAGCTCTTCGACCGCACGGTTATGCTCTGCAAGAGCGCAAAGGACGCCGCATCGTGGATAAATGTTGAGCTCCCCGCCGTACTTCGCGGCGCGGGAATGAGCATTGAAGATGCAAAATTCAGCCCCGACTCGTTGGGCAGGCTCATAAATATGCTCTCATCAGGGGAGATAAACCGCGGCACGGCGAAAAAAGTCTTTGCAAAAATAGTGACCGAAAACGCCGACCCGGCGGAATATGTCCGAAAAAACGGACTTTCTCTGATGACCGACGCGGCGGCGATAGAGGACGCGGTAAAACGCGTTATCGCCGAAAACGAAAAGAGCGTCTCGCAGTACAGAGACGGCAAGACGCAGGCGTTTCAGTATCTTATCGGGCAGTGTATGCGCGCGCTCGGCGGCAAAGCCCCGGCGTCGGCAGTCACGGAAACGCTCAAAAGGCTGATATAAAAAATAAAACTTCCGTTTTGCGGAAGTTCATATAAACAGCAAAGGACTGCCGTTACCCGGCAGTCCCGTTTTGTTTTCAGCTTTATGCCTCGACTTCGGTGAGGTTCAGAGTGCCCCAGCTGTCGTTATTGAGCGTGAGCACCTTGTTGTCTTTATTATACGACGCGGTGAAGGTTATCTCCGTGCCCGCCTTGAAGCCTGCGATAGCTATCTCGGGGACTATGGTCACGGTCGCGGGGTCAGCCTCGGTGTCGACCTTGTATGTACCGGAGACCGAAGTGCCGACGGAAATGCCCAGGATATTGAGGTTGCTCGAATCATACTGGAAAGTGCCGTCCTCTTTGAACTCGATAGTAGCGTTGTTCTGCGAGTCGCTCCATTTGCCGACTATAAGCTTGTCAATTTTCGCTCCGCAGCCCGCAAAGGCGCAGACGATTATCGCCACAGCCATAACGAGAGCCGTCAGCCTGAGAGTCTTTTTCATTGGTGATTACCATCCTTTCTGTTTTGCCGCTTTTCTTCCATGCTCATTATATCACACTCCGCTCAATTTTGTCCATAGGTGTTACAGGGTACCATTGTGTCGAAAAAAGGTATAAACAGATTATTTACAATTTTGTAAAAATAATGTATAATTTTCCTGTTGCACATATGTGCTTGCGAAAGGAGAATACAAAAATGAAGAAAAATCCGTTCAAGCGGATACTCTGCATTGTCATCGCCGCAGTGATGCTCTGCTCGGTATTTGCTTCGACCGCGGCCGCCGCCACCAAGTGCGCCTGCGGCCATTCGCCCGTTGTCATGATCTCCGGATTCGGCGCGACGATTCTCTCGGAGAAGCAGGAGGACGGCTCATTGAAGCGCGTTTTCCCGCCCGACACCAAAGAGATTCTCAAGCTCCTCGGAGTCAATGCCCCCGACCTCGTCACTGGCATAATCGAGCTCCTCGCCCAGAAGGGCACGGACGGCATCGAAAAGCCGATGCGCGAGATAATAACTTCTATTGTCGAGCCGCTCAGAATGAACGACGACGGCACTTCCTATTACGACATCGTGCCGATACTCAGCGGCGCTAAAAACACGAGCCTTGAGGCATTCACAAAAAACGGTCAGCTCGACCTCGTTCCCTACACAGGCTCCGAGTTCCTCGACATGGAGGTCATCGGCGACGAGATAGGCGACGACCATGTTTTCAACTTCCTCTATGACTGGAGACTCAGCCACGCCGATGTTGCGGCTCAGCTCCACGATTATCTCGCAGAGGTCTGCGCCCTCACCGGGCACGACAAGGTCAGCGTATACAGCATCAGCCAGGGCAGCCTGCTGCTGGGCACTTATATGTATGAGTATCCGAACGACAACTATATCGACCGCGCGGTGTTCGACACTCCGCTTCTCGCGGGCAGCAACCTCGTCTCCGATCTCTACACTGACAAGCCCCTTGCATTGAACTTCGACACCACCCTCGATATTCTCAGAGCTATCCTGCACACCGAGACCGACTTCTCGTTCGTCATGGACATCATCCCTGCCGACGGCGCGAACAACGTCGCTGACTACGGACTCAAGACCATGGTTCTCCCGAGCGTCATAAACATCCCCGCATTCTGGGAGATGTGCGACCCGGAGAATTACGAATATATCAAGTCCCTGCGCCTCGACTCCGTCAAGAATGCAAAGCTCATTGAAAAAGTCGAGAAAGTCAGAAACGGCTTTATGTCGCATATCTCCGAGACACTCTACGCTCAGCAGAAAAAGGGCGTCAGCGTTTCGATAAAGGCTTGCTCCGGCGTTCCGCTTGCATCGGGCACCGTTGACAACAGCGACGGCATAGTCAACATGAAGTATTCCTGCGGCGCCGTCTGCGCGCCCTTCGGCGAGACTTTCCCCGCTGACTACAAGCAGGCTGTCAAGACCGGCAAGAACAACATCTCGCCCGACAGAACGGTTGACCTCTCGACCGGCTATATGCCCGAGCGCACATGGGTAGTCAACCGCCACTACCACGGTCAGACGGAATGGGATCCCCGCACCTACTCCCTGCTCATGGATCTCCTGCTCACCGACAACATCAAGGACGCATATTCGCACATCGAATATCCCCAGTTCATGGAGAGCCTCTCTCCGACGAGCGATGTAGTCGTTCTCTTCAAGAGCACGAACTCCTCGTTCCTGCCGACTCTCTCGAAGCACCTCTTCTCCTGCAACTCCGTCATGGTCAAGAACCTGTCGAAGAAGGACAAGATAAAGATCTCTTCGATAACCTCGGAGAACGGCACGCTGAACTTCGCCCTGCCCTATCCGATAGTTCTTGAAGCAGGCGAGAGCGCCGAGATAGCCTTCACCGGAAAGGTTCCCGCGACCGAGAGCTACGACAAGATAACCGTTGCCTACAAGCGCATGACCGTCACCGGCAAGGACGCGACCCGCGACTTCGGCTTCACCGTCACCCGCAGCTATTCTGGCGTCACGAAGATCGATCTCACCCCCGCTTATATCATCACCGCTATACGCATAGCGCACGATATACGCGATATCCTTGCGCGGATAGATGCAATCTTCTCGTTCATCAACGGGATAAAATAACAATATAAAATTAAAGCGAGCGGCATAACCGAGATTATGCCGCCCGCTTTTTGTTATGCTCTTTTATCCTATAAGCTCCGCAACATACAGACTCTCGTATATGCTCCCGTCGGAGGGAGATACATATTTCCCGAGGTCAACGAGTATCGCGTCTGCTTTTCCTTTAAATTCATAGCACTTCACACCGTTGACTTCGCCTAAATACTTGCCCTTTTCGGGAACGGGGCAGATATAAGCCGTTTCGCTCACTATCCCGTATTTTTTTCCGCGAAGCTCAAAAATGCCGTCCAATATGCAGTCATAGCGCAGGACAATACCGTTTTTCTTGTCCCCTATACTCTGTTCCATGGGGATATTGTTCAGCGAATAGACGGCGATTTCCGTGCCGTTTATTTTTTCGCGGTGCAGCGAACCTAAATCGGAATCCGTCAGCGCGAGGTTGTCGCCCGCATACCCGTAAAGCCTGTGATTCCAGACCTTGTATGTCGGGATGCAAACACCCGCCACGCTGCCGCCGTGGGAAACGGCCGCTGTCGTTTTCTCCGCCGTCTGCGAAACAGTCTCGCCTGGCACTTTCTTTTCGGGCTCTCCCGCTCTGTCCGTCGCGATTTGACCACCTCGCTCCGTGCCGTTTTCGGTATTCAAAGTCGAATCGGAAGCGGGAAGTCCCAGGCTTTTGCCGACTGCTAAAACGGATATGAGAACCGTGCAAGCCGCAATGCACGCCGCCGCGGCATACCAAACCTTTTTCGGATGACCCTTGGCTTTGCTTTCCCGAACACTTTGAATCGGCTTATCCTTGATTTTATCCCAGACCTCCTCCGGGGCTTTAAAACTCATTGCGTCTCTCATGAATTTTTCTGTTGATTTACGCCTCATCCGTATGCACTCCTTTTCGGTCGAAATAACGCCTCAGCTTAGTGAGAGCGTAGCCGTATTTTGAACGGACAGACAAATAGGGGAGGTTCAAAACCTTGGCGATCTCCGTCTGCTTCAGGCCGGAATACAGATACAGCGATACTATCTGCCTCTCTGTTTCGCTCAGCGTTTTCAAGGCTTCCAGCGCAAGCATCGCGTTTTCGGTCTGCTCAAAACCCTCCGTGTCACCGGGCAGCAAATCAAGGCTCTCGCTGTCTACCGTCAAAAGCCTTGCGTTTTCCTTCATGCAGTCCATGCAGCAGTTGCGCGCTATGGCGAAAATCCACGCCCTCGCATTTGTGCCGGGCTTGTAGCCGCAGGCAGACTGCATAATATTAAGAAATGTCTCCGCTTCTATATCCTCCGCGAGCTGCCTGCTGCGAACCAACGACAGCGCAAACCGAAAGATCGGATCTTTCATGTCAAGATATAATCGGCTCAGAGCGTCTCTGTCTCCCGCGGCGATTTCGCAAATACACAGATCCAACTGCCTGCCTGTCATCAATTTCACTTCCCGTCTTTGTCTTTCGTCTATATATCCGTTTGAACGGTCGGAATGCATAAAATTTTTACCTTTTCTTTTGGCACAAGCATAAAATTATCCCGCCGAAAAACTCGACGGGATTTCTCTTTTTCCGTTACGGGGTGAGTCTGTTCGGACCTCTGAAGATGAACATTGCTTCTTTGATATGGAGTCCGAGCATGAGCATCGTGAGGCGGTCGATACCGATACCGAAGCCGCCATGGGGCGGACAGCCGTATTTGAAGAACTCGAGATAGAACTCAACATCCTTGTCGAGACCCTTCTCCTGCGCCTGGCTCTTGAGTACATCGTATCTGTGCTCGCGCTGCGCGCCGGTGGTTATCTCGACGCCGCGCCAGATGAGGTCATAGCCCTGCGGCACGCCGTTCTCGTCGCGCATATGGTAGAACGCGCGCTTCTCTGCGCTGTAGTCGGTGATGAACAGGAACTCGTGACCGTATTTCTTCATGACCCAGTCGTAGCTCAGACGCTCGGCGTCGGTCGTGAGATCGCCCTTTTCGCTGTCGGGCACGGTATAGCCGAACTCCTTTTCGAGCTCGTCATAGAGATCGGCAAGCTTTATGACCGGGAACGGGGTCGTCGGGACGATAACCTCCTTGCCGAACAGCTCCTTTATCTCCTCGCCGTACTTCTCCTTGACCGATTTAAGCATATATGTCAGCAGCTCCTCCTCCATCTTCATGACATCTTTGAAAGAGGTGATGTAGCTGAACTCAAGGTCGAAGCCGGAGAACTCGGTGGTGTGCTTGTTGGTGTATGACTTCTCGGCTCTGAAAACGGGGCCTACCTCGAATATGCGCTCGAAGCCGCTCGCCATGGCCATCTGCTTATAGAACTGCGGGCTCTGCGCAAGATAGGCGAGGCGGTCAAAATACTTGACCTCAAAAACCTCCGCGCCGCTCTCGCTCGCCGCGCCGATGAGCTTCGGAGTGTGAATCTCGATGAAATTATGGTCTATCAGGAACTGACGCATGGCGTTGACCATGACGGTCTGAACCTTGAACATAAGCTGATTTTCGTCGGTGCGAAGGTCGATCCAGCGATAGTCAATGCGCTGGTCGATGCTCGAACGCTCGACGCCCGGGCGCTTCTTGGTCGCAGGGATCTCCTTGCGCACTATCGGCAGCGCGTCGGCTATCGACTCTGCGATTATCGACTCGGGGATAATCTCAATTCCGCCCATCTTGACGAAATCGTTCTCGACGGCGGTGCCGACGACCGAGATAACGGAATCCTGAGTCAGAGTCGCTATCACGGGGCAGAGCTCCGGCAGCTTCTCTTTCTCGACGGTTATCTGGATTTTTCCGGTGATATCCTTGAGCACGATGAAAGCCATATACTTGCTGTCGCGCAGGTTCTCGACGAAGCCCTGAACGAGCACGGGTTTGCCGAGATTATTTTTGATGTCCGCAATGTAAGTTCTCTCCATTATCTGAGCCCTCCAAAGAGATTTGATATATCGGCAGCGTTGAGATCTCCGTCGTTGATGCTGTCCGCAAAGGCGTTTGCCGCAGCCTGAACGAGAGCCGACGAGAATTCATCGCTGAAGTTTTCGATTGAAAAAGCGGTCTTTTCGCCGTTTTCCATGTTCTTGACGAGGACTTCGCCCTTGGCGATATCGTCATCGCCGATAACGCAGGTGAAGCGTGCGCCCAGTTTGTCGGCGTATTTCATCTGAGCCTTGACCGAGCGTCCCGCAACGTCAAACTGCGCGCTGACTCCGTCCGAGCGGAGATCCGTGCAGAGCTTCGCCGCAACGAGCGAAGCGGCGTCGCCGATTGAGCCGATATAGATATCGCACTTCTGGTCGCCGGGCAGCTCAATGCCCTGCGCCTCGATAACGCTGAGCAGGCGTTCGAGTCCCATTGCGAAGCCGAGCGACGGGGTGTGCTGACCGCCGAGCTCTTCAATGAGTCCGTCATAGCGTCCGCCGCCGCCGCAGACAAGTCCGTCGGTCTTGTCGTTGTGCGAGACGAATTCGAAAACGGTCTTTGTATAGTAATCAAGTCCGCGCACGATGTGCGGGTTGACAACATAGTCTATCATCAGCGCGTCAAGATAGCTCTTGACTTTCTCGAAATGCTCGCGGCACTCGTCGCAGAGATAGTCGAGCATAACGGGCGCGCCCTCGGCTATCTTCGAGCAGACGGGGCTCTTGCAGTCGAGAATACGCATAGGGTTACGCTCAAGCCTGTCGAGGCAGGTACCGCACAGCTCGTCTTTATACTGCTCAAAATATGCCTTGAGCGCCTTGTGATACTCGGCGCGGCAGGGCGGGCAGCCGATCGAGTTTATCTCGAGCGTCAAGTCTTCGATTCCGAGGAAAGCGAAGATTTCGGCGGCGAGGGAGATTATCTCGGCATCGGCGGCGGGAGCCGGGGTGCCAAAAACTTCAACGCCGAACTGGTGGAACTCCCTGTATCTGCCGGACTGCGGCTTCTCGTAGCGATAGCACGAGGTTATATAGCAGGTCTTCTGCGGCAGGGGCTCGTTGAAAAGTCCGTGCTCCAGAAATGCGCGCGCAGCGCCCGCAGTGCCCTCGGGTCGGAGCGTTATAGAACGTCCGCCCTTGTCGAGGAAAGTGTACATCTCCTTCTGCACGACATCGGTGGTGTCGCCGACGCCGCGGGCAAACAGCTCCGTATGCTCGAACACGGGAGTGCGAATCTCCTTGAAGCCGAAACGCGAGGCTATATCGAGCAGGGTATTTTCAAGAAAGCGGTTTTTATAGCTCGCCGCGGGCAGCACATCCTGAGTGCCCTTGACAGCTTTCGTAAAAAGAGCCATGTTTTCGTTCCTTCCATAAAAACATTAAATCCCGCCGTTGGCGGGATGAGCGAAAAAGCTCCGGAAAAATCCGCCCGGCGGGAAATACCGCCGGGGCGGGTCAAAGCTTATTTCGGGTTGACTATATCGCGCCAATCAAGGTCGCCGCGCGCAAGGCTGTGAATAAGAGCCTCGGCGGTGGCTATATTGGTGGCAACGGGGATGTTGTGCACGTCGCAGAGTCTGAGAAGATTTGCTTCGTTGGGCTCGTGCGGCTTGGGTGTGAGCGGATCTCTGAACATGAGCAGAAGATCGATCTCGTTGCAGGCTATTCTGGAAGCTATCTGCTGGTCGCCGCCCTGACTTCCGCTGAGGAAGCGCTGAATCTCAAGTCCCGTTGCCTCGGCTACGAGCTTGCCCGTAGTGCCGGTCGCGCACAGGGAATGGCGGCTCAGGATACCGCAATAAGCTATACAGAACTGGGTCATAAGTTCTTTTTTTGAGTCGTGAGCCATGAGAGCGATGTTCATTGTGTATCCCCCTTTTCCGAGTTGTTGACTTCGCTGGTCATGTTAATATCATATCAGAGAAACCGGGTTATGACAAGAGTTATTTGTAACTTCTTACAAAATTTTAATAAAAACCCGACCGATTATTCCTCTGTTTCGGAATTTTCGCTGTCTTCGGCAGGTGACACTTCCTCAGCCGCGGTTTCTTCCGGCTTTTCCTGATCTTCCTCGCTCGGAGTGCAGGCGACGGTAACCAACTGCTCGCCCTCGGACACACGCATGACTCTGACGCCCTTGGAGGGTCTTGCAAACGTGCTTATCTGCGAGACGGGGATGCGGATTATAATGCCGTCGGACGAGATGAAAATAACATCCTCGCTCTCGTCAACGACCGCTATCGCGGCAACATCGCCGTAGGTCTCGGTGCGGTAGTTTATCGTACCCTTGCCGCCTCTCGACTGGAGTCTGTAATCCGAAGGTTCGCTGCGTCTGCCGTAGCCGGTGGTACTGACTGTGAGGACAGCCTTTGCATCGTCGAGCACTTCCATGCCGACGACCTCGTCGCCCTCACGCAGCTCAATCGCCTTGACGCCGCGCGCCGTTCTGCCGAGCGGTCTCGCGTCGTTTTCATTGAAGCGGATGCCCATGCCCTTGCGCGTGGCTATAAGCAGGTCGTCGTTGCCGGAGGTCAGGCGCACCCATGCGAGCTCGTCGTCATCGTCGAGATTTATCGCGATAACGCCGTTCTTGCGGACGTTGCGGTAAGCGTCGAGGCTCGTGCGCTTGATGATACCCTTGCGCGTGACCATGCAGAGGAACGCATCGGGGTCATATTCGGGCACTCTTATCATCGCCGACACCTTCTCGCCCGCTTCAAGGGGCAGAAGGTTGACTATATTCATGCCCTTGCTGTTTCTCGAGCCCTCGGGCACTTCATAGCCCTTGAGACGGTAAGTCCTGCCGCGGGTGGTGAAGAACATGACGTAATCGTGGGTCGAGCAGGTAAACATGGTCTTTGCCACATCCTCCTCGCGCCTTGTCATGCCCTTGACGCCTCTGCCGCCGCGGTGTTGGATCGTGTATGCGTCGGCGGGGATACGCTTGATATAGCCGAGGTTCGTCATGGTGAACACGCAGGTCTCCTCGGGGATAAGATCCTCGATATCTACCTCGCCGCTGACATTTTCAATGACGGTGCGGCGGTCGTCGCCGAACTTCTCGGCGATGGCGCCGGTCTCCTCGCGGACTATAGTAAGTATTCTCGACTCGTTCGAGAGAATATCTATAAAGTCGGTTATCTTCGCCTTGAGCTGAGCCATCTCGTCCTCGACCTTTATGCGCTCGAGTCCGGTCAGCTGGCCGAGTCTCATCTGGACTATCGCCTGCGCCTGAATCTCATCGAGACCGAAGCGGTTCATGAGCGCTTCGCGTCCCTCGGGGATGCTCTTTGACGCGCGCAGGATAGCTATGACCTCGTCGATGAAATCAAGCGCCGTGAGCAAGCCCTCAAGAATATGGGCGCGCTCCTGAGCTTTTTTCAGATCGTACCTTGTGCGGCGGGTGACTATCTCGCACTGGTAGTCGATATACTGCTGGAGAATCTGCTTAAGGGTGAGTATCTTCGGCTCGCCGTTTACGAGGGCGAGCATAATCACGCCGAAGGTAGACTGGAGCTGAGTGTAGGTATAGAGCTGATTCAAAACTACCTGCGGATTCGCGTCGCGCTTCAAGGTGATGTCGATGTGCATACCGGAGCGCGAGGAATAGTCGTGGATATCGGATATACCCTCGATGCGCTTATCCTTGACGAGATCCGCCATGCTCTCTATGAGCTTCGCCTTGTTGACGCCGTAGGGTATCTCGGTGACAACTATCTTGTGGCGGTCGCCCTTTGTCTCGACTATCTCGGCGCGGGCGCGGACTATAATTTTGCCGCGGCCTGTGCCGTAGGCGGCGCGTATGCCCGCTCTGCCCATGATTATTCCGCGGGTCGGGAAATCGGGGCCTGGCAGATAAGTCATAAGCTCCTCGAGCGTCGCGTCGGGGTTATCTATCAGGCAGTTCATTGCGGCAACGACCTCACGCAGATTGTGCGGAGGAATATTTGTCGCCATACCGACCGCTATGCCTACGGAGCCGTTGACAAGCAGGTTCGGATATCTAGACGGGAGCACCGTGGGCTCCTTGAGTCGGTCGTCGTAGTTCGGGATAAAATCGACCGTGTCCTTGTCGATATCCGTCAGCATTTCGAGAGAGAGCTTT
>ULRB01075766.1_pt1 | contig 12024 bp, 8 predicted proteins | sample 1955051 | NCBI WGS metagenome assembly ULRB01 (sample SAMEA4835671, study PRJEB28245) | human gut metagenome | biome: gut microbiome; material: fecal sample | place: Denmark | collected 2008 | reverse complement strand
TTCAAAACTTCGCTTGCGAAATTTTCTTTACTAATTTTAATGACAGACATCTTCGTGTCCTCCCTTGCTTTATTGTGTTTTTATTATATCCGATTTGAAATCAGAGTTCTGTGATGTTATCACTTATTGTTTTTTCTGTTCCTTAATTTGTAGATTGCTTGTGTGATCGTTCCCATCGGGCAGAAGGCGCACCATATCGTCAATGTAGAAGTTAGCAACCGATTACAAAGGTCATCCGAATGCAAAGAAAAACCGCAAAAAATAGAATTGGTAATGTAATTGGTAATGCGCTTTTTCACGTTCATCTTCTCTCGCTTTCTATATATTGTGTCACATAAAAAGAAAAAACCACAATATATTGTGGTTTGTGGCGCACTCACCGGGAATCGAACCCAGAGCTAACCCTTAGGAGGTTTGGGAATGCGCAATAATAGGTTCAAAATCGATAAATAACGCCAATATCGTGCATTTTTAGCAATATTTTGCATACATTTTGTGCTATTTTCTCCAAAAATCAAGCTAATTTTCATTTCAAAAAAGTATTTTTCATACAAAAATAATACCAAAATAATACCAATTTTTAGGTATGCAAAACAAAAAAATTAATCCTTTTTTATAGCCTTTCGTTGTGTCTTTTGTAGCATAAGTCAGCGAGAATATCAACGGCACGAAATTTAGACTTAACACTTTATATCAAAATAATCTAATAACATTTTGTATTGATCTTGACCAAAACGGCAAGTTTCAATAAATAGTTGCGTTTGATGAAGAAGAATCTTCACTCCTTGACGTAGCATATGACAAGACCATAGAAGATTTTAAACGAAATGTCGCCCTTTGAAATCTCAGATTTAATTATAAAAGCAATAGAAAAAAGCCTTGACTTAAAAGTCACCTTTACGCCAATAGAAATTGAGACAAGAATAAGCTACTAAAACTGCATAAATATTTTTATACTTTAATATGCCGGGAGCTAATCACTCTCGGCTTTAACTATATTCTAAAAAGTAAGTCAACTTATATATTGCGAAAAGAAGATGTAAATACCATATGAACTTTATCAATGCACACAAACTTTCCACTATAAGATTTTAAAATATGAAAATATTTATCTACACTCAATAGTGTAAAAAAGGTATCTTTATTTATGTTATCTCTTAAACAAAACATTAAGTTAGTTCAGAAAAGCAGGGGTTTTACAGTTTCTATCCATTTTGAACATTGATCCGGTAGGACGCGATAACAGACTTCGTCACCAATAAAACCGAGTTTTTCCAAGACGTTCATATAGTATGCCGCTTGATTTTTTGCCAACGAAAACCGTTTACACAGCATTTTTGCATTGATTGCTTTCTCTTCTATGGCAAAATCAAGCACACAATAAAAAAGCGGATCATCCAGGAATGTTTTTTTGATTTTTTCAAACTCTATGTAGTTTGCTTCTTCGAATGCATACAGAGCGCGTCTCACGTTATCACGCGTTGAATAGTAGCACATAAAAATCCCAAACGCTTTGCTCATGACCGAGATCCATCTAAAATCGGCACGATCACCCATTGCCTCGCTATCTTCGATGCAAACGAAAACCGCAATTCTTTTGAGTTTGTTTTCTTGCTTGCAATTGTATTCATCGATATTATGCACATTGCACTGCTTAAACAGGAACATACGTCTTTCGATTTCTTCCCTCAACTCGCGATAATACTCACGCGCTTTTGAGATGTCAATTCTCGTATAGTCGGAGGACGGAGTGACTTTCGGTTCGTTTTCCACCATCACGACTGAAAAACATCCGAGCGCCAACAACGAGTTTGCAAAATTGGTGACGTTTTCACAAAGGCGATCGTACTGATCGTCGATAATGCCAACGTTGGGCGTGTTGAACACGTCAACGAACACCTTTCTTCCGTTGGGTGCATATCCAAGGCACACACCTTTTTGTGATCTTCTAAACAAAATATTCGGTATCATCATATATTTATCTCCTGATTTATTATATTATTTATTGTGTATTTCGACATTCAATTGCTTTTTGGCGCATTCTCGCTTATAGATACGCATGATATCGTCGCGAGAAAGCGTGAAGTTGCGTTTTAAAGCCGCAACGTATTTGTTGATCAGATCAACGTTGTCACTCATCAGTACACTTGCTCTCTCCAAACAATCAAGTAAAACGGCATCGCATTTGTTCTCGATCATTTGCAACTTCTTTTCCGACAAGATGACATTGGAAAAGGGGCTGTCATCGGCTTTGAAATAGTATTCGAAGCCATATCCGCATCCGCCGGTGACAAGTCTTCTGACCATTTCGTATGCATGCTCGATATCGCTCGTCGCGCCCAGATAATCTTCTTTTTCAAAGAAGACTTTTTCCGCCGCCTTACCCGAAAGCGCAATCACGACTTGGTCAAGAACCTTGCCTTTTTCTCGCACGCCCCGATTGCACTGTGCAATTTTCACGTGTCCGCCCGCCTTTCCTTGCGGAAGAATAGACGCGCCGCCAACGCTATCGCTGTTGAGAAGAAGACATGCAACAAGATGCCCCGCCTCATGCACCGCGACAATATCCCTGTCTTGTTTGTCGAGCGGTTTAATTTTTTTGCTGCTTTTGAACACAATCTTGTTGATTGCGTCTTCGATATCTTCTTGTGTGATACAATTTCTCTCGGCAACAACAGAACTCAACCCGGCTTCGTTAATCAGACACTCAATGTCCGCGCCGGAGAAACCCGCAGTGATTTTGGCGATATTGTTCACGTTGACTTTTTTGTCTATTGCCTTGCCTTCGCAATACAACCGAATGATGTTTTTGCGGTCTTCAAGTTCAGGGAGCGGAATGGTGATGATCTTGTCAAATCTTCCCGAACGCGTAAGCGCAGGACAAAGCATATCAACGTTGTTGATCGTTGCAACGACCATAATATCTTTGCTTGCATTGTCATCCATCGCTTTCAATATTTTGCGGGCGGAGTCCATATCGTAAGTATTTCTAATGCCAAATCCCGGATTGCCGACAAACTTGTCCAATTCATCCATAAAAACGATCGCGGGAACGTTTTGTTTTGCCTCTTTAAATTTTGCATCCAGATATTCGCTCACATTATCGTCGTCAACGGCGTTAAAGTCGATTTTTTGGCAGAAAACGCCGGTCTCCTCGATAAGAGCCTCCGCAAGCACGGTTTTGCCGACGCCCGGCTCCCCGCAAAGCAAAATCCCGCGCGGCAATCTGAATCCGCGTCCTGAAAACTCATCATATTTTTTGATGAGTTTGCAAATATCCATAAGTTCTTTCTTTTCTCCTGCATATCCTGCAATTTGATCAAATTTGCTCATTTGTGTTTTTCTCCTTTTATGCACATTCGGCTATATAGTCAAAAGCGGCGTAGAGTGCTCCTCGTTTGACTTGGTTGATACTGTTGATGACAAATCGTTCCAGATTCTTATAAGTCGTTTTTTTGTTAACCGTTATACTTCTCAGACTCGTTTGTCCTACGGCATCTTTATGCTGTTTACTATGGTCGGATATCCGTATCTTTTTTACAGCGAATCCGTATTTTATGACATAATACATAGAACACGAATCCGGGTATTTTTCCGATGGCCCCCAAACGTATGCGTCAACAATCTCCGCGCCGTATGCTTTTGCCACCCGATATACAAGTTCATTTACCTTATTTACATCTGTTCTTAACAACATTTTCGTATCCTCCTTACCTCTTCCAATTAAGCGATTCTCTTGTTGCGCTTGCATCTGACTTTGTTCATAAGTTTTTGATAATCCTGATCAACAGGTAATACCGTCACCAAAGTAAGACCATCAAAGACGAAAATTTGATCTCTGAACAACACAAGGTCCCGATCATTTGAAAATTCTTCTCTTTCTTCCAACAAGCGAAGGGATGCGCCGGTGCAATCTTCCTTACGAAGGCCTTGTTCGTAAGCCTTTTCAACATAACCCACTTGAGCGTTGAAACTTTTGATACCAACTCTTTGTTTGATTCTTTTGTTTGCATGATTGCTGATCACAACGTTAAGCATTTTCTTTTCTCCTTTGTATTGTTTTTATATTCACATAACCGTGACAGTTTTGTCATGGCAAAAGTAAAGGTCCATGCTTATTCGCATGGACCTTCGTTTTTGCCGTTTATATGCTTGCCCTCGATTCGGGCAATTTTCCTCTTTCTTTTTTTAGTTGCCATCAATGACAAGTCTCCTTCTTTTGTTTGGTTTTATTCTAATACGCCGTTTTGAAAAAGTCAACACGTAAAACCATGACACTTTTGTAACGCTTCCTCTTAAAAATCGATCGAGACCATCTTGCGAATGATCTCGACCTTCTACAAGCCAGCAAAGACGGAAATAGAACGTTAAAGACGGGTATAAGTAGTATTCCAGATTTCTTCTGTAGCGTGCCACAGAAGAATAGGCGCAACCCATACCTTTGGCAACTTCCGCCCAACTTCCAAGTTTGCACTTGGCTTGGTTGAAAAGCCACTCGAGTTGTTGTCTGATCTGTTCGTTTTCTTGTTTGTAATTCATACTTGAATCCTCCTGAAATAAAATAATATCTTCTTATTTCGGAAGTCTTTGCAAGCATTGTATTCAGTTGTGGCGCACTCGATAACGGGTTGCGCATTGACTTGGCGGATTTGGCATCGTTCACAAATCGTGCTTTGTCAGTATTTCATTTTTATCACATTTTGGCGCATTTGTCAACATTCTGTGAAAAACCCCTTCAATTTATGAGGGGTTTTGTTCTCGTCTCTTCTTCAGACAAATAACACATTGCGCCTATGAGGCCATTTATACTAGCGGGCTTTAGTACAGGCAACGTCAAAAAAGTGGCAGAAGCTATATTGTCTTAGAACCCGTCTATACTAGCGGGCTTTAGTACATAACCATTCCGAAAACTTGCACAATCGGTGAGTCTTAGAACCCGTCTATACTAGCGGGCTTTAGTACAACGGCACAACAGCTGCGTGCCTGCGGGCATAGTCTTAGAACCCGTCTATACTAGCGGGCTTTAGTACAAAAAATCCCATGTATGAACAATTAGCAAAGTCTTAGAACCCGTCTATACTAGCGGGCTTTAGTACACGATGCGGGATTACCTCTCGACATGTTTGTGTCTTAGAACCCGTCTATACTAGCGGGCTTTAGTACACAACTTTTTCGCCACTCGAAAAAGTGCGGAGTCTTAGAACCCGTCTATACTAGCGGGCTTTAGTACATTATGAATAAAGAACAATACGTTATGACCAGTCTTAGAACCCGTCTATACTAGCGGGCTTTAGTACAAGAACACGACGGTGAAATCACCGTAGTACTGTCTTAGAACCCGTCTATACTAGCGGGCTTTAGTACGCAGATATCTTGCTGCACGCTCTAATTATCAGTCTTAGAACCCGTCTATACTAGCGGGCTTTAGTACAAAGAAATGTCCAATGCCGTCGAAATTTCCTTCGGTCTTAGAACCCGTCTATACTAGCGGGCTTTAGTACATGATGAAAAACGCTGGAAAGAGTTATGTGAGTCTTAGAACCCGTCTATACTAGCGGGCTTTAGTACATGCGCATTGCCGAAGAGCAAGAGCGTCAAAGGTCTTAGAACCCGTCTATACTAGCGGGCTTTAGTACCAAAGACACCGTTGGAAATCAAGAGATTATCGTCTTAGAACCCGTCTATACTAGCGGGCTTTAGTACTTAAGGATATCAAGGAGGCGCTCAAAAACAAAGTCTTAGAACCCGTCTATACTAGCGGGCTTTAGTACCGAACCCCGTTGTTTCCGCTGCGCGCATTGAGTCTTAGAACCCGTCTATACTAGCGGGCTTTAGTACTTTAAGCAATGCTAATCTGCAAGGTGCAAACGTCTTAGAACCCGTCTATACTAGCGGGCTTTAGTACAAAACGTAGTGGAAGAATTCCACTCTTTGCGTCTTAGAACCCCACAATTCTTAGGGGGCTCAGTGGATTCTTCGCTTGATTCTTAGTCCTTCACTTAATTTTTAGAAGAACCTTGGTTGTAAAAACAATCTTTTCGGCCTGTTGGAGGTTATAGACCCTATGAAGACATCTAGGGTGTAACTATAAAATATCACACAAGACGAAAGTTGTCAACCTTGAAAATACAACCAATGCACCACAATTCATCTATGGCGGCCCCGCATATCATTGGTATTTCGCCGTGGTGATGACGCTTTGGTTGTTGTCTATCACCAAAGCGTCTATTTCACACATCGGAATTGTCAAAACCGCATCTTCCTGTTCAACGACAATACTCTCATTTTAATAAAACAATTTTGACGGTTTTTCTATCAGGAGACTTCTATTCATCGTCCTTCTTGTTGTACTCCATATCGTAGAATAAGAACTCCGAACTCAAATTCTTATATCTCGGCAAGTTGTATGCAAATGGCAAGTTGAGCATCCACATAAGATTTTTGTTGTATGTGCCATAATCATTCAGCTCTTTTGCATATTTTGCCTTGAATTTGTTCTGACAGTTTGGATCCTTGCCCACAAGCCTGCGTTGCAACACGTAGCAATAGAACGCATAATAGCTTGAGATGTCTTTGAGTTCTTCTATGTATTTCACCATATCGTGCACAATATTAAGATGGGCGATATCATTGCGCATTTCTCCAAGAATGCTTGCATTGTCATTTTTGTCATTGGGAGCAGGCAGCCCTACGTCTTTTGCACAATAGTCTATATCTGTAAAACTGTTTAAGTTGTTGACGATATAGGTGTACGAATGATTTGTGTAGTGAGTCTGTTTGAGCAACTTGTCGTTTGCTTTTCTCAACGGCTTGCGTTCTTCAATGGGCAGTCTTGCGATTTCTGCCTCTCTTGCACAATACCTGTCAAAAACTTCTCTGTCATGGTTCAAGAATTTTCTTGTCACTGCAAGAGCCTGCGCTCCGCCATCCCATGGACCGCCTTTCATCTCTGATTGACACAACAAGGCATAGTCTCTTTCATACGTTGCGCAAGCAATGCTAAAGCGCGTGTTGATCTTCACCATGCTCTTTGTGATGAGATACGCTATTGTCAAATACAAGCGTATAAGACTCTTTTTCTGTTCTTTTTCGCTTGATTTGTTCCGTTTCGATTCTTCATCCGACATCAATACTATCTCATCCAAAAATCCGCGCACCGAGAATTGGTTGATTTTTTTCAGCAGTAGCTTGCGCATTTCATCAACTGCAGGCATGTTGTTGTCGCCAAACACCGAGCTGTAGTATCGTTGAATTTGCATATCTGGCAAGTCATCAAGCGTAAACTTCACAAGCGTTTTGTTTCTCATGATGATTTGGCACTCTGCAGGCTTGTTGTATCGCACAACATAAAAGAACCACTTGCTCTTCATGACGCTATTGGCTATAAAATTGCGCACCTTATGGTTGCCGGCATTGAAAAACATGTCATTGAAATCTTTGTACTCCTTCGTATACAATCTTTTGCCATCTGTTCCAAGCAAAATCTTGCCGTTTTCATCCTTTTGATATTTCTCAATTCTTCTTCCAAGCAACTCTATCGCATCAAGGTAAATAATATCGTTATCGATATTTACTTTATTTTTCATCTTGCTGATGCTTTTTGCCACACGGATATCATTGGTGATCTTCCTGTAATTTGACAAGCACGCAAATTCCTCAATAAACTTCACTTCTTCGCCGCACTGTTTTGCCGTGTCAATCAAATCGCCGATGCCATCAAACTTGTTCATCATTGCGCAACACAATTCGTTGATCTCTTTTCCGTCAAGGAAATTACACAAGAAATAAACAACCTTTGCAATGTCAGATGTGTTCTTGTCACTTAGGCAAAAACTTTCAATCTCTTTTTTGCTCAGCTTGCCATGGGTGAACTGTTGAGGATCATTTTTCCCATCCACCTTTACAGGAACCAACTCCTCATCAAACACTTTTTGCATAGCTAACAATTTATCCTTTACAATGTGATATATATCTTTTGCATACTTTTCATATATTGCGTCCCGTCCGTCATCGCCATCCATATTTGCGCGCAACTCTGCAACCATATTGTCTCTTATCGACTCATGTGCGTCCAATTCTGCGACAAGGATAAAGCACATGATCGTATACAATTTGTGTCGACACGACTCATAATCATTAGCCTTATTATTATCTTGTGGGGTTGTAATCCATGGATTTTGCGATATGATTGATTCCTTCAATTTGCGAGTGTTGATTCCCACATTGTTGCCTTCTTTACACACAACAAATTGATAATACTTTTTGACAAGCTCGTTTCTTTGCATATCCGGATACACCTTGGACAATATATAAAGGTTGTTCTTCCCGTTTGTCACAAAGTCATTATTTATCCTATCTACGCCTTCTTTATATATCTCGTTTATCGTCTTTGACAATTCCGGCGCAGTTTTATCAAAATACTCCGTTATGTTGAAAAGCGCATCCAAAGACTCGGTTTTTGTACTGTCACCGTTATTCTTTGCTCCGCTTGTACATTTTACATAAGCATGGGTGCAAATTTGTCTTAAGAATGACAATACACGAAGAACATTGAAATTGTGTCTCAAATTTTTTTCATAATCTTCATTGTTTTCATCTTTTTTACCTTTTTTGCTTTTTTTGAAGACATCGCCAAAATATGAAAAATATGCCTCTGTGTTTTTCAACAAATCTTTTGCCTCGCGAAACGCCGGTTTGTCTTTCAGTTGATTGTCAAAATCCGCAAATGCATATAGACTACCTATAATATCAACATCCGATTTTCCATCCCGTCTCAAATTGTAAAACGAATATATTATGTTGTTTACATACGTGCCGAGAATTTTTTGAATATCAAAAACATTGTATGCTATTTGCACACGCAAATTTTCATTGGGGAACGTCTTTCCAAAAAAGTACTTTTCCGCAACATCTTTAATCCCGATATAGTCTTTCCCGCAAGTTTTGAAATACGGATTGCATACGGTAGCCTTGACATCTATCTCATCCTTTTTGAAAGTCCCGTCATTTTGCTTTTCTTCAATCGTCATGCGCTTTTCAATGTTGACATTTTGCTCGTCAACGCTTGAGTCAAACATTCTTGCATTTTCATGGATTGTCGTTCCACTCTTATCGGTAACCCTTTCAATATGCGGCAATTTTGTCTTTTTATCATTCACAAAAGACGCAATTGCAATCTTATCGTCAAAACTCAATACAGTCTTCAATCCCATTGCCTTGGCTTTTGATTTTGTCTGCACTTTTTTCACTTGCGTTGTCTTCAACAATTTATCGTCGGACGCTGCCACAGGTTTTTCTTCGGTTTTAGACTTGGGAACAACGGGTGTGTCTTGTTTCGCCCATTTTTGTTTATTCAATCTTTCTTTTTCTTCTCTTTTTTGCTTTGCGGTGATTTTTTTTGCCATGATTTCCTCTCAAAAATTAAAATTCGTTTTCTTTATAAACCAATCATCTTTTTATCCGATGTTGTTATATTTTTAATAACAGCCTTGTCAAAGACAAGTTTGCTTTCAGAGCGTCTTTAATGTAACACAAGAAAAAGAAATGCATTCACGAAAGTTAAAATGCATTACGAGCCGAACAACTATGATATCTTAAATTTATCACATATAATAGCGTTTGTCAACTTACAGGGACTGAGCCTTGCATTATAGCGCGCTTATCAAAATCAAATTGCATCATTTGAATAAGCTTATCCGCGCCTTTCATTTCAAAAGGTTTAAGAATGCTCAGAAAAGAAACGCGAAAAATTATGAAACAGACATTATAATAGTCGAGGGTATTGAAACTCTCGGCTATTTTTATGTTGGGCATAAATAAAAGGAATCGTATCGGTCGATGCGATTCCTAACGGAAGTGGCGTCGGATCACGGGCTCGAACCGGGGGCCTTGCGCTTAGGAGTTCATCTTTCCTTGCAAAATATCGCAAAAAAACTGCAATTTTATTGCGTTTTTAGCCGTTTTGAGCATTATTTTCCGTCCAAAATGGCTGATTTTTGGTGTTATTTGAGAAAATTTACATATCTTCATACACCTTTAATACCAAAATAATACCAATTTTTCAAGCACGATTTCAAAAAATTTTGCGTTGTTGCATGTCTCAATCGTGTTCTGTTTTATCAAGAATACTTTGTCAAAAAAGATGTCGCTTAATTATTTGGGGAATAACCGAAACCGCTTCGTCGTAGCTAATTTTGTCGTACACTAATACAGATGTATTTTCTTTGTAATCTATCCTATAATACTCTTTATCGATTATTTCTTGAAGAAGTACGTTTATGTCTTGTGTTGAATTTGCCGATTCGCAAAACGGGCTGTTTGATCTCGCATCTCTTGTTTCCTTGACGAGTGCTCTTATCACGTCATAGTCTGATAAGAGCGGATACAGTTTGTAGATGTCATAAAGATGTCTCGATCTCTCTTTTGTTTTGCCTTCCAAATAGTAATCACACAATGCAAAAACCTTGTCAATGAAGGTTCTATCGATAGATTGGGTGTTTACAGGATACGGCAAGAGTTCATATGTGTCGATAAATTCATCTAGTCCCATTTCATGAAGATAATCATAGATTATGCTCGTAGCCATTTTTTGCTCATACGGGAAAGAACGAATCGAAAAAATTGTGTCTATCTCTATATCAGGCTTTAGCCCGTCAATCATAAACAAGCCGGAATACTCTATCTTGTAATGGTTGAAATCCATTCTGCTTTTTATGTCATCGAGATTCGATATAGAGAAGCCCAACTTTTCGCATGCGTTTACAATCGCCGTTTTTACGCTCTTGCGATTGCCTTGCGACAAATGATTTTCATCCAAAGTTATATCGATGTCTTCAGAAAATCTTTTTATTACTTTATGGCATTTAGACAAAGACGTTCCGCCTTTGAATATCATAGACGGAAGCGTTTGGCTCAATTCTTTGAGCAATAAAGAAACATAATAGTCCTTTTCTATAATTCCGGACTCAATTCCACTCCTTTGAGCAACTTGAAATATCGTTTGTTCAAATAGATTTTTATCTTTATGCAAAAGCATTTTGCACCTCGCTACTCATAAAATTCTTTATAGCTCTCGCAGGAACAAACTTGGCGTATTTCATAATACCTTGAATGGATATATTGTTCTGTTTCATATAATCAACGATTTTTTGTGTCGCCCGTGCGTCAATAGAACGAATATCCGCAAGGTTGAACAATTCCAAAAGCATCATCTCTTTGTAGTTCGAGTTATTTATTGTAGTACGCGCCCTTTTGACTATAATCGTTTGATTGTTTATTGTCACGCGTCTTGATTTTGTGGCTTCATTGTTTGTGAAAACTTCTATGACGTTCGGCATTTGAGTCGTTATGCCAAAACTATTAAGCAATGCCAACCCCGTATAAAAGCCATACACTTCGCCCTTGTTCGAGATATACTTTTTCTCAATCACCTTTCGGGGATTAAGCAAGGACTTCCCAAACGGAGTTGTTGTGGGAATATAGTAGCAATCATATCCCGCCTTAGCCAAAAGGCCACTATTCATAGCGGCATCAATAAGTTGATATACACGTCCTCTTGTATATCTGGAGCAAACATTGGCAATATCTTCAAAAAAGATAGGCGTGTTTTCTCCATATTGAGTTTTTAAGCATTTAACCAGGTCCATATTTCCTCGCTATATTATATTCCATTTGCTCTTAGATTATACAGTTTTATACCTTGTTTGTCAATAATTGTTTGAGGTTTTTTTGTTTTTATGTGGTGTCAATTTCAAAATAAACTAAGTTATGGATACACCTTTAATACCAAAATAATACCAGCTCCAAACTGCATCTTATTAAGTTAAGCCTATATCCTATACGTATTACATTAAAAGCTATCTTGCTTAAATCTTGCCCAATATCTTACTTGAAATACCGTTGATTCTTACTTTTGCGTTTGTCGGGCAAGGTCATTCTTATTAGTCCGTTTTCAATAGCCGGGTTTAGATAACTGTTTCTCAAGGTTTCTTTAGACTTTATTCCCAGTCGCTCCATAATTTCATT
>ULRB01023595.1_pt1 | contig 12035 bp, 10 predicted proteins | sample 1955051 | NCBI WGS metagenome assembly ULRB01 (sample SAMEA4835671, study PRJEB28245) | human gut metagenome | biome: gut microbiome; material: fecal sample | place: Denmark | collected 2008 | reverse complement strand
GAGTATCCACAGCGGTGCTCTCGGCTATGCTGGCTATCCAAAACCGCCACGCCACCAATGCCGAAGGCTTGATTGAGGACGATGTGGACCGCTGCATACGCAACCTCACACGCATTGGCGCAAGCGGCATGAACGAGACCGACCGTATGGTGCTCGACATCATGACGCACAAATCCTGCAAATGAGAGAGGAAATCATCGACATAGGCAAACGCACTTGCCATATCATCACCACCGATAGCGAGCCACAATGTGTGCTCGTGAAGCCATTGTGCTCCTTTGAGCGACGGCTTCTGCTTCACGAATGTGCCCTTATCGAGCAAGAGGCAGGCAAGGGATTCGCGATGTACACTTTCGAAGTGGAGGAAGCGGAATTGTGGAAAGATCGGGTGGGGGAGTTGCTCGCCTACATTGAAAATTCGCTTATCGCCGCCATAAAGGCGCGCTACGCCCATTTGCCACTCGTGGTGGGCGGTTACTCGCTCGGAGGACTTTTCGCCCTCTGGACGACCACCAAAACGCCCGTTTTCGATGCCGTGGCTGCGTGCTCGCCTTCGCTGTGGATGCAAGGGTGGAAAGAATACTACGAAGCCCACCCGTCGAAGGCGAAATACATCTATATGAGTCTGGGCAAAAAGGAGGAGAAAACCAACAAAATGCCGTTCAAACTGGTGGGCGACATCTGCCGCCGTCAGCACCAGCGCCACATAGCCGAGGTGGGGGAAGACCACTGCCACCTGCAATGGCACGAAGGCGACCACTTCACCGACAGCGAACTCCGCAAAGCCAAAGGCTTCGCCTGGTGCATCACAAAAACCACAGCTCACACAGATTCAACCGATTCAACAAGAAAAATTTGATTCAACCCAAATGTTGGTTATCGTTTTGAGTAATTTGATGCGGTTTTTTATGTTTTGGTTTTTGATTCCATTCACAATTCGGCAACAATGCATAATCTATCCCCAGGAATTTTCCACTGAACAAAAAAAACACGCTAATCCCAAATTTCATATATATTTTTAGGATTATAATCCCAAAATTCATATATAAATTTGGGATTAGGCAAAATTTTGGAACGAGGAGGAATACGCTGTTTCTTACGCTATAGCGTGTTGATGGTACAAATATAAGAGCCGCACCTATTTCGTCAGTCAAATGTGAAATAGGTGCGGATTTTTATTTGTGGGGTGCACCCTCGTGGGGGAGGGTGGTGGGGGAGTTTTTAGTTTTCTTCGCCGAGGAGGTAGATGAGCATGGTGGCGTCGGTCACGTCGAGCAAACCGTCGTCGTTGAGGTCGCCTATTTCCAAAGTCACGTCGCCATCACCCAAAACTGCATTGACGAGGGCTGTTACGTCCGAAGTGTTCACCACGCCGTCACCGTTGATGTCGCCAGCGAGTGTTGGAGCGATGTATTCTACGAGGTAGTTACCTGCATTAAATTCGTAAGTTGTGTTATACTTTGTGAGTGTGCCATAACCGATAACAGAGGCTCCCACCAAAATATTTGGATCTTCGGTATAACCGTTTTTAGCATCTTTCTGATTGCGGAAGAACTGAAATTGTGGAGAATTTACTGCGCCATCGTCCGACACGTTGAATGAGATGTTTTTATACTGCGCAGAGTATGGAGTTACGATTTTGCTGACCACACCTTTCACATACACTGGAGTAGAGAGTCCCACGCCAGCATCAATCAAAGCAATTACCTGCTCCACAGTGTAGGCAGTTTCCTTAGTGTTGGCAATGGTTTTTACAGTTACAGGGCAGGTGGTTTGTGCGGTCTGACCACCATAAGTGGCTTTAACAGCTACTGATACATTGCCCACCTCGGTGAATGTGGAAGGGTTAAACTCCCAAGTTGGAGTTACCGTTTGTGTGGAGTTGTCGTCGAAAGTGGCAGTCACCGCCAAACCTTCTGGGCTAAATTTGTCGCCAGTGTAATACTCTGTTTTTGCAGGGGTGCCAGTAATGGCGATAGAGGTAACCACCTTTGTGCCACCAGGAGTTTCATAAGCTACTTTAAGGTAGTTAACATAAAGGCGCGCACTCTTGCTTGTTCCCTTACAAGTAAAACGAATGCTGTTAGCCGACAATTCGTCTACAGTAAGTTTCGCATTTGCCTTGATAGCCTGAGCTGCCGATTCGGCTGCTCCATCCACGCTATAAGTGACAGATGTTGCCATCGATGATCCTAAAATAATCTGCGTGATTTTTGCACCATTCTTAGCATTGACGGTAAATAGACCACCATTTTGGTAAACGCGAATCACTCCGCTATACACAGCAGGAGGAGTTCCCGATTTCCCTTGCTCTGCCACATAGCTAATGTAGTCGTCAGCGTCGGCACTGACATCTTTAAACGAAGTGAGTTCCACTTCTGCCGCAAAGGAAGTGGCTGTGGCGAAAATCGCCAAAATGAATAAAGAAAATAGTTGTTTCATAACACCAAATGTTTGATTAGTTGATATAGTTTGTTTAAAATTCTGTTTTGCTGTTATTTGTGCTATTGTCGCAATCGAGCGGCAACAGCCCTACAGTCCCCGAAATCATACTTGTGTATAGCGCACAAAGTTAATCAATATTTTTGCAAATTCCGAAAATAATCTGCATAAAAAATCCAGCAGGGCACCAACCCCAACGGTTGATGCCCTGCCGCTGTATTTTGTTGTAAGAAATTACACTTTCTGGCGTGCCTTGGCTTGCACCACATTAAGCACGTGGTCGCCGAGTTTTTCCATACCGTTCACAAGGTCGATATAGAAAGCGCCGAGGTCGTAGTCGTATGCGCCAGCACTGATTTGAATCAGGTTGTTGTCGCGCAGGCTGGTGCGCAGACTGTTGATTTCACTCTCTATTTCATAACTTGCCGAGATGTCGTGTCCCTCGCCTTCAGGCTTCTGCAGCGTGGTCACCATCTGCTCCAGCGATGCGAGCACCAGTTTCTCCATTTCGGAGATGTGGATGCTCTGCTCGTCGGTAAAGTGAGCCTTACACTTGGTGCGCTTGCGCGAGAGCGTGCGAGCCAAGTTGTAACAGCAGTCGCCGATACTCTCAAGGTCGTCAACCTCACGGAGCATACGCTGAATTTGGCGCTTCGACTCATCGGAAAGGCGGCCTTCGCTCACCTTCTGGAGGTAGTGCGCAATCTCATACTCCATATTGTCGGTGATGCCCTCGTATTTCTCCACCTTATGGAAAATGGCGTTGAACTCTTCTTCCTTCGAGATGCCGTGCATACTCATCACAAATTCAAAGGCTCTCATGCATCGCTTACCCATCAGTGCAACTTCCTTACGCGCTTCAAGGAGCGAAAGTTCGGCGGTAGAGAACAAGCCTGCAGAAATGAATTTCAAGCGAGGCTGATTTTCTTCTGTATTCTTGTCGGGGAGCACCTTACACACAAGTTGCTCAATCTGCTTCACAAACCAGATAAGAATCAAAGTGTTGAACACATTGAATGCGGTATGGAATGCGGAGAGCAAGAAGAGGTCGTTGCTCTGAATGCCCATCACATCGGTCACAAACCAGCGAACAGCATCACATGCAGGATAGAACATCAAGAGCACTACCACCACGCCAAACACATTGAAGAACATGTGGGCAAGGGCGGCACGGCGCGCTTGTGTGTTGGCTGTGAGCGAAGCCATGAATGCGGTGATGGTGGTACCGATATTCTGACCCATCGCCAAAGCGGCTGCCTGCTCGAAGCCGAAGCCCGGAATATGCATATCGAAGAGCATCAAGGTAATTGCCATAGTGGCGGCTGAGGCTTGCACAATCATAGTGACCACTGCACCCACCAGCACAAAGAGCAGAATGGTGCCGAACGAGTCAACAGGCATCGTAGCGAGCATATTTGCCACAATTTCGCCCATATTCAAGTCGGTGGCAGAGTTTTGCAAGAACGACAGACCCATGAACAGGAATGAGAAGCCAAACACAAATTCGCCCACGCTCTTGCGCTTGCTGTTGCCAGAGAAAATGAGCGGCATACCTATGGCAAGCATTGGAATGGCAAAGGCGGCAATATTCACCTTGAATCCCACAGCCGAGATAATCCATGCTGTGACCGTAGTACCGATGTTGGCACCCATAATCACACCGATTGACTGGGTGAGCGACATCAATCCAGCATTAACGAACGACACCACCATCACAGTAGTGGCCGACGACGACTGGATAAGCGCAGTAATAAAAATACCGGTAAAAACACCCATCACACGATTTTTGGTCATAGCAGCCAAAATAGCGCGCAAGCGTTCACCGGCGAATTTTTCAAGTCCCTCGCTCATAATTTTCATTCCGTAAAGGAACAGGGCGAGCGAACCCAAAAGAGAAAATACGTTGATTAATGTATCCATATTCCGCAGAATATCTTCAAATTATAAAAATTATGTTACAAATTTAATATATTTTCAGATATTCCACCCTATAAACACCCAACAAAACGCAAAAAAAGCAATGCAACACGTTGCACAACCAAGAAATTACGATTCAGAAGTGAAGAAGTTAAGGAGTTAAGGAGTTAAAGAAGTTAAGACGACACCATCGCCTGTCGGACTTGTCAGACCAGTCCGACTCGTCAGACAAAAAAACCTGTTGACTCGTTGACCTGTTGACTCGTTGACTCCCTAACTTCTTTCCCCGTCCTTTTGGCGGATTTCCACTCGGCGGATTTTGCCGCTGATGGTTTTGGGGAGTTCGCGCACGAATTGAATCACGCGAGGGTATTTGTAGGGGGCGGTGGTGCGCTTCACAAAGTCTTGAATGTCCTTCACCAGCGCTGGCACCTCTTTGCCACGGTATTCCACATCGTATTCAATGCCTGGGGTGTCGGCAAATTCCTTGCTGAGCACCACGGTGGCTTTCACTGCCATACCACGCACCTCGTCGGGCACGCCAGTCACGGCACACTCCACCACAGCCTCGTGCTTCATGAGCGCATTCTCCACTTCGAATGGACCAATGCGATAGCCCGACGACTTGATCACATCGTCCTTACGGCCCACAAACCAATAGTAGCCGTCTTCGTCACGCCAAGCGATGTCGCCAGTGTGGTAAATGCCGTCGTGGAAATTCTTGTGGGTGAGTTCAGGGTCGCGGTAGTAGCCGAGGAACAATCCTTCGGGGCGGCGACCGTGGGTGCGTATGATGATTTCGCCTTGCTGACCGTCTTCAGCCACCTGTCCATCGGCAGTGATGAGGTCGATGTCGTAGCCAGGATTTGGCTTGCCCATTGAGCCCGGACGTGGCTCAATCCATGGATAGGTGCCCACGGTGGCGGTGGTTTCAGTCTGTCCGAACGCCTCGTGGAGTTTAATGCCGGTAAGTTCATACCAGCGTTCAAACACGTTAGGGTTGAGCGCTTCGCCTGCGTTGGTGCAATATTTGAGCGATGAAATATCGTATTTCTTCACATCTTCACGGATAAGGAAGCGATACACGGTGGGAGGTGCGCAAAACGAGGTGATATGGAACTTGTGAATCATCTCCAGCACATCCACTGGGTGGAACTTCTCGAAGTCGTAAACAAACACGTTGGCGCCCACAATCCATTGACCATAGTATTTGCCCCACACAGCCTTGCCCCAACCGGTGTCGGCAAGGGTGAAGTGCAGACTGTTTTCGTCGAGGTTGTGCCAATACTTTGCCGTGATGATATGCCCCAGCGGATAGCGGAAATCGTGAGCCACCATTTTAGGCTCGCCACTGGTGCCGCTGGTGAAGTACATGAGCGAGATGTCGCCCGGCTCGTTCACCACCTCTGGGCGCACGAATGGCGGTGCACTCTCGATGCCGGCGTTGAAGTCGCACCAGCCCTCTGGCACTTTCGGACCGATGGAGATATAGTTTTTCACCGATGGGCAGTCGGGGGCTGCCTTTTGGATATGGTCGAGCACCACATCGTCGCCCACAGCCACGATGGCACGGATAGAAGCCGACTGGCAGCGATAGACGATATCTTCGTCGGTAAGCAAGTGGGTGGCAGGGATAGCCACTGCTCCGAGTTTGTGGAGTGCAGTGATGGCAAACCAGAATTGGTAGCGACGCTTCATAATCAGCATCACCATATCGCCACGGCCTATGCCCAACTGCTGGAAATATGCCGCGGTCTTGTCGCTCTCGCGCTTGATGTCGGCAAACGTGAACTGCTTAACATCGCCAGCCTCGTTGGTCCAAAGCAGGGCTTTGCGGTCGGGCTCAATGCGCGCCCATTCGTCCACCACATCGTAGGCGAAATTGAATCCCGGTAAATCTTTGATGTGGAAATTCTGCATAAAGTCGTCGTACGACTCGAAATCCACTTTATCTAAAAATCGTTCTAACATAATGATCTAAAAAAAGCGTTTGTGTGATGTTGTGTGTTTATTAGAGTTACTCGCTTGCGATAAGCGACAGGAACACGAGGGGTTTCCCATCGAGCGCTTGCATGTAGTGGGGGAGCTGGGCGTTGAAAGTAACGCTGTCGCCGGGATTAAGCACCAGCGTTTTGCCGCCGATGTGCAGTTCTTCTCTGCCCGAAAGCACATAGTTGAACTCCTGACCAGAGTGTGTGTTGGGTTTGGCGATGGCATTGTCGTTAGGTTCCAGCGTCACCAAAAACGGGTGCATAATGCGGTCGGTGAATCCTTCTGCAAGCGATTCGTAACTGTAAGCCTTCGAACGCTCCACGCGCGGTCCCTTGCCAGCACGGGTCACATAGTAAGAACTCATGCGTGGCGATGTGCCGAACAGCAATTCAGGCACCTGCACACCATAGATGGAAGCGAGATTTTGAATAAAACTAATGGGAATGTCGAAATCACCGCTTTCGTAATTGCGATAAGTTTCCACTTCTATTCCACAAGCCTCTGCCACCTGTTCGGGCGTGAGTTCAAGCGCATCGCGCAAGCCCACAAGCCGGCTCGCCACTTGCTGAATATTTTCTCTTTCACTCATAAATCGTAATATGTTAATTATTGTCTAAATGTTCCACACGCCGTAGCGCATCGTTGCAAATATAAACAAATTAGAAAATAATTGTATCGGTTTTTTGAAAAAAATGCACGTTTTGCCACACTATTGAGAAATGTGTGCAAAACATTGCACAACGCTGGGGCAAAACGTGCAAGAAAAAAATGTAATTTTTTGTATATTTTTTCTCTAAGGCGTGTGGGGTGAGCACTCGGAGCAATCAGAGCAATCGGAGCAATCGTCTTAACTCCTTAACTTCTTTAACTTCTTAACTTCTAATAAAAAAACTATTCCTTCAGCAAGCGGCTGAGCAATGGGAGCAATTCGCCAGCCATGATTTCGTGCTGGCGTGCCGATGGGTGCCAACTGCCGCCGTAGCCGAAAGTGCCGTCTTGTAGGGTCATATCGAAGCGGTAGGTGGGAAGCCCTTGTTCGGTGAACTCCTTTTGCAGTTCATCGAGCACACGAATTTGCTCCTTCAGATATTCACCCCACAGCATCGGACCAGTAAGCATCACAATCTTGGCTTGTGGCTGCACCTCATGCAAATGCAGGATAAATTTGCGATACGCCTTCTTGTAGAGGTTGATGTCGTGATTCTTGGTGCTCAAGTCGTTGGTGCCGAGGTTCACACAAATCACTTCGGGGCGGAACTTGCTGTGGTTCCAAAGTTGCGAAGCGTCGTCGAAGCAGGTGTAGTCGTACCATTTGCTCATGGTGTCGGCATCGCCGCCGCGCTTGCCGTTGTAGTTGCGATACACGCCTATGCCCGAACGAGCCGTGCAGTGTTCCTCGGCGTCGAGCATACGGCACAGCAGCGAAGCGTAGGTGAGATAGTGGTTTTCGGTGGAGTCGGCAAAACCGCATTTACGGTTCAAACTCTCATTGCCATAGCCACAAGTGATGGAATTGCCCACAAACTCGATGCGATGCTTGGGTCGCTTGGGTGGTGCCACCAATTTAGTGTCGCCCTCCAGAATGAAGCCACGAAATTCGGGACGCTTGGCATAGCCCTCGTAGCAGAGATAAACGCGCACGGTGTGGGGCAGAGCGGTGGGCAGACCGCTCGCAAGGGTAATCACCGAGTCGGCGGGGGAGAAATAGATTTTGCGTACAGGCAAATTATCCACAGCCACCACAAAATAGCCACTGCCGGGCTTCGCCTTCATCGCCAGCCCCGTACCCTCAAAATTGGCGGCAATCTGCACGCCGGGGTACACAAAGCGCACACGCTCCGGATTACTGAAATTCACACGACCAGTGTACTGAATTTTCTCATTCGTAGGGCTCACATGCACCGCAGCAGCAGCCGAAACCGCAAACCAAGCAGCCAAAGCCCAAAAAACCATCTTCATCATCATCCAAAATATTTAAAAAATTAATTATCAACCACACACGACGCGGCATAGAGAGGATAGTTGGTCATCCAATCTTGCTCACGATATGCCGACATCGACAGCCGAACACCATGCAAACCAGGGTTAGCGCTCACAAATGAGCGTAAACTTTTAGCTCGCAAATTTTCTTCGGCTTTCACTTCCACTGGTATAATCTTATCGTTGGCCTGAACAAGAAAATCAATTTCGCCAGAGGAATTATCCGCCGACCAATAATACACATCCATTTCACGCCCACAGGTTTTGAACTGCTGAAGCAGATACTGCTCAGCAAAAGCACCTTTTGCATCAAGAAACAGGGAATTGCCCTCAATCAGCACTTGTGGCGACAACTTACTCATTGCCACCATCAAACCAATATCGAGCATAAACAATTTAAAGGCAGAGAAATCCTCATAAGCCGAAAGTGGGAGCAATCCTTTTTTAGTACGGTTCACCTTATGCACAAGCCCGGCATCACGAAGCCACTCAATGGCAAGTTCAAATTCACGCGCCCTTGCGCCCTGTTTTAGTGTTCCGAAAATGAATTTCTTATTTTCGCGAGCAAGTTGCCCTCGTATGGAATTCCACACCATGCGTATGCGTGGCACTTCAGCGGCAGGAGCGTGCTTTGAAAAATCATTGTCGTAGGTGTCGAGAATGGCATTTTGCACACGGCGCACCTCGGCATAGTCGTGAGTGTCGATATAAGTTTGAACCGGTTCGGGCATACCACCCACATAATAGTATTTCAGTAGATAATCGCGAAGGCGTTCGGATAGCGACTCCAATAGCGTCCACTGTTGCTGTTCGATACATTTAGCGAGGGAGTTCTGACCCTCTGCCATCAAAAATTCAAGAAAAGACAGTGGCCCTACATCAATAAAATCAACCTTGCCAACAGGAAACGAATCGTTTTTATTGCTTGCGATACCTAAAAGCGAACCAGCAGCAATCACATGAAGCTCGCGTCGTTTTTCACAAAAATATTTGAGCGAAGTCACCCCACGAGGTGCCTCCTGAATTTCATCAAGCAGTAGCACAGTAGATGGCAATAATTGCTTACCAGTGTAAATCTCGATGGTCTGACAGATTCGGTCCATATCAAAATCCTGAACAAAAAGCGACTTCATAGGTTCGTCGTCTTCAACGTTCAAATAAATAAAGTCGGCATAGCACTGTCGGGCAAACTCTTTCATAAGCCAAGTTTTGCCCACCTGCCTTGCACCACGCAGAATAAGAGGCTTTCTATTCTTACGGTTCTTCCAGTCTATCAGTTGATTAATTTGAATCCTTTCCATTGCTTTACCACATATTTTCTATTGGCAAATATATGAAAATATACCCATCAAACCAAAAGTTCCGCCTGAAAAGTGTGATTTTTTACAAAAGTTCCGACTTAAAAATGTAAAATTCTACAAAAGTTCCGCCTTAAAAGTGTAAAATAGAGCCAATCGCATCTTCGAAATATCAAGTTTTCGAATTTTCGATATTTCGATATTTCGACTTATTGCCCCGCAGCCTCGTTGACCTGTTGACCTGTTGACTTGTTGACTTCCCAAATCAACTGATGCCTTTGAGCATGGTCATGATGTTGTGGTTTTTGTTGCGGTTGTTGAGGAGTTGTTCGATTTCGGTAATTTCTTTTGTGGCTTGCAAGCGTTGAGCGAGAGGGAGGAGCGAGTTGAGGAGCTGCTCGGCGGCGGCTCGGCGATTCACAAGGCGGAGAAGTGCCTTCGCCAAGGCAATCGACAGCGTGAGTTCGCGTTCGCCCATGGTGTTGCTGAGTTTCTTTTGGTAGCGCAAACACTTGGTGTAGAATTTCACAGCACCGCGCGCATTACCCATCTTCAGAAGCAAATCGCCCTCATTCTTAAGCGATTCAATCAGATTTTCAAGTGCTTCCTTCGTTTTTTCCTCGCCGCCTTCATTGAGCATGGCGGTGTATAGTTCCGTGGTCTGCTGATAGTGGGCAAGGATATTCATCTGGTTAGTGCGGTTTTTGTAGATGCTTGTGGAAGCCTCCACTGCGTGCAGCAACATTGCCGAGAATCGGGTGTTGTTGCGCTTCACCAGACGCTCCAAGAGTTTTTGCGCCTTGGTCAACTCCTTCACGGCGCGACTATTGTCGTCGGTTTGGCTGTGCACGATTGCAAGGTTATAGAGCAGCGATGCCAGAATGGCGAGGAAATCCTCGTGGCGCTTATTGGTCACCTCCACCATCACATTCAAGGCATTTTCTGCCGAACCCAATGCCAAAATATAGTCGTCGCTTTTGATGAAAATGGTCATTCTCACCAGCCACAGCCAACTGTGGTAGAGGCGAGGCCATTCGTCCACACCGTCGTCAAACACCGCATTGTCGATACACGTTGCCGCTTCGCTGTCGTGTCCTTGACACATGAGTTGGCGCACCCACCACACAGTCATGTCTTGTCGCTGCTGCGTGTTGAGCGAGGTGAAATCGGGTTCTTTTCCAGAATGCTCAAGTGCTGTGGTGAGCGCAGTGATGTCGGTCTGGAACGCAGGTGTTGAAACGTCGATAAGCAGTTGGTCCATATCAGTAATTATTCGTCAGTTGTTGCTTCGTTGATAGCTTGTTGCATTTTTAATGCCATTTTCGCGTCGATGCAGTTGGTTTCGCCCGAAGCGTTGTCGGCAAGCAAGAAAGCAGTGTTCACGATTTTCTGCATCGTGTCGTAGTCGATAGTGCGCATTTGTTCGGCGGTGATGCCCTCCGAAAGCAGTGCGCAAATCACGCCAGCGGTAAAGCCCGACTGCCACCCAAGCCAGTTAAGGTTCTGTGGGGTAGGGCAACGGAATTGCCAATGCTCTTTTCCCACGAAAGCATCGACTCCGCCATCGGCACCGATATGGATAAAGCATGGGCAATAGTATTCAAAATGATTGTGATACGCCTTTTCGGCACTTTCGCCGGGGAAAATATCAGCCAAATCGCGCTCGTGCGCCACCACGATGCTCGACAGTTCGAGGTTTTCAAGAATGGCGGTGAGCACGCGTGTGATGCGGAAGTTGATACCGTGCTGGAATCCCGGCAAATACACCATCACCGCCTTGCGCTCTGCGGCGTACGACAGCAGTTCGTACACACGCTCACGCTGTGGCTGTGCAATGGAATAGAGCGAACCAAACAGCACGATGTCGCCCTCGTCGATGCGAGGCCACACCACATCGAAGCGGTCGGCATCAGGATATACCCCATAGTTCACAATCTTATCGTTTCCATCTTCGCCGAGGAAGATGGCGGAAAGCTGGGTAGAGCCATCTGTGTAGCGGTCGATAGAAGTGGTGGCTACCTGATGGCGATTGAAGAAATCCACGATGATGTCGCCCACACTGTCGGTGCAACATTCGCTGCAAAATGTGACAGGCGCGCCTGTCATACCCAGTGACGCTGTGGCATTGGCAATGCGTCCACCCACCATCGCCTTGATGGGCTGGCCATTGCGATAAAGGGTGTCGAGAACTGATTCTCCGATTGCAATAATTTTACGCATAGATGTGTTTTTTGTTTACAGTTGTCGTCTGTCGGCACTGGTGCACAGAGCATCGGCTCTATTGGCGGCTCTTCTCGCCGAGGTAGCCTCCGTGGTGACGAAGGGCGTATTGCTGGCGCGAGAATTGAGTCACCTTCATGGTGTTCACCACGAGCACATCGCCCATCACGGTCATCATAGTGGTGG
>ULRB01018184.1_pt1 | contig 12040 bp, 13 predicted proteins | sample 1955051 | NCBI WGS metagenome assembly ULRB01 (sample SAMEA4835671, study PRJEB28245) | human gut metagenome | biome: gut microbiome; material: fecal sample | place: Denmark | collected 2008 | reverse complement strand
CATTTGGTAATTTGAAAACCCAACATTAATTAGATCGGGATGCGTGAATAATCTCATGCCGCTTGTTCTTTCTAATCTGAACTTGTAAGTTTTTCTTACAAGTTTGGTCGCCGACGTGCTTACTATAGCTATCCACAACAAGTTCTTTGCTGGTTTCGTCGCAAAACCAATCACATTCTGCCAGCCGCGAATCTTCGTCTTCACAGCAGACGGAAAGCGTGTATTCAGCTCCAAGCACATTTATTTTTCTGGTATCCACGCCACGTCAATCTCCTTTGCTAAGTTCGTCTTTTAGAATATTTTTGTACGTTCCCTGATGATCGGCGATTGATGGCTTAATAAACGGGTGCGCCCGATTGCCAGCTGTCCAATGCCAGATTCCTTGCGTGTCCTGATAGCACCACGGGGTGGGGCGGCCTCCGCCTCCCTCGGCGTATTTTCCGGTTCCCATTTCCTGGTAAATGGCGTGTTCGATCGGCGTTCCAACAATGGCTTTCTTCCCATCCTCCACGGTATGTGTAATGCTGTTGCGCGTATTCCCAGTATCAACGGGGCATAAATCCTTTGCGTATTCAACGCCTTTTTCGCCACACCGAAATAAGCCGCGCTCACACGCTTCGCCCAATGCTCGGAGAATTTCGTCAGAGTTATCCACAAAGGTAACGCTCATTTCCCCCTCCTTTTCTGATTCTTCCAGAGCCAGGCTTGTGCGGTTCGTGGCGGCACGTGCCAATCCGCCACAAGCAGGGATTCCAGCCCGCTTCTTTTTTATCTGGTTGTCCTCCCAGCTATCCCACTTTTTGAATACGTCCGCCAGCGGTGTAGGGGATTTCAGAAGGGCTTTCGCCTACCGGGGTGAGAGGTCGTTGTATTCCAACGATAACAGAATATCCTCCCGGCAGGTGTATTCATAGGCATGGTTCAAAACCTCCTCCGGGGGCTGAGACATAAGCCAGTTCTTGAAATGCCCTGCTCGGCAAACATCTTCTGGTAAAGCTGGGTGTTTAATACTGCTTGGGTCATGCTATCAACTCCGTAAATGAATTTAGCCAGGAGGTTTTATCTCTCCTGGCTATGTATAAGGTTATGAAGTAATTCTATATCGTTTCGGTATCCTCAGAATTCCAGCTTTCCGTTACTCATTTATCCTGATAACCATGCAACCCATTTGTTTTCGTTCCTGTAAACCTAATAGGTAATTATCTTCTTAACCACCATAATATGTGCCGCGCGTAGCTGTTATGTGAAACTATCTGCTTGATTATCTTTTTGTTGTATACGCTTTGAATCTCAATAGCCACAAATTTGGTTATTTTTTGGTTCCGCCAGTCATGAAAGTTTAAGCGCAAACTGATGATGTAACGACTATTCAAAAGAGGTTGCTCCTTTTCAAAACTACACAAGAGCGAAATACGTAATAAGAACTTTATTCCATTTGTGACATTTGACCCAATTACGCAATGAAGGTTAGTAGCTCTTTTTTTCAGAATTTGCTTGCCATTATTTTCAACATTAACAAATACATCATTAATCTCAATTTTGTCTCCATCAGGACATCTCTGAACAGTAAGAACAAAAGGAATATTGACGCTGGCGCAATGCTCCTCTGTAAGCGGTACATTAATAGTATAATAGGGCACCTCAATTTCTTGACTTGCAGACGTATAAACATAGGTATATGAATCCGCATTAATAGGGTCAAAAGCATAAAATTCATTAAAACGCAGTGATTCAGGAGCTATTTCAAATTTGTATTGACACTTTTTCCTCTCCTCATTCTCATTCCAGTATTTGAGCCAAGCAATGAGAAGACCATCAAATATCTCGATGCCCGCTAAAATTAGATTCCACTGCGTGCCATCGAAGGGAAAAATGGAGATTACACTTGATATAACTCCAGGATAAAGAATATTAATAAGAAATAAGATGCCGAAGAAAACAAGTATAATTATCGCAAGCTGAATAATTTTTTTCATTCTATCCCTTCTATTTCTGTTTTAAAGTTTTCTTTTTCGGATTGATTCGGTTCGTAATCTGGAACAAATCTGGCTGAGTCAAAAGGATAGATCACTAGGCCTAAATCAAGCGGTGTCAGTAGTTTGATTGCTGTTTCTAATGATGTACTAGCCTGTAGATTTTCAACCTTTGCGATCATTGTTCGCTCCACACCACTGACACTTGCCAATTTCTGCTGTGTCCATTTGCGCTGCTTTCTCTTTTCCTTAACAATAAGCGCCAAATCGCCCTGAAAATCCTTTATCAGTTGTCTTTGGACTGCCACGTTATTTTCGTACACCTGATCAGAATCCTTACATCTTTCATAATAGTCTTTGAGTATGGCTTTTTGATACTCTGCCTTATCCTCCCAAGATTTTGAATAGTATATAAGAGATAAAAAAATTGATTTATTGAAATGATTTCTTCTGATAGTCTTTTCCATTAACATATTGCTCTTTTCAGGCAAACAAAGGAATCTCAAGAATTTATGTGAGAAAGTATGTGTACTAATTTTTTCGAGTTCCTCATCATGCTCAAAACAACAAATTTTAATACTTAGAAATGTGTCAATTATTTCGATAAGACTAGCGACAATCTCGTCCTCAGTCTCACTCAGCTTTGTCCAATCGTCATACTGATTAATCCGCCTAATCTGAGCGTACAGATTTCTCTGAAGATGCCTCAGTAACCCTTCGATTCTGCGCAGTGTAGAATATATTGAATCTTTTTTCTTGGAATGATACAACTCAGAGGCACGCAGAATCTCAAGCTTTTTCTCTAGGTTAGCGAAATGCTCAATGTTTGCAGCATCTGATATCCTATAGTCGATTTCTTCGTATTCCTCTAATATTTCTTCTCTTAGTTTGGACTTCTTCTCTTCTGAAAGCATCTTTTGCCTCCATATCTCCTCACAAAGAATCTTTTTCATAAAGAGATCCTCTTGCTGCACACTGAGCAACTTATCTCTCAACTTAGCCTCATTTTCAGCGCAGAGAACATCGTCTCGTTCTTTAACAGTATTCATATTTCCTCCTTTTATCCATGGGTCAATACAATCATAGTTTATGGTACAATTAATGCTACTAGTTAATTGTAAACTTGTCGCAAATCATATATTAACAAGAATGCCCTTTCCATTTTTCTGAACACCACACGAACATCGATCTCATAAAGTGGTGTGAAATACAATTCACCTGTTTCAGAATCACGAAATGTAAAGCATGCGCACAGCTTATCAATTCTTACATGTTCGTGGTTCCTTCTCCAGTTTCGCTCCAAAAATTTTGTTGCTTCAATCTCAACATTCGCCACCAACCGTTCCCGTTGAGATGCTGACAAATCTACCTCTGCATGCTCAGCCCAAAAGGCTTCTTGACTAATTTGCGTACCATCTTTTCGGCCAAAAGCAATAGTTGTATAATCTACGCTCATATTGAGCACCCCTTCTCCAAAAACGTGAACTTTATTCACATTTATTTTATCTTGCCATGCGACTCATGTCAAGATAAAAATGGAAAAAGTGTCGAAATTTGTTAAAGATTAATTGTAAAGCGCAAAAGGCGGCACACTAATTGTGCCGCCCATTTCATCGCTCAAAATCCCGCTGCCTTGCTTTATCCAGCTCTTTTTTTCCTAGATCATTATCCAGCAACGCAGTATCCTTCTGGTCCATATTCAGCAGGATATTCAGTTCCTTCAGCCGTGCGGACTTTTCCGCCAGCTCTGCTTCTTTGGCAAAGGGCGTTTCCATTTCTGCCTTGGCGTTAGCGAGCTGAGTGCGAGTGTCCTGCAATGCTGTCCGATATTGTTCCAGCTCCTTTGCCAGACCGTCCACAAGATTGTCCATACGGGTGATGTTACCAAACACATCCGCACCCAGGCTGATGGTGTGGGACATGGCTCCCTTCATGGTCAGCTTGTAGTCCGTATGGGCGGCATCGTACTGGAGGGACATGGAAAAGCCCCGGTACTGTCCTAGCGGAACAGGATCGGAGCCTTGCAGCTCGGTGCAGGCATTGATGACTGCTATGCCAGCGGCTTCCTTTTCGGAATAGTGGGTTCCCTTTATCTCCATGCCGATAAAGCCCTCTGCCGGTTTGGGGTGTGCTTGGGCTATGGCCACATCCTTTTCATAGCCTGCAATGGCCTCAGTGAGTTTGGCAATGTCAGCCGGGTACTTCCGCAGTACCAGATTTTCCAGAGCGAACCGCTGGTTCAGGTGGTTGGCTTTCAGCATATTCAGCTTGCTGACCTCCACATCCAGATTGCATTTCTCGATGATCAGAGGGTTGCCGGTGGCAAGGGCCTTGATTTCGGAATAGCTCAGGGCGGTTTCGTCCACATCGTCCGCAATGCGGGCGGGAGCTTTGCTGGTCATGATTTGGGCAATGAACTTCTGCTTATTCTCCACAAGCTGGTACAAATATGCGTCAAAGGTATTTTCCGTGACATAACGGAAGATTTCAACCTCCGGGTTTTGGTTGCCCTGACGGACGATTCTGCCCAATCGCTGGGCAAGGTCAGAAGGACGCCATGGACAGTCTGCGTCATGCAAGGCAATCAGTTTATCCTGACAATTCGTGCCTGCGCCCATTTTTGCGGTGCTGCCAATCAGTACACGCACCTGCCCGGAACGAACCTTGGAAAACAGTTCCTTTTTCCGCACCTCCGTGTTGGCTTCGTGGATGTAGGCAATTTCCTCCGGGGGGATGCCTTTTGCCACCAGTTTTGCTTTCAGATCGTCATAGAAATTGAAAGAACCATCACTTTTCGGTGTGGACAAGTCACAAAACACAAGCTGTGCGCTGCGTTGCTCCTGTGTCCTCTCCCAAATAGAATAGACATTCCGGGCGCAGATGGAGGTTTTGCTGGTATCGCTGTCCAGGGCCAGCGGATTGATCAACCGCATATCCAGCGCCAGCTTTCTGCCGTCGTTGGTGATACGGAGCATATTGTCAACGCTGGGATCGACATGACCGGCACGGATTTCCTCTGCCCGGTCAGCCAGGGACTTGATCATGTCCTCCTGCATGGGCGAAGGCTTGATCACCTCTGTGTGGAAGTTGGCTTTGGGAACCGGCAGCTTCAGCATATCCGCCGTCTGAATGTCCGCAACCATTTTGAAGGTGGACATCAGTTCCGGCAGATTGTAGAATTTGGCAAACCGGGTCTTGCTGCGGTAGCCGCTGCCTTCCGGGGACAGCTCAATGGCGGTAACGGTTTCTCCGTAGTTAGCCGCCCAGTCATCGAAGTTCAGAAGTCCCATTTCTTCCAGAGTACTGTACTGCAAATACCGCTGGATGGTATACAACTCGACCATACTATTCGAGATGGGGGTACCGGTGGCAAAAATCACGCCGCGATTACCGGTGATCTCGTCCAAATACTGGCACTTCATAAACAAATCCTATGACTTTTGTGCTTCTGTCTGGGCAATACCGCCCACATTCCGCATTTTTGTCGCCAAAAACAAGTTCTTAAAATAATGACTCTCATCCACGAAAATGCGGTCAACGCCCAGCTGCTCGAAGGTCACCACATCGTCCTTGCGGCTCTGGTCGTTGAGCTTCGCCAGCCTGTTTTCCAGCGATTTCCGGGTACGCTCCATCTGCTTGATGGAATAATTCTCCGCATGGTTCCGCTTGGCTTCCCGGATGCCGTCCAGGATGCTGTCGATCTGCCGCCGCAGGATAATCTCCTGCCGCTCTTTGGACATGGGAATCTTTTCAAACTGGCTGTGACCAATGATAATGGCATCATAGTCACCAGTGGCAATCCGGGCACAGAACTTCTTTCGGTTCTTGGTTTCAAAGTCCTTTTTGGTAGCAATCAGAATGTTGGCAGAGGGGTAAAGCTGCCTTCTCCCGCTCCTGAACCAGAATGCTATTATCCGTCTGGGCGATTACTTCCTAATAGGCGGTGAATATCTCCGACGCATACTTTTGGTTTACGAAATTGCTGATAACCGGGTACAGCGTTAGACCCAGAGCCAGCAGAAACACAATTACTGTCAGAACGATTATTGCTTGCTTTTTCTTCGTAATAAATCCTCCTTCTTGTGATATTGGATTGACTAAATCACGGTATCGTGATATACTAACTGTGAAAGGAGCGATGTGATATGCCCGTATTATCACGGTTTTATGGAATCATCATCAGAATGTACTTTCTGCAAAGTGAACACAATCCGCCGCATATTCATGCGATTTACAATGACGATGTTGCCGCCATCGACTTTATGACTGGCGAGGTTCTGGAAGGTCACCTTCCCGCCAAGGCACTGGCTTTGGTGCGGGAGTGGCTGGCGCTCCACAAGGATACCCTGCAAACCATGTGGGAGACACAGGAGTTCCAGAAGATTCCGCCGCTGGAATAAGGAGGCTTTTATGTTTCACAAGATAAAAAGCATTTCGCCCCTGCCGGATTTTCGGCTGAGCGTCCAATTCTGCGAGGGTGTCACCAAGCTGTATGACATGAAACCCCTATTTGAAAAACTACCTATATTCACCAGTCTGAGGGATAATCCAGCCGAGTTCAGCTGCGTTTCCGTTGATGTGGGAGGATACGGGATTATCTGGGGTGACGAACTGGATTTGTCCTGTGATGAGCTTTGGGAACACGGCGAGACGGTGGATACGCCTTTTGATGGGCTGATGGCCCTCAGTGACGCCACAGAACTGTGGGGACTGAATGAAAGCACACTGCGCAAAGCCATTTCCTACGGGAAACTGGTCAATGGCGTGGATGTCTGCAAATTCGGAAAACAATGGGTTGTTTCCGTGAATGCCATGAACCGGGAATACGGAGCCGGGGCTAGATAATCACACGCACGCAACGATATTGGAATGCCGGAGGGAAAAGAATCCCTCCGGCGTTTTCTGTTATGCGGACTTCTTGCGATTCGCGAAGATCAGCACAGCCACAGCGCCAGCCATCAGGAGAATGCCCACGATGGTGAACATCATGGTGCCGTTGTCGCCGGTTTCGGGCAGGTCAAAGCCACGGGTGTTGACCACAGTCAGCGGGGCTTCGGCATTGGCACTGCCGCCATCTGCCAGCATGGTCACGGGGTTGCCGTCCACCTCGGCAGAGGCAGTCAGCAGGTGATGCTCCACGCTTCCGGGAACATCATCACAAAGAGATGCTGTTTCGGTCTGGGAAATGACAACCTCAATGTCCTCTTTCAGCAGGGTATAGCCATTGTCGGTACGGACTTCGGTGATGCGGTAGGTGTCATCTTCCAGACCCTTCACTACCACCTTGCCGGAGGAAACGGGGATAAAATGGGTAGCGTCCGCTTCATTGGCAACATGGGCAGTCACATAGTAAACGCCTTCGCCCTCATTCAGAGCGGCCTTGACATAGTAGTTGTCAGTCTCGTTGTGCAGGACAAATTCCACCTTGGAGAAGTCGCCGTTGCCGTCGCTGAATTTCTTGGTCAGGTCAATGCCGTAGGTGTACAGATGGCAGTCGTCAGCCAGCGTATCGGAGTAATCCGTGGAAGTACGTTTCCAGGTCAGGAGTACATCGTTGGGGTTACCGTCGTCACCGTAGGCAACGGAATTGTCGCTGTCCAGCTTGGCGGTATAGGTGATGCGCAGGGTCAGGTCGGAATAGCCGGAATTGACCATCCCGGCAGCGGAATAAACGGTTTTGGAGGTGTTGATTTCAGCCAGACCGGTCTGGGTCATGGAGATGGTCATGGTTTCGCCAGCATCGACGGTATTGTAGGAAGCGGTAAACTTACCGTCTGCCTCAGTCCACTTGGCAACAGAATCGGTGCAGGTGCTATCCGTGAAAAATTCCAGCACCACATCGGCCTTGGCGTAGGTTACGCCCTTGGACAGAGTATCTACAAAGGTGTAGGTGGTCAGATAGGTGGATTCAGAGGTGATGGCGGGCAGGGTGGAAATGATCTGGTACTCAACAGTATCGCCGCCGGAAGCGGTGCTGGTGTGGGCAAAGCCATCGGTAATACCAGTGGTGCCGTTGTTCTTGCCGGTGTTGGACTTGCTTTCCCGCAGGGTCTTTTCCAGAGTGGGATCGCCGGTCTGGTTCTTGGGGTAAACGGTCACATCATAAATCCAGCGAGTGCCGCCGTCGGTGGCGTTGGTGCCGTTCACGGAGGTCATGGGCAGGGAGATCAGGAAAGGCATATCCTTTCAGCAGCTCATATCCGTTGGGGGCTTTCAGCTCCGTCACCCGGTAATGGAGTCCCGGATAGAGATTGTCCCATTCCAGTATACCGTCCTCGCCAGAGGTCAGCGTACCATCTACCAGGGCAGAATTGGAGCAGCCGCCCTTCGCAAGTCCTTCCAAATACTTCACCGGATACCAGAGGGAGCCTTCCGCACTCCATTCCAGCAGGAAGGTTGCACCTGCAAGGTGTTCCCCGGTGGTGTCGATTTTCTCCACGGTGATTTTCCCGGAACGCAGGGCGTTGGTGAAGGATACCCCTGCAATTTCACCCTGTTTTACGATGACAGTCTGGGGATTTTCGTTGACGCATTGGTAAAAGCTGTTTTCGGGGAGTATTTCTTCAACCGTGTACTTTCCGGGCAGCAGATTCCCAGTCAGAATGATGCCGTCCTCGTCGGTGGCAAAGGGGGAACCGTCCAGCACCGTTCCCTCGGCGTCCGTGATCTTGAACTGCCAGCCCTCCACAGAGCCGCCGCCCTCCACGGTCTTGGTGATCTTCAGTCTGCCATACTGAACATTGGTGAAGGTGATGGACACATCTTCATGGGGCTTGATTTCAAACTTGTGGATAGTTTCATCTACCATCCAGTATTCGTCCTCAAACCGGCCATGTTCGTCACCGGTTTCCTTTGCCCAATAGGTTCCGGGGTCAAGGTAATAGCCAGCTCGACCATCCTCGTTTGTGATAAGAGTGCCGACCTTCTGGGTACAGGCTTCATCCGAGTATACGGTAATATGCCAGCCTTCTACAGACTCTCCGGTATTGGTCTTTTTATAGAACCAGGCAAGACCCTGTTCCTTGTTGAGCCAGTTATCCACGGTGGTTTCTCCGGCTTTCACGGTCACATCATGGAAGCCCAGCTCTGTGAGCCAGTAATTGTCCTCCGTGGGTAGCTCCACTACTGTGTACCGTCCCAACGGAAGATTTCCTGTGCAGGCGTAGCCGTTGTCATCGGTGGTAAAGTCGCCGATGGTATTGCCGTTGGAATCCTTCACCCGGAAAGTCCACCCGCCAAGCTGATTGCTGGTGTTGGTGGTCTTGCGGATTTCGATACGTCCATAATGGGTGTTGGTGAAGGTGACTTCAGTAGTCTGACCGACTGCAACTGTCACAGACTTCACAGAGGTGTCAAACGCCCAATAGGGATCGTCTTTGGGAATCTCTTTGGCGTAATAGGTTCCCTTCTGCAAGCCAGAAACCGTTACCGTGCCATCTGCTCCGGTGGTATAGGGAGAACCGGAAACAGGCTTTTTGCAGGCGGCATCGGTGTAAAGACCGATCTGCCAACCATCCAAATTCTTGCCTGTGTTCGTTTCCTTGACCAGCTTAACACCGCCGGTGTTAAGCCTGTTGTGGAAGTTAACCGTTGCTGTAGCTCCTGCGGTGATGGTTACTTTCTGAGGATTGGCGCTGTCGCAGGTATACAGAGTAGCAATACTCGCGTCCGTGTGGGGCTGCTGAACTGCTAACAAATTCATCCATTGTCAGATCTTCTTCTGTATAAGTGGAGCCTTCCGCAATGCCGGGTTCCAGGCAGTAAGCCGCCTGCCATGTTCCATTGACCTTAATCGCTTTCAGACCGACATTATTTCGATTTCTTGACTTGCCCGCAAATTCATAGTAGATAAATCGGTTGGTCTTTCCAGCAATGGGACTGTATTCATCTGTGTTGACCCAGATGGTAGCCCATGTGGTTGCCTGACAGTTAGAAATGGAAGCCAGAGCAACTTCCCCGTCAATCAGAAGCATGATGGGAGGCTCAGAATCATCAATTATGTCAGGCTCCGATGGTTCAGTGCCACATTCCTCTGTTACAGGCGGTTCCGTTTCATCGGGCGGTGGGATCGTATTTCTTCCGGTTCTGTGTTCGTGGTTTCTTCCCTTGTCTCCGTGGAAGCAGCAGGATCAGCTTCATCGGCTGTTTCCGCAGCATATACGCTGGGAATCAGACTAACCACCAGCATCAGAATCAAAAGAAGTGAAATACATCGTTTGATTACAGTTGGCATAATTTTTCCTTTCAAAAAATAGCCCTTGCCGGAGTACAGCAAGGACTGCGATTGTTGGTTTGTTGTTAAAATCGGTACAAACCTGGTTCTCCTTTTCGGAATGTACAGGTAGTTTGGAGGGGGTGAGGTGTGGAGAGGGGGAACAGTGCAAATTCCCTGCCCCAGTCCTGTGAAATGGGCAGACTACCCCCTTTTGAGTGATTATCGCTCCTGTTCCCGCTGGCGCTTCCGGTAAAACTCCAATGCCTTAACAATGGTATCCTCAATCTTCTGCGCAGGCGTCCCCGGCGCAAAATACTTGCTGATACGCTCCTTTGGAATTATGAACTGCTCCTTCTGGTTGGGCTTTGGGCGCACGATGGCAGGAACCAGAATACCGTGCTGTTTCACACTCTCCGCCATTTCGATCATGCTGTCATCCATGCAGACAGAGCATTGATGACCAGCATACCGAGAGACGGGCGGCAATCCAGCAGTACATAGTCGTAGTCCTTTTTGATTTGATCCACATACTGCCGCAGAACCGTCTCCCGGCTCATGATATTCACCAGTCCCACCTCAACGGCGGACAGGGTGCGGTTGCCGGGGACGAAATCAAAATCCTCGTGATGATGGCAGATTTCGGGATGGTCTCCGCCGCTGACACCCGCCACGATGTCGTTCATGGCATTACCCAGTGTCAGCGGCAAATCATTCGGTTTTCGCAATCCCAGCATTTTGGTTAAGTCCCCCTGCGGGTCAACATCCAGCAGAAGAAGCTTCTTGCCCTGCATCGCCAGACCAGCGCCCAGGTTATACACAGTCGTGCTTTTCCCGACACCTCCCTTTTGATTGGCAACGGCAATGACCTTCGTTTTTGCCATAGGGGTTTCCTCCTTACATAGATTTAGCCGCCTGCAGCAAGGCAGACGGCTATGTATGCGGCAAGTATTGTGAATTTTTCTATGTATATCTTGTTTTATCTGTTTCAAAGTCATATAATATTTGTACGCATTTTGCTGATAGGTTGGGGTAACTGTTTACAATGTCCAATCGATTTGGTAAAATATCATCAGCCTTAAGAAGGAGGCGTACTTTCTATGTGGGACACCATTCAAAAGCTGGAATATCGTGTGCGAGCCAATATCGAAGGTGCACAGCAGGAACTGAATATGAGATTGACTGACCGCATGGAACTGCCTCTTTTGGGCCTGAATGGAGAGAAGTTGTACCTGACCGGGTTGGCAGCACTACGGAAAAAGGCAATGGAGCTGGATGCGCTGTATGAGCAGCTCCCAGCGCACCGGGGTGTGAAAGATACCATCCTTCTGGATGCCTGGTCCTCTGCCACTATTGAAGGTGCGAGAACCACGGTACAGCGGGTACGGGATCATTTTGAGAATCCCAAAACTAAGGATGACCGCATGGTTGTCAACACCATCATGGGCAGCAACTATGCCTACAACCATCCCATCACAGAGAACAACATCCGCAGGCTGTGGGAGAAGATCGTGGACGGAGTCTGCGAAAATGAGGAGCATCGCGGAAAACTGTACCGGGACGGCATGGTCTATGTCGGTTCCGGGGAGCGTGTGATTCATGTTCCGGCCCAGGCTGAGCAGTTGCCGGAGCTGATGGCGCAGTGGTTTTCTTATCGGGAAGTAGGTGGCTCTGACTTGCTGATTCGTTCTTTTGTAGCACACTTCTATTTTGTGTATCTGCATCCCTTCTGTGATGGCAACGGCAGAGCGGCTAGAATTTTGAATGCTTCCCAGCTATATCATGGCGGATATCGGAAGATGAAGAATCTGCCGCTGTCCAGTGCCATCAACAATCAGCTCAGCGGATACTACGG
>ULRB01056312.1_pt1 | contig 12071 bp, 11 predicted proteins | sample 1955051 | NCBI WGS metagenome assembly ULRB01 (sample SAMEA4835671, study PRJEB28245) | human gut metagenome | biome: gut microbiome; material: fecal sample | place: Denmark | collected 2008 | reverse complement strand
CCCTCGGTCAATTACGCCACGGTATCCCACTCGATGACGAAGACGACGCTGGCAACGGTGGCGGCGGTGACGGCGCTGGAGAGCGGGGTCACGATGGCCTTATAGTCCACGCCGACGCTGTTGCGGGAGCTGTCGCCCGCGCCGGTCATGTAGCAGCCCTCGATGGGTGCGGTGATGAGGCTCTGAGTGGCCTCGTCAGTGCTGGTGGCGACCTGAGCGCCGCCGCCGATGCTCATGGCGAAGCCGAGCTTGTTGCTGTCGACCTTCTCACCGGCGAGGGACGCTTTGTCCCCAAAAGCGGTGAGGTTCCAGCCCTCAGCGGCGCTGATGCTGACGGAGGCCACGCGGACAGCGCCGTAGGAGTTGTTGGTGATGCGGCAGTTGTCCGCGGTGAGGACATCGCCGTCCTGGCTCATGGTCATGGGCAGGGAGGTGGGGACGGTGACATTCATGGCGGTGCCGGCGGGGTCTCCGCCGGAGCTGCCGTCGGTGGTGGAGCTGAGGCTTACAGGCGTGGTACCGGAGCCGCCGCTGGCCGTGATGTTGTTGTCCGCGCAGGCGCTGACGGCAAGGGCAAAGACGAGGCAGAGGGCGAGGATGAGAGAAGCGGGCTTTTTGAACTTTTTCATGTGGGCATTTCTCCTTTTGAATAAAATATTTGACCGCCATGCGGCGAGGTCACAAAAGAAAAGACCGTCACTCAAGGACGGTGACGGTCACTACGGCCCCGGCGCAGCCGAGGTAGTCCCCGGTGTCGGGGTCAACGTTGTAGAACAGCGCTGTGCATTTGTATGTACCGGGGTCGAGGTCAACGCTGAGTTTCGCGGACTCTATCTTGCTGCCGACAGGTATGGCCCCGGATTTGTAGATTAGTTCGCCCGTGTCGTCGCGGCTTATCTCGACTACCTGCGGGTAGTTGTTGACTTCCTCGTTGACGATCATGAGGCTGCCCTTGGATGTGCCGTCCGCGAAAACGGGCGAGGTGTTCATCGAGATGTTGATCATGCCCGCCTCGACCTTCTCGTTGAGACCGGCGATGATCTCGTCAGTGTCGGCCTCATCCCAGCCGCCCTCGGTGGCCGAGGGGTCAAACTCGATGCCGCTGTGGTCGTCCACGGGCGCGCCGCAGCTGCGCAGGAGCAGCAGGATGACGATAACGATGACGATAGCAGCCACGGCTGATGCAATGGCAATAGCCTTGCCGGGGCCTGCGTCCTTTTTGGTTTTCTTGTTCATGATTTGCCTCCTTGTAATTTGTTCAGGGCCTGCGCGTTAAGGGCTTATATGGCCTCACCTCCCTTGCCGTAGAGGTCGTGCTGGACTTGCGCCGCCATTCCGCTGCTCTCGGAAAAGTAGGAGTTGTAGAGCGCCGTGAGCAGGTAGGCGCGTATGTTGCGCACCTCCGTAGTGTTCTTGCCCATGCACCAGAGGACGTATTCGAGGTGTCTGCGCTCCAGCTTCAGCAGCCGGGATTTCACAGCGGCGGCGGGCTTGTCCTCCTTGCCGACCCGGATATACCGGCGCGTCGAGCAGACGGTCTCGACCATCAGCTCAACGATGTCGTCCACTATGCCGGGGTCGCAGCCGCTTTCTTCGCGGACTATGTCCGACTCAAGATTTTCAGTTATGATTTCGCGCCAAATCCCTTCATCTTCGCTTCCTTCGCGCGAAGCGCCGGAAGGAACAGAATCGATACTTGCTTGAGTCAGTTCTTGATTATTTCTTTTCTTATTTATTTCTTTATTTATTACTGGCGGGTTTCCCGAAGGCGGGTCATCCAGCGACGGGTTTTCCGACTCTGGATAAGCCGAACACGGAGAGCGCGAAATTGGCTCCTCATAGATGATGTACTCGATGTCCGAATACCGCCCGCGGCTGTCTCGCACCTTGCGGCGCTCAAGGTAGCCGAATTTCTCAAGCTCCTTAAGCGCCGAGCGGATCGCATCCCGCCCTTCTGAGCAGAAGGTTCTCATGCCGTTTATGGTGTAGTCCCAGTTGTCCGGCTTGCCGAGCATTTTTATAAGCAGACAGGTGGCCTTCATGGACATGTAGTTGTTCATGAGGATGTCATTGGACACAACGGTGAAGTTGCTTTTCTTCTCGATGCGGAATTTCTCAGACACTTCAGCCGCCTCCCAGCTTCAGCACGACCGGGCCGTAGTTGGCTATGAGCAGCGCATTGACTATGAGCCGGAAAGCCTCGTCGTCTATGACCTCGGTGTCGGCAAGAAGCTCGACGGGCATTGCCTCGCCAGAGTCTGCGACGCCCAATATGGTCTTTGCAGCAGTAACAAGCGCGTAGTCATGGGGGCTGATGCCGTGCAGCCATATGTACTCGGGTATGAACCTTTTCGGCAGGCAGGCGTTCCATGCCCGCTTGAGCAGCGTGCGGTTGGAGCCGAACAGATAAAGGGCAGCAAAATAGCGTGGATCTCTCCACGCTCCGAAGCCAATGCTTTGCAGCAGCTGGCGGGTATTGAATTCATGCTCCGCGCTGAGCCAGACCGAGCCACGGAAGTTCAGCACCAGCTGCCCGAGCCGCATGACAACAGCCTTGTCCTTAATATCCCTGAACAGCTTGAGGATAACAGCGGCATAGCTCACCGTCCCGGCCTCTATGCGCTCCGCCAGCCAAGGGCAGCCCGACGCCTGGCATCTCCAGTGACGCCGCTCGGCGCAGTATTTGCAGTCCACATCTTCAGGTTTGTACTGGTACATACGATTTACCTCCAAACAAAAAAGCCGGGCAGTTTCATGCACTGTCCGGCTTAGGATATGTATTCAATCAGCGCTCCGCCTCGCGCTTTCTGCGCTTCTGCCACTGTTCCAGCAGCTTAATAATGGTCTCCTCCATACGCTTTGGCGTGTAACTGGCAGGAAAGTATTTGCGTAGTGTGTCGCCCTTGATGGTGATGTGCTCCGCTTCTTTTTTCTCCTCGGACATGATGGCCCTCATGGCCTCGGCGGTCAACTCTCCGCGCTGGGAAAATTGCTTCAGCCTCTGCGCCTGCGACAGCGACGGCGTGGCCTGTTCGCTGTCCATGGCGTCGAGAAGAAGCTGTTGCTCGCTCTCAGATAAGTACGACAACTCTACCGCCGGGGTAAACGCTATCTTCTTGTTATCTACCATCTCTTGCAGCTCCGGCGCAAGCTCCGTGAGGCGGATGTAACGCTGGATTTGATTGCGGCTTTCACCGAGTTCTTCAGCCATAATTTGATCCGAACGTTTTTGTGTCCCAACTTGGGACACATTTTCTTTTGAAGGACGACCAGCCTGCCGTTTCATAGCTTCCAGCTTCATTTTATACGCCTGAGCGCGTTCAGAAGGGAGGACGTTTTCGCGTTGAAGGTTAGAATCCACCATCACAATGGTGGCGGTATCATCGTCGAGGTCACGGACTATAGCTGGCATGGCGTCAATACCGGCCAGCTCACAGGCACGTTTGCGTCTGTGGCCGGAAATTATTTCATATCTGCCGCCGTCACAGGGCCTGACGATGATAGGCACGAGAACCCCAAAAGTCTTGACGCTTTCAGCTGTTTCACGCATGGATTCGTCGTCGCGCACCTTGTACGGATGACCGGAGAAGTCCTTCAGACTGCCTATGGGGAGCTTTACGACAACATCCGACTTGGAATCACTCTTTGCTGACATAATCCCTCCTAAAATGACGTCCGCGAATGCAAACACGGCGAAGGTGCCGTGTTTGCATTCTGAGGCATGAGAAAAACAAGCAATAAATAATAAGTACCTCCTTGATTCGAGTGCGTTTTGTAGAAAACGACCACATATTCCGAAATGTGGTCGTAAATTATATGCATTTATCCAATTGCGAATATTTGGTATACACAATAAACTATTATCAGTAGATTCACGTCCTGCGCTTGGCGTGGCATAGAAATTTGTGGGAAAAGAAAGGAGCAATCTCATATTGACAAAAACTAAAGACAGCGATTCGGCCCAGGCCCAGTTCAGTATTTATAAGATCTCGGACGAGGAAGTAAGGAAGGCTTGCAATATAACAAACGAAATAAGCGAGCCTGGATACGCCAAAGAGGTAATAAAAGCCCTGACCGACAAAATCGTTGCGGAGCTGAGTGGCCGTCGAGGCTCTGAGTATAATTTGGTAGAATTCAAGGGCTTCAGCGGGCTGATATTCAAAACCATCCACACGCCGTTATGGTACGATATGGCACATGACATCCTTGAGCACAACGAGCATGAAGGCGAACAGCCCAGTGGAAACTTATTACTGAACGTAAATACCTCTTATGTACTTTTTTACCCGCACGACAAAGCAGTATACACCGTGACGGGAGGCTTCGGCAGCCACAGAATAAGAGGGTATATAGAGAAGAACTTCGGCCTGTATCTGTTGCCAAAGCTCATTACGGATTCCTACCCGGCGGTCAAGTCGCTGATGCTGAACAACCTGCTTGGCAACCAGGCGGCGACGCAGAGGACCAACAAGAGCTCCACCAGCATCTTTATGGAAAAGGACATGAACAGCGTGTTCCGTCAGATAGATACTGAGGCCGGCAGGGATATAGCTGAAAAGCTTGGTATAGAGTTCGACGAAGGCGAGTCGCCCAACAAGAAGTTGAACATGATAAATAAGGACTCGCTTGTAATACGGCGCTCGCTTACGCTCGAAGAACTTAAAAGGCTGATAGGCAGGGTCAGCAGGCTTGAAAAAGCGCGCGACAATTTCGCCTTGAATTACCTGGTGCCGGCGAGCAAAAAGAGGCTCAAAAACTCAGAATTGATCGATGACCTTGTAAACGCGTTGAGAGAAGGAAAGACTGGGCATTTTCTGCTCACCGGAGAAAACTATACGGCTTACTACTCTGAAGCGGACAATTATATTTTGAAAGACGAAGCCGGAAAAGAACTGCTCAATAAAACTGAGCCGATAGCGTTCAATGATATAATCGGCCTCATCCCTGAGAGCGAGCGTTCAAATACCTCGCTGCAGATCATGCTGAAGACGTGGACTATCGCGGCATTCGGGGATGACGGCAGCATTGTCTTGCAGGAAACAAAGGTAATTGACGCGATTCAAGGCTTTGTAGAACACGGTGAAATTAAAATGCCGTGCATTTTGTTCAACGGCTTATGGTATGTCATCGACGACAAATACGCAGACAGTCTCACGAAGGACTACAAAAAGGTATTTGACAGCAGCGAACCCGTGGCAAAGGCGTTGACTGAAGAATTTGAGCTTTTGAATGACAAAGCGTCGAATGAAAACAGTTTTAATGATGAACTGCGAAAAAACAAAAGAGTTTTGGTGGCTCATACTGCATTGGTCAATTACATCGAGATAGCAGACGCGATCTTCTGGGACGATGACTCGGTATACCTCATGCACAACAAAAACGAATTCAATGGCCAAGGCGCAAGGGACGTTGTAAACCAGGTGCTGACTTCATCCGAATATCTGCACCAAGCCCTATCTTCGTCCGACGCACAGGGATTTCTTGAGAGATACTATGATGCCATCAAAAGCAGATATGAGGGCAAAGCTGTGCCTTTCAATAAGGAGGAGTTCATAAGTCAGATGCGCAGCGGGAAGAAGTTCACCTATGTTATAGGCTACATGGACGGCCCCAAAAGAAATAGCAGGTCTACATACGCGAAGTATCTGACAGTTGACGCTGCCAGAAAGCTAGAGGCCAAAGGGGACAAGTGTATAATAATGGGCCTGAAGTGATGGAAAGCCAGCACAGCAGGCCATGAAGCGAACATCAATGTATTAGAAAGGAGATAGTGGGATGAGGTCTTTTTCCATGCAGCCCTCGCGAGAGAACATTACGAGTTCTCTCAAACGCAACCTGCTTGACCGTAACGAGGATGTGTTCAGATTCGCGTCCATGCTGACGTATGTTGATGGGCCGATGTCAATAGCCATAGATGGGCGCTGGGGAAGCGGAAAGACGTTTTTCGTAAAACAGGCACAGGCTGTGCTGGAAATGCATAATACGAACATCAATTCAAATAAGCAGTGGCTGGACGAAGAAAAGGATGCCCTGCTTGCAAACTGCAAGGAAAACTTGTTGCGGGAACTGGAGTCGGATCCGCAAATCCCGGTATATTTTGACGCATGGGAAAATGACGACAGCCAAGAGCCTGTGTTGTCGATTGTATATGAGATCGTAAAGTATTTAGGGAATGAGTGTGAGCTTGGTGGAGCAAACGAAATAAAGATCCTTGACGCTGCTGCGTCGGTAGCCGACTTGTTTACAGATAAAAAGGCATCAGAATTGATAAAACTACTAAAGAAAAACGACCTGTTGGAAGAAGTGAAGCAGCAGAAAAGCGTTAAGGAAACCGTTACAGAGTTTCTGAGGACTGCTCTTGCGGAGCGCGGAAACAGGATGGTTATATTTGTTGATGAGCTGGATAGATGTAAGCCCAGCTTTGCAATCAAGTTGCTTGAGAGGATAAAGCACTATTTTGAATGCGAATGTGTTACCTTTGTCTTTTCAGTCAACATCGAAGAGCTTCAGCACACTGTAAAGAAGTTTTATGGCGGCGATCTCAACGCGGGTTTGTATCTCAGCAGGTTCTTTGATCTTCAAATATCTTTGCCACCAGCAAATATGGACAGGTATTTTATGTCTGTTGGTCTAACTGGTAAAGCCTTCATTTTTGAGAAAGTATGTTGTGCAGTAATAAATGTTATGCAGCTCGAACTAAGGGAGATATAATAATGTAATAAGCTATGTATACGCATTAATCACAAACTACATTCAAATTGTTTAATTAGCCCCGGATGCAAACACGGCGCCCCCGCTGTGTTTGCATCCGATGGCGAAAATGCGTTGTGTGACCCGCTTGGGAGAGCGTTCGGTTCACATCCGAGAGGTCGAGAGTTCAAGCCTCTTCAGGTCCAATAATAAAGCCGGCAAGCTAAAAGCTTGCCGGCTTTATTATTTATTGCCCCTTTTCCCGCGGCGTTCATACATGGAGCGGCGGTGCAACATGCCTTGTTAGGTTGCTTTTACGGGCGGACGAATCAGCGCTTGTCAAAGTTTATGAGTCCGAATCTGAGAGCGTTCATTGACCGGCTGTCCTCAACGTCTATGCCAAAGTTGCTGCGCAGTTTTTTGAGCCTGTAGTTGAGCGTGCTGTGGTTGATATAAAGCTCGTTAGCCGCAGCGGTCACTCTGTTGCCGGAGGACAGATAGGCGCGCAGGGTGGCCAGATATTCGGTGCCAAAGGTCTGGTCGTAGTCCGATATCTGCACGAGCTTTTGCAGCAGAAAGACATCCGTTCCCAACTCGGAATTTATCCGTTCAAAGACGAGCCCGCAATAGTGCTCTCCAGCGTAGACGATATCGGTATCGGACTTCGCCATATCCAGGCAGGCGAGGGCCTGGCGGATGTAGAAATCCCTGTCGGAAAGGCTGTCAAAGCAGTCAGAGACGCCGCACTGGAGTTTATGCCGCTGGGCAAATGTTGAGAGTTCTTTTCGAACGGGGGAGGGGAGTGAGCGGCCGTCCGGCTTGAGCGAGTGCAGGAACATGAGTATGACGTTCTCGCGGATTATGTGCAGCGCATTGTGAAAGAAACGGCCCAAATCTCTCTCCGCATTTCGCAGCTGACGTATCTGACGAGACGGGCTGAGAAAGGCGCAGAACACATAGCCGCAGCGCAGCTTTTCAGCTATCCCTGCGTCAGATGTGATGTCAAAGCCCGTGTTCGAGCTGAATACAGCTCCGGTGAGCCAGAGACTCTCATAACTGTGGCGCTGAGAGGAGGAGATCTCCGCGTTTATGAAAAAGGCGCAGAATTTTGAAAGCCTGACCGAGAGCGAGTGCAGCTCCTCGCGCGAGAGTGCGCCGTCACGGGCGTATACCACTATTATACCGAGTTGTACCCCGTCGCGGATTATGGGGCTCACGCAGCATCGACGGCCTTCAGGGTCCACGGAAAAATACTCGGAGCGCAGCCCCGCTTCGGTACCCGAACTGCTTGCAAAGGCGTTTTCAAAGCTGCCTGGCAACCGGGCGCGGGCATTTGACGGCAGTGGCTGAAGGTCAAGCGAGTAGAGTCCCAGCTCAAGGCCAAGTGCGTCTTCAAGCTCTGATATGATCTGCGTGAGCTGGCGTCCGCTGTGCAGGCCGTCAAGCAGCAGACTGTCAACGAAGGGCTTATCCAAGCTCGCTCACCTCCTCCAGACGGCTGACAAGGCGGTACAGCGTAGTCTCCAGCAGCAGTGCATCCATCTGAGCGCCGCTGCCGGGGTCCAGACCTAAAGTCTCTGCTATGCGCCCGATTCTGTACGCTACGGTGTTTTTGTGTACTCCCATGGCCTGGGCTGTCCTGAGACTGTCAAAGCCGTTTTTGCAATAGGCCTCGAGTGTGGAGATATATTCGGGGTGCTTTTTGGGAAACATGTCGATGAGCATGGAGATGTTTTTGAGGTAGCAGCGTGCCTCCTCACCGCAGCTTCGCACAAGGGCGAGACAGAGCGCCTCGGGGTAACAATCGGTGAAGCAAGAGACGCCCGGACCTCTGCCCATGACACGCCTGACATCCGCACTTAACCTGGCCTGAAAGATGCCGGTCCCTACGGAGTCGAGCGAGTTAAAGAGGTCGGAGAACCCGATGCAGCAGGAGTATCTCTCGCTCAGCCGGACCATTACGAGCTGATTTGGAATTTCGCTGCTGAGCGGGTCAAGAGAGCTGAACAACAGGCGGATATCGCCCTCGGTATCTATGGCTGCGGTACAGCCGCGCCGACTATTGATGCGGCTTTTAACATAGTTGCGCGTCGCTTCGCCCATGCTGCCCGCGCGAATTACGGCAAACATATAGGGAGCGCGCCTCCGGTTCGAGAAGGCTGAGAACAGAGCCTCAGAAACGGGGTGCCCCAGGAGCAGACTTTCACCCGCTTCCTGCTCGGAGGCGGGGATATTTTTTGCCGTGATGGCTATGGTACGGCATATGAGGTCGTTAAGCTCCAGCACCTCGTCCATATAAGCATCCTCCACCACCGTGGCGATGTAGGCATAGAGCTTGTTGTCCACGAACACGGGGCCGAAGGCGGTTTTGTACTCGGCCACGCCGGCGGTATCGACTATGAGCGAAGCGCGGTTCGTCAGTATCTGCTCTTCAAGCGCCAGGAAATCGTGCGAGAGGACGTGCTCCTCGGAGAAGATGCCGAGCGTAGCCAGCTGCTCCCAGCCCTGAATATAGAAAGGCCTTGGAAAACTGTAGGCAAGAATGTTGAAGGAGATGTCGAAAGCTATCACTGGCAGCCTTGTTTGCTGATAGACCCTCGCCAAGAGCTCGCCAATGCTTCCGCCCTCCAGGATATTGTCCAGGAGAAAGGTGCTGAGCGCTTCCAAATCAAGATGCCTCAAGTTCACGCATCCTTTCAACAGTGAGTTTGGTAGATTATAGCCCTTGCGGCAGAGACTGTCAACGGCATGAAAAAATTTTTGTGCAATCGGTTGAAAATGCATCGTCAAAACCACGGGCGGGCTAATGAACTTCGTCTGTGCTTGTGTTATTTTGTTTGTGCATAAACAAACAATGCTCCGGAGATGTTCAGATTATAAGAGGAGGAGACGCATGAACTTGGACATGTATAAGGCGCTGTGGGAGCCCATCGAGATCAACGGCGTGGTGATCAAAAACCGCATCAGCATGTCGCCAATGGGTACTTTTGCCTATGACCAAGATGGTACCGACAGCGAGCAGGGCCTGCGCTATTTTGAGGAGCGGGCCAAGGGAGGGATAGGCCTTCTGCACACCGGTTCAGCCTACATCAACACCCGTTTGGCCCAGGGCAGCCCCAGTATACATGTGGACAACATCCACTGCATACCCAAGGCGACAGTGCTTGTAGAGCGCGCGCACAGGTGGGGTGCAAAGTTCTTCCTGCAGCTCAGCCCGGGTACAGGCCGAAACAGCAAGCTCGACCTCGGCAACCCTGAGCCGCCCGTATCCGCCTCTGCGGTCCCGGCGCATTTTGACCACAATGTCATATGCCGCGCGATGACCCGAGATGAGATAAAGGGCGCTATGAACGACTTCAAAGTGGCCGCCGAGTTTGCCAAAAGAGCGGGATTCGACGGCGTCCAGATCCACGCGCATGCCGGTTATCTCATAGATCAGTTTTTGTCTGAAGTGTGGAATAAGCGCGATGATGAATACGGCGGAAGCTTTGAAAACCGCTGCCGTTTTGCGCTTGAGGCCGTGGATGCCATCAGAAGCGTGGTAGGACCGAAGTACCCGATAACCTTCCGTATTTCTCTCGACCACCGCTTTGCCGGAGGCAGGACCCTGGAGGAGAGCATGAAGATCCTCGACGTGCTCGATAAGTCCGGCATAGACGCCTTCGACGTGGACGCGGGCAGCTACGACACCGAGGATTATATCTTCCCCAGCCGCTACAACGGCGACGCCTGCATGGCCTATGTCTGCAAAGAGGCCCGCAAGCACCTGAGCAAGCCTATCATCAACGCCGGCAACCACTCGATGGAGAGCGCCGCGCAGCTGCTGCTCAGCGGGGACGCAGACATGGTCCAGTTTGGCCGCCAGTCCATAGCCGACCCACAGTTTGCAAACAAGCTCAAGCTCGGCAGGCGTGAGGAGATAAGGCCGTGCATCATCTGCAATGAGGAGTGCATAGGCCGCATTTTCGGGCGCCGCACTCAGCTCTCCTGCACCGTGAACCCCGCCGCGGGCTTTGAAGAGAGCATGGAGGTCACCAAGCTCGAAAAGCCGCAGAAGGTCGTCGTTATCGGCGCCGGACCCGGCGGCATGGAGGCCGCCCGCTGCGCCGCAGAGCGCGGCTGCTCCGTCACCCTCTACGACAAGGGCTCCGAGCTGGGCGGTACCTTCAAGGTCATAGCTACCGGAGACTTTAAGCACCGCATCCGCGAGCTCATCGCCTGGTATGAGCTGCAGATCAAAAAGCTCGGCGTCAAGGTCGTGCTCAACACTGAGATAACGGGCAGCGAGCCCGAGCTGGCCGAGGCCGATGCCATCTTTGTCGCAACCGGTTCTCTGCCGCTCATCCCGCCAATCCCCGGTATGGACGACCCGAAGGTCATTGACGTCTATGACGTACACAAGAACGGCCTGCCGGAGGGTAAGAACGTCGTCATCTGCGGCGGCGGCCTTTCCGCCTGCGACACCGCGCTCGAGTACGCGCCCGAGGGCAGGAACATCACCATCGTGGAGATGCGCTCCAAGATCGGCGCCGACGTCATGTATATAAACGCCATCAGCATAAACCGCCTGCTCAAGCAGTACGGCGTGACTTGCCTGACCGACACCCGCGTGGTAGGAGTGAATGATGAGGGCGTGCAGGTGGAGACGCAGGACGGCATCCGCGTCCTGCCTGCGGACGTGGTCGTAGGCGCATTCGGGCGCAAGCGCAATATGGGCCTCGCGGACGCCGTGCTCCACGCCTATCCGACAAAGACCACCATCATAGGCGACTGCATGGAGCCGGCCAAGGCCGGTAACGCCATACGCGAGGGCTTCTATGCGGCAATGTCGCTGCAGGACTTTTGAAGGGGCGGTGGACCGGTATGCTGAATAAATTCGGTTTTGAATATCTGTTTTCCTATTACGCGAACATCGGCGACTTCTATAGGATGCCCAAATCCCCCTTCGGACTCAGGCAGATTGGATACATCACAGACGGCCGTGTCTGGGGCGACAAGGTCAACGGCGAGCTCGCCCCCGGGGGCGGCGACTGGTGCGTCGTCAGAACGGACGGCGTCTCCATGCCGGATGTCCGCACCATGATACGCACGGACGACGGCGCGGAGATCTATATGCACTACACGGGCAAGATGGACACCGGCAAAGGCGGGTTTGAGAACTACTGCAAGGGCATTTTCCCCGACATAAACTACATCTACACTTCCGTTGAATTCGAGACCGAGGCTGAAAACTACCTCTGGCTCAACCGCTGCCAGTGCTTCGGCGTGGGCATCGTAGACAGGACCAAGACGCCGCTTATGGTGCAGTACGACGTCTACGCCCTCACCGGGCCGAAGATAGACTGAGGGGCGGAGTGCGAAATGGACCTGAAACTAAAAGA
>ULRB01068614.1_pt1 | contig 12103 bp, 6 predicted proteins | sample 1955051 | NCBI WGS metagenome assembly ULRB01 (sample SAMEA4835671, study PRJEB28245) | human gut metagenome | biome: gut microbiome; material: fecal sample | place: Denmark | collected 2008 | reverse complement strand
GCGGCATCGTTAATCGCGGCAGCTGCAGCACGCAGTTCTTCGATGGTCGCTGCCATATCGCTGATTTTGCTCATTCTGTTTTCCTCCTTCCTCGGATTGACTTCTTGCGGCCAGCACGGTCAGCTTCCTTGCCAGTCGCATGGACACGACGCTGATTGCGGTAAGAACTTCAACGAGCTCTTCATCTGCGGCGCCGGTCCGGGTTGCGGTGTATTCGGCCTGTCTCATTTCGGCTACCTCCTTTGTAAGAAGCAGGTATCGTGTGTCTCCTTACAGTCCCCAATGGAGGCGAGGTACCGGTTTGAACGAAAAGAATCGAAAAAAATATGAAAAAAGCTCCGACCACCCAATATGGGCAGCCGGAGCCGGTGATGATTGATTTTAAATAAGGTCTTTCAGGAGCTCGCGCAGTTCCTGCAGCGCTTTATTACGCTGGTAGTTTACGGTGCTCTGCCTCTTGATGCCGAGCGTTTTGGCGATATCGCGTTCCGTCATGCCGCCTGCCCAGAGCTTACAGATTTCACTGCGGGTAGGGTCGATCTGATCCAGCGCTTCAAAGAGGCGAGCCAGAAGTTCCTGATCGGCAAGAATAGAAAGAATGTCCTCGCTATCGTCTGCGATGGTGTCGCCCAAGGTGATGTCCTCGGTATCGCCGCCAACGGGATCATCAAGAGAAGCGCTCTCGCTTCCGTAGCGGAACTCGCAGGTCCAGCAGTCCATGTCGCAGAGCCACCACTTATTTTTCGGGCAGCGGCAACACTTGTGACTGCGCATCCTGTGAATGTAGGCATCGATCTCTCGACGGTGCTGGTCGTAGTATTCGTCGGTTACGGGCACCCACTGTTTGAGCGCCTTGAGGTAGATTGCTTTACTCTGATTTGCTTGATTTGACATTGAAAAATCCTCCGTTTTCTTGGAATGGAGGACTTTTCAAGTCTTGCAGCTGCCAAAAGGCAGTAGGTACCCAACCGCAGTCCCGAAGGAGTAAACTCCATTCCGGATTGCAGCTATCCCTGCTCAACGGGCAGCTGACGTTATTCTGTTGTTCATCGCACGAAGTGAGCTCCTGCTGATCAAACAGGCAACGTTTGATGAAGTGGTTTTAACCACTGGAAAAATTATCGCATTTTTCTTTTCAAAAACCTCGGACACAGCTATGTCCGTTTTTTTGAAACGTAAATAACAAGTACTATCGTGTAATATCAACAAATAACAGAAAACCACTTGCTTTTTCCGGGCAAGTGGTATATAATGTATTATTGAGTAGCTATAAGCATTTGAGAATCAGCTTCGTGAGGTGGAAAAGTTATGGAAGAAATGATGAACGATAAATGGATAAGCATCGAAGAGGCTGCGGATTACATAGGCGTGAAACCGGTTACTGTGCGCGGTTGGATTCGCTCAGGAAAAGACGTACCAGCACATAAGATCGGAAAGCAATGGAAATTCAAACGTTCTGAGCTTGATGCGTGGGTAAAAAGCGGTAAGAGTGCTATTGAAGGTTAATCCGGCTGCTGTAAGACAAGTAATGACAAACTAAGGAGTAAAGAATCATGGCTGTTAAGAAAACTGAATTATACAGTTCGCTATGGGCGAGCTGCGATGCTTTGAGAGGAGGAATGGACTCTTCTCAATATAAAGACTATATCTTGACGCTTCTGTTCATGAAGTATGTCACAGACAAATTCAAAGGACAGAAGTATGGCGATCTGACTGTTTTTGACAAAGCCCATGATCCTAATCCGGACCCGGAAAAACGCACCGGCTGTTCTTTTGATGACTTCGTTGCCCTCAAAAACAATAAGAATATTGGCGAAGGCATGGACAAAATTATCGCTCGTCTGGCTGAGGTTAACGACAGCCTGAAGGGTGTTATTGACATCGCCCATTTTAACGACGAGCAGAAAATCGGTGTCGGTCAGGAAATGGTGGATAAACTCACAAAGCTGATTGCTATTTTCCAGAGGCCGGAACTTAATTTCTCTCATAACAAAGCTGAGGGTGACGACATTATTGGTGATGCCTATGAATACTTGATGCGCAATTTCGCCAGTGAAAGCGGAAAGAGTAAAGGACAGTTCTATACTCCGGCAGAAGTATCTCGAATTCTCGCCAAGGTTATTGGCATTGATCACTGCAAAAACCATGACGCATCCATCTGCGATCCTGCCTGCGGTTCCGGCTCCCTGTTGATCAGAGCGATGGCAGAGGCTCCGTTTGACATTGATGGTTGTGGTCAGGAAAAAGACAGCTCTACAGCCGGTCTTGCGAAGATGAATGCCGTTCTTCACAACAAATCATGGATTACCATTCGTAGTGGAAATACCTTCTCAAATCCTCGTTTCTTGAAAGAAGACGATGCTTCCGAGCTTCGTACCTTTGATTACATCGTTGCAAATCCTCCGTTCTCTATGAAAAACTGGACAGATGGTTGTCAGGAATTTGGCCGTTTTGACGGCTACGGAGACAGGCCTCCTGAAAAGAATGGTGACTATGCTTGGCTGATGCATATCCTGAAAACTCTGAAATCTGATGGCAAGGCCGCAGTCATTCTGCCTCATGGCGTACTGTTTAGAGGAAATGCTGAGGAAACTATCAGAACGAAAATTATAGACAAAGGCTGGATAAAAGGTATTGTCAGCCTTCCTGCAAACCTGTTTTACGGCACAGGTATTCCTGCATGTATTCTTATTATTGATAAGGAAGGCGCGGCAAACAGGCAAGGCATCTTTATGATTGACGCCAGCCATGGTTATGTAAAAGACGGAAACAAGAATAGACTGCGTGAACAGGATATTTACCGTATTGTCACCACTTTCAACGAGCAGATTCAGGATGATCCGAAATATGCCCGTCTGGTTCCTTATAGCGAAATCAAGAACAAGCGCAACAACTACAATCTGAATATTACAAGATATATTGATTCGTCTGACGGTGAAGATGCGCAGAATATCGATGCTCATATCCACGGCGGCATTCCGGCAGCCGATATTGAAGGCCTTGAAAAATTTTGGGAGGTATTTGATTCTCTCAGAGAATCCTTGTTTGAAGAAATGCGTCCCGGTTTCTATAAGCTCATTGCAGATAAAGACGAAATCCGCAATGTTGTTTATTCAAACGAGGCGTTTGCGGCGTATGGGGAGCTTGTCGATGAAGCATTTATCAAATGGAAAGAATATGCTTATCCGCAGCTCATTAGCATTGACGAAGACCTTGAAATCAAGGAAATGATTGTCGATCTTGCCGATGAACTGATAAAGCTTTATGAGCCGCTGGCGCTGCTCGATAAATACGATGTATATCAGGTTCTTCTTGCCTACTGGAATGAAGTCATGAATGATGACGTCATCATGATAGCGACCGATGAAAAAGGTTACGCTCTGGCCCGCGAGACGGAAAATATTATGGGCGAGTATACTTCCGGAAAGAAGAAGGGCGAAGAAAAGGTTGTCGGCTGGGAGGGAAAACTGATCCCGAAGATCATTATTGCTGACCATTTCTTTGCAGCGGAAAAAGCCGCCATTGAAGAAATGGAAGACTTGGCAGCCCAGACTGAGGCTAAGATCACAGAAATGATCGAGGAAGCCGATGAAGAATCCGTTCTTACTGAACTTGCCGAAGACGGAAAAATCAAGGCAAAAGATGTTGAAGCAAAAATCGCGGAAATTCTCGGAAGCGTCACATCTCCAGAAATAAAAGCAATCGAAGAGATGTACTCCGTTTGGTCTGATATCAGCAAGAAGGCTGATTATACGGTCTACATTACAAAGCATCCTCTTTGCAAGTGTGTGTTGAATGAAAAAGGCAGCACATCAAAAACGGCCGTCTCTGCAAAAATAAAAGAACTGCGGGCAGCAGCTCCAATTCCGGCATCTTATGCCGAAGACTATGAGCAGCTGACAGCAGTCAATGAACTAATGATGAGAGCCGACGAATACACCAAAACTGTCAAGGCTCTGTATAAAGAACTTGATGATAAATGCAAAGCACAGTATGAGAAGCTCACAGATGATGAAATCGTTGACCTCCTCGTGAATAAAAAGTGGTTTAACACCATTGCGAACGGTATCAATGAACTTTACACAGCAATATCTCATGCCCTTGCTAACCGTATCATTGTTCTCGTTGAGCGTTATGAGGCCACACTACCGGAACTATCAAAAGATGTGGATGATTATGAGGCAAAGGTCAAAGCACATCTGGAAAGGATGGGCTTCAAATGGTAAACAATACTTCAAATGTAAGCAATAATAATCAGTTGCCCGATGATTGGGATGAGATAAAATTAGAGAAAGTGTTTCCAGTCCTTGAAGCTGGGGTCAGCGTTAATTCTGATGAAACAGCACATTCTTTTTGCTATGTTTTAAAGACTTCAGCCATTCATAATGGGAAATTTGATTCGACGCAGAAGAAGCCAGTTATTAACAGAGATTGCTGTAGAGTAAAATGCCCTGTTGTCGTGGGCAGTATCATCATCAGCCGAATGAATACGCCACAGCTTGTTGGCGAATGCGGATATGTTGATAGTCCTGTTACTAATTGCTATTTACCTGATAGATTGTGGCAAGCAAGAAATATAACTCCTGCTCAGTATGATTTTAAGTGGCTGAGCTATGTTTTGAGCTATGGACCATATAGAAATGCTATACGTGAAGCTAGTACAGGTACAAGCAATTCGATGAAAAACATATCAAAAGAAAACCTGTTGTGCATTGCTATCCCTAAACCAGAAATAACAGAACAACGGCAAATTGCAAAAGCTCTTTCTGATATCGATGAACTTATCTTTAACCTCGAAAAGTTTATTAAAAAGAAGAAGGCAATGCGTGAAGGTGCTGTTCAAGAACTTATTGTACATAAAAAAGCATTGCCCGGTTTTGACAATACAGAAATGAAGTATCGTATTGGAAACATTGGAGATTTTTATAATGGACTTAGCGGTAAAACCAAAAAAGACTTTGGAAGAGGTACTGCAAGATACATTACTTTTCTAAATGTATTGATAAATGCTGTCATAGATACTGATATTTTAGAGAGCGTTGATGTTGCAAGTGATGAAAATCAGAATTCTGTTCGCGTAGGTGATTTGTTTTTTAATACATCATCAGAAACTCCAGAAGAAGTTGGGATGTGCGCAGTTCTGTTGACTGATGTTTCAAACTGTTATCTTAACAGTTTCTGCTTCGGTTTTAGAATCAAAGAGAAGGATGTCGACCCACTATTCTTTTCGTATTATTTCAACAGTGCTGAAGGCAGAAAAATAATGGCAATACTTGCGCAAGGCGCAACGAGGTATAATCTTTCAAAAACTAATTTTGCTGATACGAATGTAATTCTTCCGGAATATAAAAAGCAAAAAGAAATTGCTCGAATTATTAGCGATATGGATTCCGAAATTGCGTCTTTACAGTCCAAACTTGAAAAATACAGAAAAATAAAATCCGGCATGATGGATGAACTCCTTACCGGAAAAGTCAGATTAGTGTAAAAGGAGGTAAAACGAATGAGTATTGGTGAGCCCGAAAAGATCACTCAGGCGAAAGTTATAGACTTCTTTAAGGACCCGGATATTTTGGACTATACCTATCTTGGTAATCTGGAAGATAAAGCAAACACAAACATCAAAGAAGATTTGTTAAAAATATACCTCCGTTCCTGCGGTTATGAGCAAGTTCTGATTGACGGTGCTGTTACTCAGCTTGTCAAAGCAGCCGGTGATATGACTCGTGGGATTTACGACGCTAACAAGACAGTCTATTCCCTGCTGAAGTACGGCGCGAAAGTGAAACCTTTTCCGGGAGCTGCAGAAAAAACGGTTTACTTCTTTGACGCTGAGCATCCTACGAATAACTATTTTGCAATTGCCGAAGAAGTAACGGTAATCATGACGCAGGAGAAGCGTCCGGATATTGTAATCTATCTGAACGGTATTGCCGTTGCTGTTATCGAGCTAAAGAAAAGCAGTGTCTCCGTTTCAACGGGTATCCGTCAAAATCTGACCAATCAGAAGGACAGCTTTATCCAGCCTTTTTTCTCCACGATCCAGTATTGCATGGCCGGTAATGAAACCGAAGGCCTGCGTTATGGAACCCTTCTGACAAAGGAAAAGTTCTATCTGGAATGGAAACCGGATGGGTTTACTGACCATGAAGACGAGCGTTGTGATACCGATATTCGCATTGATGCTGAATGCGCGAAAATCAGCAATAAGCTCCTCAGTCAGCTTTATTCGATGTTTGACAAAGAGCGTTTTATCGACCTGCTTGAGAACTTCATCGTTTTTGATAAAGGAATTAAAAAAGTCTGCCGCTACAATCAGTATTACGGCATCAAGCGGGCTCAGATGCGACTCGCTAAGGATAAAAGTGGCATTATCTGGCATACTCAAGGCAGCGGTAAGACGTTGACGATGGTCTGGCTTTCCAAGTGGTTGCTGGCACATGGGTACGGTGAAAACTGTCGTGTTCTCATCGTTACAGACAGAGATGAATTGGACGAGCAGATTGAGAAAACATTCAAGGGCGTTGACGAGAAGATCGCCAGAACATCCAGTGGTCAGGACCTGATAGACAAGCTGAATGCTTATGATGATTCTCTTATGTGCTCCCTTGTCCATAAATTCGGCAAACGAGGTGGCGAAGCGTCGGAAGCAGACTACGACAAGTTCATTGAAGAAATTATGAAAAATCTGCCGGAAGGCTTCGAGGCAAAAGGCAAGATCTATGTCTTTGTCGATGAGTGCCACAGGACACAGTCCGGTAAACTTCATGCAGCAATGAAAGCAATCATGCCGAAAGCTACCTTTGTGGGCTTCACCGGAACTCCGCTTTTGAAGAAGGACAAGAAGACCAGTATTGAAGTCTTCGGCCCTTATATCCACGCCTACAAATATGACGAGGCTGTTCGAGACGGTGTCGTTCTTGACCTTCGTTATGAATACCGTGACGTCCCGCAGGATCTTTCTTCACAGGATAAGGTCGACTTGTGGTTTGATACAAAAACCAGAGGCTTGTCTCCTCGCGCAAAGGCGAAGCTCAAAGAGAAGTGGGCTACGATGCAGAAGGTATACAGTTCCCGCTCCCGCCTTGAGAAAATTGCATGGGATATCATTCAGGATTTTGATTTGAAGCCGCGTCTTATGGATGGAAATGGAAATGCAATCCTTGTAGCAGATTCCATTTATTCCGCCTGCAAGTATTATGAGATTTTCCAGAGCAGAGGTTTCAAGAAATGCGCGATTATTTCCTCCTATACCCCGAGCGTGGGTGATCTCCGCACTGATACCGTCAGCGATGAGGATGACACAGAAACATTTGATAAATATGATATTTATTTAAAAATGCTCGGACTTGACCCGAACAATCTTCCGGAAAAATTCTCAATCCAGAAGCGTGTTGAGGATTTTGAAGATGAGGCAAAGCGTAAGTTCGTTGAGGAACCGGCCAACATGAAGCTGCTTATCGTTGTAGACAAGCTCCTTACCGGCTTCGATGCTCCGCCTTGCACTTATCTTTACGTTGATAAAAGCATGCAGGACCACGGCTTGTTCCAAGCAATCTGTCGCGTTAACCGTCTGGATAATGACAGTGATAGCAAAGACTTCGGTTATATTGTGGATTATAAGCAGCTCTTTGGTGACTTAAAATCTGCAATGGATACTTATACTTCCGGCGCTTTCTCCGGGTATGATGAAGAAGATGTCGCCGGTTTGATTAAGGACCGCAGCAAAGAGGCTATTGCTTATTTCAAAGATACTTACGAGGAACTTGAAGAACTTTGCGAGGGCGTGGACGAGCCTCGTGACGATATAGACTACCTGCATTATTTCTGCGGACCGGCCGACGCAGATGAAGAGACGCAGGAAATCTATGCCCGTATGCGCGAAAAGCTCTATCGTCTTGTCAGCAGATTGGTTCGTGCCTATGCAGAAGCAAAGCCCTACCTGACGGAGGGCTGCTCTGCATCTGAAATCAATGGCTATGAGGACAAAGTTCGATTCTATATTGAGTTAAAGCAGGCAATTGGTAATGACAGCGGTGATTTCCTTGATTATAAGGCGTATGAACCGGATATGCGTAAGCTGATTGATAACTATATCGTTGCTTCGGACAGTGTGAAAATTGGTGATTTCGATAACCTAACCCTTTTGGATTTTGTAAAGAACAAGGGCGAAACACTGGATGACGATGATACACCAACCAGCACAAAGGATGGCGCAGCGGAGGCAATTGAAAACAATATCCGCCGCAAAGTAGTAGAAAAGGTTACTGTCAATCCAAAGTACTATGGAAAAATGTCTGAAATTCTTGATAAACTTATCGAGCAGCGTCAGCAGGGTGTTATTGCATACGCTGAACTTCTCGAACTGTATATCAAACTGGCAAAGGATGTAGAACATCCGGAAGAAAATGAATCCTACCCGGAAAGTATTCGTGGCAGCAAAGCACTTCAGGCTATTTACGACAATTTTGGTGAGGATGAAGCTCTCACCCTCAAAATCCATAAGGCTGTATTAAAGAGCAAGCTGAATGGCTTCAGAGGCGATTCTGTAAAAGAGAACAAGATAAAACGTGAACTTTTCAAGGTTTTGAATGATGACGCGGAAGTTGAACGTGTGTTTAAAATCATAGAAAAGCAGGAGGAATACTGATGCAGGTAATCATATCGGGCATCCCGATTGATATACAAAAAAAGAATATAAAAAACATGCATCTGTATGTCAAACCTCCGGATGGCCACGTTATCATTTCGGCGCCTTTGACAATGGATGATAAGGCCATCGAGGTTTACGCTCGCACAAATCTGAGCTGGATTAAAAATCAGATTAAAAAGTATCAGGACCAGCCGCGTAGTGGCAAGCGCCAGTATGTTTCCGGTGAGACTATTTACATCTGGGGAAAACAGTACTTCATTAAATTTGTCCCGGACAGCAAAAAGAATGGATTTGAAATACAAGGTGACCAAGTCGTTCTATCCATGAATAACGAAAGTACTGTTCATCAGAGGGAAAGTTTTGTCCGTGAGCAATATCGTGCAATGCTTAAACAGGAAATAGAACGTTTGCTTCCAAAGTGGGAACGAATTACTGAATTGCATTGCGAAGGCTGGCAGACTAAATACATGGTTACTCGCTGGGGAACATGCAACACCGAGAAGAAAAAGCTGTGGTTTAATCTTCAGCTTGCGCAAAAGCCCATCGAATGCTTGGAATTCGTCATTCTTCATGAGCTTATCCATTTGCAAACTCGGAAGCACGATGCAACATTTGTCGCATATATGGATCTGTATATGCCGAACTGGAGAGAGGTACGCGATGAGCTGAATCAGCGAAAGCTGGACTATTATGATGCGCATGACGAAAGCCCTCTAAAAAAGTTGATAGATGCCGAGCGATATGATGAAGTAAAAGACGCAGCTTTGAAACATTTGGAAGCGGACCCGGACCTCGATAGAAAGAAATATAACGTTTCGATGTCCGATATAGAGATTGAGAATATCGCTCATATTGAGCAGGCTCGCGATGGCATTATTTCCTTTGATGTTATCATCACCTGCGATGTTGAAACAACGAGCAGGAAAAGTAATGGGCAGCCACGATTCATAGAGAAATGGTTGTCGGTCCACTGCGAGGTATCAATCGGAATAGAGCTAACAGATTTCACGATAGTAAGTGTAGGAAATTGTGAAGCACAAGAGGAAAACGAGAATGATCGTTTTTCTGGAGAGCTTGTTCCAATAATATCCCGTGATGACTTTGATAAGGAGGCTACACGCTTCCTTGAAACGTATTATCCTGAAGCACTGAATAAGCCTGTTCCTGTTCCTATCAGGCAGATCGCTGAAAAAATGAATCTCTCCATTGTTGAGGACACCCGTCTTTCAACAGAACTATCGGTGTTCGGAATGGTCGTTTTTGAGGACGGGAATATCTTGGGCGCGAACAAGGAAATTCTGCTGAGAAAGGCCAAACGCGGTACAGTATATATTGATCCACGGGTATATTATGAAAAGACCTACGGGACAGTAAACAGTACCATAGCACACGAATGCTACCATTGGTATCGACATCAGCCGTATCATGCGCTTATGAAAATGATAGGTGCAAAAGACGATGTGGGGAAAGTGATCCAGTGCGCTATCCAGTCCAACAACCACGATACAGAGAAATGGAAGGCAATAGATTGGCTTGAATGGCAGGCAAATAGTGTAGCTCTTCATATTCTGATGCCTTATCAGACCTGTAAAACTACAATTGACGTGCTTCTGGAAAAATACGTAACTTCAGTCGACGAAGCTGAAAAGTCTCTTGGATTGGAAACAGTAATCGATGAATTGAAAGATTATTACGGAGTATCACGTCAGGCCGCAAAAACTCGTATGCGTCAGCTTGGATATTCAATTGTTGATGGCGTGTACACATATGTGAACGGTCATTATATTCCGCAGTTTTCTTTTAATCCAGAAGCAATCGGAAAGAAGCAGACATTTACGCTTTCTGCAACAGATTTGTTTAAAGCGTATTGTTGCAGTAAAGAATTCCGTGCTTTAGTGGATTCCGGCAAAGTGGTTTATGTCGACGGTCACCTTTGCGTAAACAAGCCGGAATACGTAGAAATCACCGAGAGCGGACTCTGCCACATGACACGCTATGCACTCAGCCATGTTGACGAGTGCTGCTACGTCTTTGATCTCGGATATGCGTATGAATCCAAATATCAGGGATTGAAAACATATTCGCAATTCATGGCAAAGACCATTCCCCAGTTCTCGGCTGCAGAATGCTCTTATGATCCAACGAATGCGCACAACCGTGCATTAAATGCGATGATGGATAATGCTGCCCAACGTTCAAATGCGATTAGGCGCTATCCCGGTTCTTTCGCAGAGACACTGGTACAGCTGATGGCGGAGCGGAAGTTGTCAAATAAAAAGTTGGCGGATTTGTCTCTTGTGGGTGAAAAGACAATCCAGCGAATCCGAAATGATGAAGAATACCCGACCTCTAAACAGACCGTTTTAGGGTTATGCGTTGGGCTTAAGCTATCACCCGCAGAAGCAGAGGATTTCTTTGGTAAGTCAGATTTTAAGCTGAATACCCAAAAAACCGAGGATTACATATATAAATGCATTCTCGGAGTATGCGCGAATAACTCTATATATGCCATCAATGAAATGCTTGAGGCACACGGAGTAACGCCGCTCGGTAGCGGTGGTCAGGAATAGGAGGAAGAAAAATGAGCAATACAAATCAATTTGATTGGGTTGATTTTTATAAAGAATTAGCCGCTAAGCTGCTCCAGTACAAAAACAACAGAGCAGAACTGATCTCAAAGGTACTGAAAATCTATGAGACGACTGGCATTAACCTTCCTACGCTTGAAAAGGATAATCAAATTGTTGATATTGATCCGTTTACATTCTTCGGACTGTTCAACAAAAGCTCCATGAAGGAGGCAAATCGCGTAAAGATTATTTCGGCAATCGCAACACTGCTTCAGGTGAAATCTCCGGTGCCGACTTCTTTTGACAGTATTCCGGTCTTAAATAATCAGAATGCAACATTCTATTATTTCGTTGGCGATAGAGAAGATGGCGACATTGATGCCCTTTGGAGTTTGTTTGAATCAGCGCTGGCATACGCAAACAATCCGTCAGCAGATAATCGTGCAACTCTGTCAAAATATTTTGATACAGCGATCAACAAAAAAGGAAACGGCAACAGCAAAATTACAATGGGACTGTACTGGATCGCGCCGAATTCGTTCTTGAATCTGGATCAGCGTAGTACTTGGTATATCTACGAATCTGGAAAGATACCTGCTTCGCTTGTTCAGACGCTTCCCGCCATTGAAGCAAAAATTCCATCATCAAAGTATTTTGACATAGTGGAAAAGTTGCGGAATTATCTTCAGAGTGCTGAGAGCATTTTGAAAGATTTTAAGGAGCTCAGTTTTGAAGCATGGCGTTATTCCGAAGAAGTAAATCAGGAAAATAAAGCAGCAAAGGCACAGACCCAGCGTGAATCAGTTGGCGATGCCCTTGCTGACGAAGATGTAAATACTGTTCATTATTGGATATACTCTCCCGGCGATGGAGCCTATAA
>ULRB01033703.1_pt1 | contig 12121 bp, 16 predicted proteins | sample 1955051 | NCBI WGS metagenome assembly ULRB01 (sample SAMEA4835671, study PRJEB28245) | human gut metagenome | biome: gut microbiome; material: fecal sample | place: Denmark | collected 2008 | reverse complement strand
CGACAGCCGCGACAAGGAAGGCGCCCCCACAAAGGGCATCTGGGCGGAGGGGCACCTGATGTTCGCCCCGAAGTGGCTGGGGACCACCAACCCGTTCTGGCGATACTCGCTCACCATGCGCCAGTACTTCCCCATCATAGGCGACAACAGGCTCACATTCGCCTACAGGCTCAACTACGAAGGCAATTTCGGGAATTCAGCCCCATACTATGTCCTGCCGTTCATCACCCTTATGGGAGAGAGCTGCGACCGCGACGGGATGGGCGGCTACCGCACCGTACGCGGCATCATGCGCAACAAAGTCGTGGGACTTGACATGGCAAGCTATGTGGCCGAGCTGCGGTGGAGGTTCTACGATTTCAGCGTCTTCGGCCAGAATCTATCGCTCGGGCTGAGCGTCTTCAGCGACGGGACCATGGTCACGCGCGGCAGGGACATGAGTTTCCGCGGAGAGGAAGAATTCCGCGCCTCATACGACGCCTACATGCAGAAAGGCACCGAACACGACAGGCCGCACATCACGGCCGGAGCCGGATTCAGGATCATCCTCAACGAGAACTTCATCCTCGCCCTTGAGGGAGGTGTGCCGCTGAGCAGGTTTTACCCCGCCGCCAGCCCGCTCTACAAGCAGGACGGCAACGGGGCATTCTACATCAACAGCGGCTATCTGTTCTGACAGCCTCTACCAGCCTTTGCGTATGTTGTCCGCCACCATCGAGACAAGTCTCGGGAGCGAAGTGGTGCTGGCCCATGCGCTGTGAGGAGAGAAACGGATACGCTCCGGATGTTCAAGACGCAGCAGAGGGCTGTCTGCCCGAAGAGGCTCAGTCTCAAACACATCCAGCGCAGCCCCGGCAATAACCCCCTCATCCAGGGCGCGTGCGAGAGCGGCCTCGTCAACTATCCCGCCCCTCCCGAGATTGAGCAGCACCGCGCTGCGCTTCATCTTGCGCAGCTCGGCCTCACCTATAAGGCCGCGCGTACGGTCGTTAAGCGGCGCGTGGACACTTACGACATCGGCAGTTCCAAGCAACTCATCCAGCGGCAGGCTCGGATAGTCCGTGTTGTGGGAAGTGCCTGAAGTAGAGAAATACACCACCCTCATCCCGAAAGCCGCTGCGATGGAAGCCACCCGCGAACCGATGGTTCCCATGCCTATCACGCCTATAGTCCGCCCGCAAAGCTCAACAGACGGGTGCGTGACATCGGTGAATATCCCCGAAGCCGAATAACGGCCGCTACGCACGCAGTCATCAAGATACGGAGCATTCCCGACAAGGGAGAGCAGGTGGGTGAATGTGGCCTGCACCACGGCATCCGTCGAATACCCGGCGACATTGCGGACTATGATTCCGCGACGAGCCGCCGCTTCCAGGTCTATGTTGTTGACTCCTGTGGCGGACTCGCAGATGAGCCGGAGCTTCGGCGCCCGTGACATGAGTTCATCGTCCACGATCACCTTGTTGACCATCAGCACGTCACAGTCCCCCACCCTCGCCAGGGACTCCTCGCGGGTGCTGGTATGGTAGATGACGAGCTCTCCGAGAGAGCGAATCTCGTCCAGCGGGGTATCCCCCAGCGTGGATGCATCCAGATAAACTATCTTCATAAGGACAAAAATAGTTATTTTTGCAGAATGGACATCAAAGATTTCAAATCCCAGACAATATCACTCGAGAATGTGATCAACGCCCGCGAACTCGGAGGATTCGAGACGGCGGACGGCCGCAAGATACGCCGGGGCCTTCTTCTGCGCGGCGCCGGCCTGTGCAACGCCAGCGACGCCGACCTGCTCAGGCTCAAGGAAACATACCGGCTGCGCCGAATATTCGACTTCAGGATGGAATCGGAGGTCCGGCAAGCCCCCGACAGAAGCGTGGACGGGGCGGAATACTGCTGGCTGCCGGCAATGGACCCCAAGACATGCGAGAGCTTCAACAACTACATAGCGGAAGGGGGATTCACCGACATTGAGGATGTCGTCAGAAGGGGCAGTTCGCTCCCTTCCGTAAAGGAAGCGGCGCGCACACTCTATACATCTCTTGTCGCGAGCGACTACACCCAGGAGCAATACGCCAAGTTCATGCGCGGGATCCTGGACACGGACGAAGGCGCCGTCTACTGGCATTGCACCCAGGGCAAGGACCGCACCGGACTCGCGTCAGCCTTCATCCTGTCGGCTCTCGGGGCGGACAGGGAGACCATACTCGAAGACTACAACATATCCAATGAGTTCTACCGCGATGATGTGGCAAGGATGACCGCCATCGTGCGGGCCGGAGGCGGCGGAGACGAAGAAGTGGAAGTAGTCAAGACATTCATCGGCGCCAACGCCAACTGCTTCGCCGCAGCCCTCGACCTCATCGGCGAGCGCTACGGATCGATGGAGGAATTCCTCTCAAGCAGGCTTGGAGTCAGCCCCGAAGACCGCAAGACCCTAAGGCTCAGATACATCGAATAGCCTCCGCAAGCGCTTCAAGCGCAGGGATGTCCGACTCGTGCAGGCGGCTGCGTATCGTGACCTTGTCACCCACCAGCTCGATCTCTTTCATCGAGGCGAGCATATCCGTCATCACCTTGCCGGCCGTAGGGGCCCAGCTGCCGTTCTCAATCACGGCGACCTTCCTCTTCTGCCAGTTCTTTATCTGCAGGTGATGCAGGAAGTCATACATAGGAGGGAACAGCCCGGCGTCATAAGAAGAAGCGGCCAGCACCACCCTGTCGAAACGGAACGCGTCGCTCACCGCGTAGGACAGGCCGCAGCGGCAGAGGTCACGCAACGAGAGCTTGACACCGGCCTTCTCAAGCATCCCGGCAAGGCGTTCCGCAGCCTGCGCCGTACCGCCATGGATTGAGGCATAGGCGATCAGCACCCCCTCCGTCTCCGGAGCGTAAGAGCTCCATGTGTCATAGAGTTTCAGCGCACCGGCAGAACCGGAGTCGAGCACGGGCCCGTGCAGAGGACATATCAGCTTGATTTCAAGCTCGGAAGCCCTCTTCAGGAGTTTCTGCACCTGCGGACCGTACTTGCCGCAGATGTTGAAATAATACCTTCTGGCCTCGGATCTCCACACCTGCAGGGAGACTCCCCTCAGGCCACCTGTCCGGGAAAGCGCCCCGAACTTGCCGAAAGCGTCGGCGGAGAAGAGAATCCCATCCGTGGCATCGTAACTCATCATGACTTCCGGCCAATGGATCATCGGGGCCATTATGAACTGGAGTTTATGCGCTCCCAGTTCCAGGCTGTCCCCGTCCGCCACGGTGACAGTCCTCCCGGAGAAGTCCACCCCGTCAAAGAACTGCGGCAGCATCCTCACGGCTATGGCCGACGCCACGATCTTCATCTCAGGATAGTCGGAGAGCACCCTCGCGATCATGGCCGAATGGTCAGGCTCGAGGTGGTGCACTATCAGGTAGTCCGGGGTGCGCCCCTTCAGAGCGGTCTTGAGATTTGAGAGCCACTCCTGGCCGGTACGCGCATCGCAGGTATCCAACACCGCAAGTTTATCATCATCAATGAGATATGAGTTATAGGACATCCCCTCAGGGACTCTGTACTGATTCTCGAAGAGATCAAGTCCGATATCGTCGCAGCCGATATAGCTGACTGAAGGTGTAAGCTTCGTGACCATAGATTCAAAATTTGCGTAAATATAAAAAATTATCTCAGTTTCTCCGCTTCAAAATGAGCCCTCGTCCTCACAAAATACAGCACAAGTCCGGCGACATTGACCCCGAAGGCGACCCAGAACGCCCAGTGATAACCGAGATGCTCGGACAGCACACCCCCCAGAAGCACCCCGAGCCCCACACCGGCATCCCATGAGCTGAGCACAGAAGAATTGGCCGTGCCGCGTCTGTTGTGCGGAGCCAGGTTGATGAACATGGTCTGGAATGCAGGGAACATGTGTCCGTTGCCGAGACCTATGATGAAAGCCGAGAGATAATACCCGACACTGCTGTGCAGGGCGGCGAAGACCAGATACCCGACCGCGGCGGTGCAGATGCCCAGAGCCGCGTTGCGGGAGACGAGATTGCGGCGCAGCGAGCGCGCCCCGGTGAGCCTGGACAGGATCAGGCCGACCGCGAAAAGGGTGAAGAACATGCCCGTGCCGCCGATGATGCCGAGTTCCTCTTTGCCATAGATTGCAAGGTAAGTCGACACGACCCCATAACTGAAAGCGAAGCACGCCAGAGTCAACGCCTCCCGCCACCCCGGGAGCAGGAAGAAGCGGTCCAGCGACAGCACTCCGCGCGGCGGAGAGGTTTCACGTCCGGGGAGCCGTATCGTGGCATCGATGACAAGGCCGGAGAGGGACACGATGACGGACATCCAGAACAGGGCCTGGAAATTGCCGTCGAAAGCATGGAGCACATACACGGCAAGGGCCGGTCCGAGGGCGGTCGCGAGGTTGTTGCTGAGTCCGTAATACCCTATTCCCTCGCCCCTGCGGCTCGACGGCAGGACATCAATCGCCACGGTGCTCGCCGCCACCGTCGCAGCTCCGAAAGGCGCGCCGTGCAGAGTCCTGAAGATGGCGAAGACAAGCAGCGAGCCGGCTACCAGGTAGCCGAAAAAGAGAAGAGAGAAAACCGTGTAGCACACCATCAGCACCAGTTTCCTCGGGAAACTGTCCACTATGTACCCGCTCAAGGCCCTGACAAGCAGCACCATCACCGTATAGGCCGCAAGCACGCCGCCGATGGTGTCCTTGCCGGCGCCGAAAGTCTCGTTCAGATACAGGGGAAGCAGCGGCACGATCAGCATAAAGGCGAAGTTGAGCAGGAAATTGCCCGTCCACACCTTTATATAATTGGAATTCCAGAGCTTCTCGTCAGCCATTCACCCTATCATATATGTCCCTGATGACCAGGCCGGCAAGCGTGAATCCGAATATGCCGGTAATGTGGGCCGTGGTACCGTTGATCGTGGCCTTGCCTGCGGCCTCCGCCTCGGCGTTGAGGGAATCCTCCCCCGCTGCCGCCACACCGAGATTCGGCAGAACCTCGTCCCCGTAGACGCAGAGGAAGGAATGCTCCCTCACCCCGCCCTCGCGGCGCAGCTTCTTGCGGAGAGCGGCCCCGAGCGGGCAGTCTCTCACCTTCCAGAAATTGCCGACCTTGACCCGGGTCGGATCCACTTTGAGGGCGGCCCCGAGCGAGGAGAAAAACACTCCGCGTGCAGCCATCCCCCTCTTTATCAGGTCCGCCTTGTCCTTGAGCGAATCAATCGCGTCTATTATATAGTCGTATCCGTCAAGAGAGAAACTCTCCGCCGTCTGCGCGGAATACAGTTCCCGGCAGGCGACGATACTGGCCTCAGGACTTATTTCCTGAAGCCTCCTGCGCAGCGCCTCGACTTTCACCTCCCCGACGGTGCAGGGCGTCGCCATCAGCTGGCGGTTGACATTGCTCTCGCTCACGGTGTCGAAATCCACTATAGTCAGATGCCGCACACCGGAACGCACCAGCGCCTCGGCGCACCAGCTTCCCACACCGCCGACCCCGAAAAGGATGATGCGCACGCGGTTTATCTCCGCCTGCGCATTCTCCCCCACGAGGAGGGTCGTCCTCTGGAGATATCTGTCCATCCCGGGATTACTTGCCCGCTACCGCATCGATCTCCACCTTGGCTCCCTTAGGCAGGGCGGCCACCTGATAGCAGACGCGCGCAGGCTTGTCGCCCTTGAAATACTCCGCGTAGACCGCATTCATCGCGCCGAAGTTGGCGATGTCGTCGAGAAGCACAGTGGTCTTCACGATATCGTCGAAGCAGAGACCGGCCTCCTCGAGGATGTAACCGAGATTATCCAGGCTGCGGCGGGTCTGCGCCTCTATGCTTTCAGGCATCTCGCCGGTAGCCGGATCAACCGGAAGCTGGCCGGAGATGAAGAGGGTGCCGTTAAGTTCAACTGCCTGGGAATAAGGTCCGACCGCTGCCGGTGCCTTAGGTGATGCTATTGTCCTTTTCATACTGATAACTTAAATGTTTGTGTACGATGTCCGGTTCCCCGGGGCATGAGAGGCCCGGTCAGAATGGCACCGCCACGCAAATTTAGCAAATCCCCGATGGATTTCAAAAGAGCGCCCGTCACAAGGCACGCTTGCATAGTTCAGGTGGAATTCGTACTTTTGGGAATATGATGGAAAAGACACTCAGTGATACTGAAGCCCTGCACACTCCAGCGCGGACTCTGCGGGGAAATCATCTCCAGGTTCGAAAAGAAGGGCCTGAAACTCACCGCGCTCAAGATGTACCGCTTCTCAAAGGAAAAATGCGCCGAGCACTATGCCCACCTCGTCAGCAAGCCGTTCTACCCCACCATAGAAGCCTCGATGATGGCGGCTCCGGTGGTGCTGTGCTGCTGGGAAGGCATAGACGCGGTGAAGGTCGTGCGCGAGATGACCGGCGCCACCAACGGACGCGCCGCCCTCCCCGGCACCGTACGCGGCGACTACTGCATGAGCCACCAGGAGAACATCATACACGCGTCAGACTCACTTGAAACGACCGCCGCCGAACTCGACAGATTCTTCTCCCCTGAAGACTATTTCGAATACGACACTCCCCTGCAGGGCTACCTCTACGCCTCCGACGAATTGTAAGACAGCCCTCCGAGGAAAGAAACTGAAAGTTGTTTTGACAATGCCGCGGGGATTCAGTATCTTCGTCCGATTAATCACGAACGAATGCGCCACTTCGCCACTACCCTCACCGGTGTGGAGACCCCTTCCGAGGCCACCATCGTCTGCACCAGCGCCGCGTTCACCTTCAAGCTCAACGAGGCCATTACCGACAACAGCGGCATCTACCCCACCATCCAGGCCTCCGGGGGCCAGTTCACAAACCCCGATTCGGTCCAAACCTGTCAACCTCCGCAGCCGAGATGACTCCGGAGGTTTTTTCGGCCACATACGAAAAAGGCGTCCCAAAGGACGCTCGATAAATCAATGATCTATATTTTGTTGCAAAAGTAAGTATCAAAATCCACGCAAGGCAACTTACTTCCCAACGCTACAACCTGACGGATAAAACACTCAGCTTCTTCTTTCGTCATCACACCACGCTGAATAGCATAGTACAGAAAATCTATTGTCGTTAAATAAGTAATGCCATATTCTTCGCAATACTGGCGAACATCACGTAAATTACTGCTTCCCAAAACATTATTATGATATCGACAATAGACCATGCAAGCGCTTTCGCCTTTACCAAGAGCTAATCCTGAAACAGATGTTAAACGGGCAAACTCTCTACTCTCACCAGACGTCATACCAAAGCGCTCCTCGATAATCGTTTTATCCCTGGTAATCATTTGATTTAGCGCGGACATCAGTAAGGCTGGTATCTCCCTTTTCACGACATCCAGAACGAGAAATTGATAATCTGGAATAATCTTCGGGAGTAATTTCAGTTTGCCGACTTTGGAAAAGTGAATGATGACATCCGCGTCAAGTACAATCTTAATTATCTGTCCGGCCATCACGAATCATATTAAGAAGCTCAATATAATGCCCCTCTGAAATCTTCTCCGATTCAAATAATCGACGGGCTTTTTCACCAAAATCTCCGATTACAACGCCCTCGTTCCCCTTCTCATACAAGGATAGGTCATAACCATAAGAAAGCGCGGATTCTTTGACAGGAACTCCCTCCAACTCGATCTTTCGCTGCTGTGATATAAGGCCAACATCTTTCAGTCTTATGAGCAAGGTATTCCTAGACACTCCAAAGTACTGTTCCATTCTGAGAATGGTCGCAATATGTATATTGTGATTCGCAATTTCATCCGGAGTAATCATCGACAAGAGCCCTTCACGTGGCATTAACAATGCAGAGGCGAATTTATTTGCATTCTTCTCTTCAGTAGAAGAGACCTGCCCACACATATGTGGGGCAGGATGTTCCTCAAAGAAAAGATGATACAGTTCATGCGCTATAGTAAAATGCTGACGGCCCCGGGTGCTGTTGCTATTAATCAGAATGAACTTTTTCCCACTTGCCGATTTGCATCCGATACCATATGAACTTTCTGACAATGGCCTATAGACAGCAGTAATGCCAAGCTTGCGTATAAGCGTCTTGGCATTAACTGGCTCTGTCAAACTAAGACCGGCATTGTATCTGAATTGGCCAGCCAATGACTCGGCTTCATTTATAGATAAGTATTTCATCGAGCTAGAAGCGCATCCATTTTAAGGGAATTCTTAACTATTCGCTTGAATGCAGCCAATTGTTGCATATCATCAGGCGTAAGGTTATCAACACGAAAAGCAGTCACAATCATACTCTCCATCACCTTATTATCCTCGGTATAAAGCTCAAACATATCACAACCATAAAGGTCAGAGAGCCGATCCATCACAGGGAAAGGTATTTCCCTGCTGCCCGCCTCATAATTCGAATATGAGGAACGGGTAATGCCCAAAAACGAAGCGACATGATCTTGGGTAAAACCTCCAGCTTCGCGCAAACGTTTGATATTTGCTGAGATAATCTGTCTTTCTTCCATACGCATGTTTGGCCCTTTGTTCGGTACCAGCTGTGGCAAAATTAGTGTTTTTGTTTAAAAAAAGCAAATTTTGCCACAGTTTTCAGCAAAAATCTACTCTTTCCGATGCCAGCGATCAACGGTAAGCATCCAGCAGTCAACTGAAGGAGTTCACCCGAAGGCGATTCGGAAGATGACTGCTCCTTCGTATAACGTCTCTTGCTCTCAAAGAACCTCTATTCCGGAACGCCCAGTTCAGACAGCCTGGCCTTGTAGCTTACGTCATTATCAGCGCAGTACTTTACGATACTTGCCACTTCTTCTTTGGTCATCATGATCTTGCATGTTTTGGATGGCCGAAGTTCAGGACAATAGACAATAATTCAGATGTCTATGACATGGGAGACCGGAGGCTTACGATTCTTTCAACGTTCTGGGATTGCTGTCTGGAAGAGTATTATGGGTATGCGGAAAAGACCCGCTAGAACAGCGAGTCTTTACTTAGGAATGAAAATATCTTTCTATTTGACACCTTGTCATCTGGGCCAACCTCACCAATCAAAAGTGGGAAATCCGGATTGTGATGCTTTGATTTTTCAACAACCTTATCTTTGTTGAAATTGGCGTAGCAATATTTACACATATGAGAGCAGGTGTTGTATTCTCCAATGTCGATGCTTTGCACGCAGCCACATTCTGGACGTTGATTCTTATCTTTCCCCACTACTAATCGCACACCGAGCAAATCTTCAATAAGGACATTGTCAATACAGTGCCCGTGGCAAATACCGACACTCTCAAGTTCTATTTCCTCAGCGCAGGACTGAATCTTTATGCCGTAGGAAGATGCGATGCTAGACAGCATACCAGCGAGTTGTACCATTTCATTTTGGTCAAGTTCTCTGGCTGTAGTATTTTGAAGATTTCTTTCGGTTTTCTTGTATAGGTCCAGGAAACTTATGACACAAGTCTTTGTTTTTCCCTGGAGCCTCTTTGCTAATTCTTCAAAATACTTTACATGATAGTCGATAGTAATGGTATCCGTCAAAATGATGGGATCATACCTCCAGATAACCCGTTCTGGGCCAATCTTGTCTGAAAGCTCCTTGAAGGTTTCAATGATATTCGATTTTGATGGTACATTCTGTTCCAGCCGGATATCGTACGGATTTATCGTGAACTGGAAATAGTACATATAATCCTTAAGCAAATCCAAATGAGGGAGCATGGGCTTAGGGTTCTTGCTCCAGAAAACTATGCAATCTATGAGTTTCGGAGATAGATAGATTTTGCTTATCTGATGGATGTTCATCGGATTGCGAACATACACGAAGCCTTCCTTGATTCTATTGAAGAACCATTTGGAATAGAAGGCTGGTATGTCTGTACGGCGGCTTACACTCAATATCATGGCATTGGTTATCTATGCTTTATAATTATGCATTGTAAACTTCCACAAGAAGAGAATGGCTCTATATCATAAGGGATATCAAGCATACGAGGGCGGATTGTATCATTATCAATTTTTCTGCCAAAGTACTTCTCTGTATGGACCGGCAATTTCTTGTAACTGCCTATGAGAATCCTATATGAAGCCTTCTTACAAATTCTACGGTGAAGATACAAAATACATCCGTATGCAGTACTCAAATCTTGAGATTCGTATGTAATATCATTTATAATCACCATTCCGCATGGTAATTGTTCAAGAAAAGAAAGAAGGCTGTCAAGAAATTGTTGAATCCCGTCTGTATGATATTTTGCCATATCGGAAAGCATGTAATTCAAAATAATCACATCCGGTTTGTCATGTGTAGAATAATAATCAAAAAAGTCCTGATTTATGAAGTGAACATTGTTAAACCGGCTCTCTGAATAATCCCAAAGAGGTCTCCAGACGTTATCCAAATCAAAGCCCTTATAATCAAAAGAGAATGTTGATTGTGGGTTGCACTCTTTATAGTCAATTATGCCAAATAGTTCAGATGCCGGTCCGCATCCAATTGAAGCAATATTCAAATGCGCTGAGCATCCGTTAAAATGACGCTCGAAAACTGATTCGATTTCGGAAATATAGCGATAAAAATGCTTCAGAACATAGCAGTTTAGAAGATTCGGGCAATTGTAGTGGAGAGTTTTGTTTGAGAAGCGATGGATTTTATAAATGCAAACCTTATAGCAATTCTCGGCATTATCGCACTGCTTATCGTTCACGCACGAGCGGCATTTCTTAGGCTGTTTATACTGCTTTATACAGTATTGAATTAAGTTGTTTATCTCTGTCATAAAAAATCTTGCTGCTTACAAAGATATAAAAAACGACGCTAGTGTCCCCCATTAAGACTCATTGATACCGAATAAGTTTGGATAGTCATCAAGGTTCGCACAAAAGTAGTGAAATTTAACCCTGAAGTTTCAAGATTCAATGACGGGCGTCACCGGAGGCTTACAATCATTCTTTCTTGTCAGTTCGCTTCAAATATTCATTAAGAACTTCTCTTGCATAATAATAGCCTCTTTCTTTGAATCTATTCTAGTAGCGATGCGTCAAAATCCGCATCTTGATTTGTAAATAGTTAAACTTTAATATATTACACAAGTTCTTTAACAACCGCGATTTGAAATGAGTTTGTAGCTTTGTGGGTCCAATCCCACTGACTATGAACGAAGGCAAGTAATCTATACGCAAGTCACACAGTTCATACCCAGGCAGATCTTCCAGCGTCTCGTCAAGAAGTACAACAGCGACTGCCGCGTGCGGGAGTTCGATTGTACCAAACCAGTTGAAGCACATGCTGTTTGGCCAGCTTTCTCCTTGTGAGTCACTGAGAGACATCTGTTTATGCCTCAGCAAGCACCAATAGACCCTATATGGACTTGGCATGACGGCTTCTGTAAATGAATCGACTCTTTCAAGGGCAAACGAGAGCAGGGACTATCGCATCTATGAAGGACTCGGGCAGGCGCTCATTAGCATTGTCCGCCCACTGTACTCCAAACAGCGTATTGAGTATATCTTTCCGCAAGACCATGAACTGTTCGCTTTGGACTCCACGACCATATCGTGCAGTATTGCACTCATGGGACGGGCATTGGGCAAGTACAGCAAGAGTGCGGTTAAGATGCACACTCTCATAGACTTGTGTGGAAGCACACCAGCCTTCATATCAATCAGTGACGGACGCACTCATGACAGCGACGTGCTTGACGGTATTGATATCGTTCCAAAGGCCATCTATACCATGGATAAGGCTTATGTGGACTCTGAAGCATTAGCCAGGTTCGATGGCGAGGGTGCATTCTTCATCACGAGGGCCAAGAGCAACATGAAGTATGAGATTATATCAAGTTACTTTAACTTCGACTCATCCACAGGCATTGTCGGTGACCATATCATCAGGCTGACAGGATACAAATCCAGGGAAGCCTTTCCTAAGGAGTTGCGTCTTGTTGAATCCGTTGACCCAGAGTCCGGTGAGGTGATACAATTCCTCTCCAATATCACGGACCGATTGGAGCTCAATGCCTTGGAGATTGCCAACATCTATCGCCACCGATGGGATATTGAGTCGTTCTTCAAGCTCATAAAGTGATAGCAGCGGATTAAATGTACCCCCTGTATCACTTTC
>ULRB01102907.1_pt1 | contig 12170 bp, 8 predicted proteins | sample 1955051 | NCBI WGS metagenome assembly ULRB01 (sample SAMEA4835671, study PRJEB28245) | human gut metagenome | biome: gut microbiome; material: fecal sample | place: Denmark | collected 2008 | reverse complement strand
CCTGCCAAAGGGTCTTCGACCCTCTGGACTCCCTTCTCGCGATTCAGTTGGTGACAACTGCATACTTTACCCGCGTGTTTATTGAGGGGACGCAAGGGCGCTGCCCTTGACCCGCCAAAGGGTCTTCGACCCTCTGGACTCCCTTTTTCGCGATTGAGTTGGTGACAACTGCATAATTTACCCGCGTGTTTATTTTTGAGAACGGTGCATCCGCTTGCGCAGCTTCTTCCGAAACGTTTCGCGGTCGAACAGCAGGAAGCCAATCGTCCGCTTCACCAGCCCGGTCTGCTCCGGGATGAAGCCAATCATGCGGCTCGGCGCGTCCGCCGCGCCCAGCTTGTGCGCCGCAACCGCCGCTTCCGCCGACTGGTCGCGCACCAGCGTCCGCAAATCCAGCGCGTTCTCCCCCGCGAACACCATGTCCTCAAACGGGATGTTCCGCAGCAGCTCCGCGTCCGCTTCGGGCAGCTGCCGCAGCGCCCCCTCGAAGGGCAGCGACAGTGCCAGCTGCACGCCGGGATTGTCAAGCGACTGCATCACGCCCGTTCCGGCGAAGGTATCGTGGAAGTCGCGCACAAATTGCAGCGCGTGATGCTGGACGCAGGTCGACAGGAAGTGCGCATCTTCATTGCGCCCTTCCTGCGCGTACACCGGGACGACACGCTCATTCTGCCGCTCGAAGCCCACGCAGGGCGCTTCGTCGGAGGACAGCAGGAACTCGCGGAACGCGCCGGACATGGCGGTCGGCATCGGATAGAAGCAGTGTACGGGGAAATCGTAGGCAGCGGACAAGCGCTCGCTGTTCCGCCCGTCCGCATGAACGTAGTAGACCGGAACCGCGCGCTGCGTCAGCTGGCAGAGCGCCGCCTGCAAACGCCCACTGTACCCCATATCAAAGCACGCCGCGCCTTCCGGCAGCTTTTCCTCATAATACGCCCGCGCCGCGCTGTATGCCGCCTGATGACGGCAGCCGTCGTAGAGCATGTCGCGGAAGAAGCGCAGAAACGATTCCCAGCGCGTTTTCTCCTGAAACGGCGATTGCCACGGGAACCCCGCCGCCTCCGCCTGATGGCGCAGTTCGCTTTCCGGCGCGTCAAGCGTGCAGAAGGACAGCAGCTTCAGCGCCTTTTCGGGCGTGTAGACCGTCCAGCGCACCGGCAGTGCCGCCCAGTCGGTCGGATTCGCCATCAGCGCGGGCAGCAAGCACCGTCGCGACGCGGGAATGTAGTCTGTTTCGACAACATCCGCGTCCGTGCGCAGCAGCTCGACTGCCTGCCGCAGCAGCGCGCCATCCCGCGCGAGGAACACCAGCCGCTTTACGCCATCCGCCCGGCAGCGGCACAGCAGCCACTTCGCCAGCGCCAGCAGGTGTGTGCCGACGGCGTAGTACCCCAGCCGCGACGGATACGCCGCAAACGCGGAATCCGCCGTCGCGGGGGCATAGCCGTCGTCAAAGAAGCGGTTTGCCGCCAGCCCTTGTGCGCCCCTGAGCGCCAGCGGCTGCATCGCGTCCGCCGTCGTGAAGCCCGCCAGACACCCGTGTCCCAGATTCGCCATCTGCGTGCAGTCCGCATCCATGAAAACATCCGCCGGGCGCGGCAGCAGCAGGGCGTGCAAACCCGCTTTTTTCGCGGCTTCCACGTCGATTTTCGCATTGTCGCCGATGTGCAGCACGTTATCCGGCTTCACGCCCAGTTGCGCCGCCATCTTCCGATAGAGCGCGCCGTTCCATTTCAGCGCGTTCTGCTCATTCGAGAGGAAGAAGCCGTCCCAGCCGCGGACGCCGCATTTTTCCAGCATCCGCCGAATCGTGTCCGCGTCAAGGTACATGTCCGACGTCAGCACGACGCGTTTTCCCGCCGCTTTCGCCAGATTGAACAGCTGCACGCCGGTTTTGCGCAGGCGGCAGAAATGCACCTCCGCCTCCCGCTCGTTGTAGGTCATTTGCCCCACGCAGTCGTCCGACACGCCCAGATTCTGCATCATGGCGCTGTAAATGTTCCACATCGTCACGTCAGCTTGCGTTTCGGGCAGCCACGCGCGTGCGCAGCTTTCCGCCTCTAACCGCGCCTGTGCGAAGGAGGTCATGTTCCGCCGCGCCGCCCGCTGCCATTTGCCTTCCAGCGTGTGGAAGAGGTCAGTCGGTGTGCGGAAGGGGCGCAGAATCAGCGTATCGAACACATCCAGCGAAATCACCGGGCAGTCGATGCCGTCCAGCCCCAGAATCGCGCGCTTGATGTGCTCCGTCCCGTCCCGCCACGGGGTCATCGGCTGGTCAAACCAGAAGATTTCCGGCAGATTCGCGTCCTCATCCGGCGAAAAATCCGGGCAGAGCGCCGCCGTCAAGCGGCTGATTTCCGGCTGATTTGCCGCCTTCCGCGCCTGCTCCGCCCACATCCGCGCATACCACTTTCGCGCCTTTTGCAGCTGCTGACGCGCTTGATCCGCCCCTTGCTGATGCAGAAATTCATCCGCAAAGGCAAACACCTGCGCAATATCGGCGTAATTTTTGCGGAATTTTGCCGGATTTCCCGCCGCCCCCGTCGAGGACGACGAATGTTCACAGTAGAACACGCCGTCGCCGCGGTGCCGCCCGAAACCCTGCGCAAAGAAATACAGCACGACGGAAAACGCAATGTCCTCCGTCATCACAATGTGCTTTTTCGCCAGCGGCGCGTAGTAGGGTGCGCACCGCAGCCACAAATCGCGTCGAATCACCTTGTTCCAAATGGTGTGGAAGCTGTAGCACGTCATCGCCTGCTGGAAGAACGCATCCCGCACCGCATCGCCGCGCAGCTCGTCCTCCAGCACACAGTCCGCATGAACCGGGCGCACGAAGCGGTCGCCGTTTTCGCGCTGCCAGACCGTGTCGCCCATCACGAGGTCAAAGTCGTTTTCTTCCGCCAGCGCGACGGCGGCACGGTAAAAATCCACCGACACAAAATCGTCGCTGTCCAGAAAAGCGAGGTACTTGCCCGTCGCCGCGTCCGCGCCGGTCATCCGCGCCGCGAAAAGTCCGCGGTTCTGCGAATGCGTCAGCACCCGAAAGCGGCTGTCGCGCCGGGCATACTCCGCCAGCACCGCGCCCGCGCCATCCGGCGAGGCATCATCCACCAGCAGGAACTCCGCGTCCCGCAGCGACTGCGTGCGCAGCGACTCCAGACACGCGGGCAAATCCCGCTTCGTCCCATATACCGGAACGACCACAGACAGCGTTGCAGCCACCGCGCTTCTCCTTTCTGCCCATCCGAAAACGAGTGATACTTGCCGATTTTGACATGTACATTCTACCATATTCCCGCCCGATTAGCAAGCCTTTCGGGGGATTTTTGCACGCCCCAAAAAACGCGGTCAGACAGCTTTTTTCGCCATCTGACCGCAGGATGCCCTATTTTGCGGAAAATCCGCTTACCAAGTAATATCCTCGCCCGTCAGCGCCTTCCACGCCTTGCGGATATCCTTCTGATGCCGCACGCCGTTCTTCGGGTCGAGCTTCGCGGTTTCCTCCATCGTGCGCGGGAAATGGACGCACAAATGCCCGTCGAAGTCGTTATCCTTGATGCTGCCGGACAGGTGGGGCATACAGTGCATGGAGGCCAGCACCCATGTGCCGCTGGGCAGCAGGACATACACCGGCTTCTCGTCCCACGAGAACTTGCCGCCCCACGCCGCCTTCATAATCGCGGTATCCTGCGCCGTCAGCGGCTCGGAGTCCGCATGGCGACCCAAGGAATAAAAGCGCAGGCGGAAGGAGGAACCGCTGCTCGGCTCATAGACCAGCACCGTCTGCCCGCTCTTGATGGTCGGCTTGATTTCCGTGTACCACATCTGCAGCTTAATCTGGCTCTTTGCCGGGCCATTGCCGAAGGACGCGCCACTGTTGCCCGTGCCGCCGTTTTTATTTTCGTCCGGCAGCGCGGTATCGCCGGTCACGCAGTCGCCCGTGTACAGCTTCGTCTGCGTGTTCACGCCCGCAATGCCGTCCGGGGCAAGCCCGTTGCGTTTCTGGAATGCCAGCACCGCCGCGCGGGTCGTCTCGTCATAAGTGCCGTTGATGGTCACGGTATAGCGCAGGTTGCTCAGCGCCTGCTGGAGGCGCAGCACCGCGTCGCCCGTCGCGCCGACTTTCAGGTTGGTGTACACCGTCGGCGTGTTGGAATCAACCTGCTTGCCTTCCGCCGTAATCGCGTTGACGGAGTAGAGGATGGTGTACGTCGCCGTATCGCCGTTGCCGGAGCCGGTCAAGCCGTTGCGCAGCTGGAACGCGCGCATGGCGGCGACCGTGTTCGCGCCGTACTTGCCGTCCACCTTGTCCGTCAGGTAGCCCAAATCCTTCAGGCGCTGCTGGACGCGCTTCACGTCGTCGCCCGTGCAGCCGGAATAGAGCAGGCGGGTCGGACGCGTCACGCCCGTGGTCGGGGTGGACGTCGGCGTGCTGATGGCAGCAAGCGCATCCGAAGAATACAGCTTCTTGTAGGTGCGCGTGCCCGCCACGCCGTCCGCGCTCAAATTGTTGCGCAGCTGGAACGACGCAACCGCCGCCATCGTGCCCGTGCCGTAGTTGCCATCCACCGTGCCCGTGTAGTAGCCCAGCGCCTTCAAGCGGCTCTGCACGCTCTTCACGTCATCGCCGGACGAACCTTCGCGGAGGGTGCGCGTGGGCACGATGCCGAAGGACTGCGTGGGGGTCGGCGTGGGCGTGGCAGCCGACGGATCAGCCGCAACCGCATTGCTCGAATAGAGGATTTTGACCGTGTTCGCGCCGACTTTGCCGTCCGCCGTCAAGCCGTTGCGCGCTTGGAACGCCTGAACCGCCGCCACCGTCGCCGCGCCGTAGATGCCATCCAGCGCGCCGGAGTAGTAGCCGAACTTGTCCAAGCGGCTCTGCACGCTCTTCACGTCGTCGCCGGACATGCCGGGGCGCAGAATGCGCGTGGGTGCGCTTTCATCCACCGGCTTGGGCGAGGGCGTGACGGAGCTGCCCGCGTCAATCGCGGTGCTGCTGTACAGCGCCTTGACCGTGTCCTCGCCGCAGATGCCGTCGGACGTAAGCCCGTTGCGCGTCTGGAAGCGGCGAATCGCGCTTTCCGTCGCCGTGCCGTACACGCCGTCCGCCTTGCCCGTCAGGTAGCCCAGCGCAATCAGCTTCGTCTGCACGCTCTTCACGTCGTCGCCCTTCATGCCCAGCGTCAGCTTGCGCTCGCCCACGCCGTCGGGCTGCGACGTTTCCTTCGCGCCGATCGCGCCTTCGGAGAACAGGCGCTTGCGGGTGTTTGTGCCCAGAACGCCGTCAGCGGACAAACCGTTCTTCTTCTGGAAGGCAAGAACCGCCGCCTTCGTCGCCGCGCCGTACTGCCCGTCGGAGATGCCAGTCAGGTAGCCCAGCGCCGCCAGACGGTCCTGCGTGTACAGCACATCCTGCCCGCCCATGCCCTCGCGGAGCGTGCGGGTCGGGATGCCATAGGCGATGTTGTCCAAATCCGCGGTGGGCTTGGGCGTAATCATCGGCTGGGTGACGTTGCCATTGCTGTCGAAGTAGCTTTCCAGCTTGACGAGCGTGTTCCTGCCCGCCTTGCCATCCACCGTCAGCCCGGTCGCCTTCTGGAACGCCATGACCGCCTCGAACGTGGACTGCCCGAACACGCCGTCCACCTTGGAGATGGTGAAGCCCAGATCCTTCAGCGCCTGCTGCAATACCCGCACGCGCGAGCCGCTGGACGTGTACTGCAATTTGCTGTAATCGCCCTTGAACAGCCCCGCCGCGGTCGAAGAGGAGGACGACGAATTGCCGTCAATGTCAATGCCCGTCTGCTTTTCCAGCAGAGCAATCGTCGCGGAACCGGCGATACCGTCCACCGTCAGGCTGTTCGCCTGCTGGAACGCGCTCACCGCCGCCTTCGTGCCGCTGCCGAAGCTGCCGTCCACCGTGCCGGAGTAGTAGCCCAATTGCGTCAAGGCCTGCTGCAAGCGGCGCACATTGTCGCTCTTGTCGTTCTTCTGCAGCTTCAAGGCTGCCGCGCTGCTTGTGATGACCAGCGTCAGCATCAGCACCAGCGCCAGCACACGCACGATGCTCTTTTTCATAGCATTCCCCTCCAAATGTTCCAAAGTACCTGCGGCTATTGTATCAGAAAATCACGCAATTGTAAAGAACTATTACGCATTTGTTACAAGTTGAATTTCTCCAACAGCTCCATCGGGTGCGCAATCAGCACCTTCGCCCCGTTGTCCAGCAGCTCCTGCGCCGTGCGGAAGCCCCACAGCACGCCCACTGGGTTCATGCCCGCGCTGCACGCACAGGTCATATCCACCTTCGTGTCGCCCAGATAGAGGAAATCCGCCGGGGCAATGCCGAGCTGCTCCGCCACCAGCAGCGCGCCCGCCTTGTCCGGCTTCACCGGCACGCCCTCCACCTGCCCGCGCACGACGCTGAACGGTACATCTGGGAAGAAGTGGCTGATGACGTTCTTTGTATCCGCGTCGGGCTTATTGGAGAGCACCGCCAGCTTCAAGCCGCGCTCCGCCAAGGCGTGCAGCAGCTCCGGAATGCCGTCGTAGGGCTGCGTTTTCACCTGCGTATGTTTCTCGTAGTACGCCTGATACTCCGCCTGCACCGCGTCCGCCAAATCCTGCCGGTCGCGAACCGCCCGCTGCGCCAGAATCTTCGCGCCGTTGCCGACGAGGTAGCAGTATTCCTTCGTCTCCCAGCCGGGCAGCCCGTGCAGGCGCAAGGCACGGTTCATCGCCGTGGCAATGTCGTCAATCGTGTTCGTCAGCGTACCGTCCAAATCAAACAAAACCGCCTGAATCATCAAAAAAATCTCCTTTATGTGATGAATGGATTTCGCGCCGCGCTGCCATGCTAAGGCAGAAAGGAGCGATGAACATGGACAAAAAACGCAAGGATTCCGTCATTCGCGCAACCGTCGACCGTGCCGCCCTGCTGCGCGGGGTGCTGATGCTGACGGCGCTCGCCCTGCTGCTCTGCTTCGGCTTTAAGCCCACCCGCGCCGCCGCGCCCGACGCCGAGGACGGCGCACTGACCGCCTCCGACGCCTCCGCCCGCCTGAGCGCCGAGTGCGAGCTGCTCCAGCGCGTCACCTTTTCCCCCTGCGGGCACGAAATGACGCGCCGCCAGCGCCTGCCAGCCGAACTGGCCGGCATGACGAAGGACGAACTCGCCGCGAAGTACGACCAGTGGGTCATCACGTCGTTTTCACCCGCGCAGGTGAGCATGGAGCGCGCGCTTGCCCTCTACTGCCCGGAGCATGTTGTGCTGATGCCGGACGAAAGCGGGCAGCTGTGCATCTTCCGCAACCGTTACGGCGACGCGCTGGCGCTGGTGCGCGAACTCGGCGTGCCGCTGAGCGACTTGCCGGACGATGTGCAGGAGGAGGTTCGTCCCGGGCTGGGGTTCGATGACGAGGTCACGCTGGAGAAGTGGCTGGAAAGCGTGCAGTCGTAAATCCCCACCCCATTGTACGCCGATTCGCGCCGCTTGTCCAGCGGATTTCACGGTTTTGTTTGCTTCCAGCGAAGAAGTATGCTATAATGATAGCGAACTTTCGCGATAGAGGTGAGCGCATGGCACGAATCGGCATCATGACCTTCCTGCACAATGACAACTACGGGTCGATTCTTCAAGCGTGGGCGCTGCAAAACGCCGTCCGTTCCCTGGGGTATGACGCGGAGCATATCGACTATGTTCCCTCGCAGACGGAAAAGATGAAGAATCTGCTGTGCAGCGGCAATTCGCCCCGCCTGATTTTGGACGGCATGAAGAAGCGCAGCGCGGCGCGCGGGCTGAACGAGGGCTTTGATGAGTTCCGGCAGACGCAGATGATTTTGTCGCCCGTCTGCCGCGACCAGAGCGCGCTGGCGCATCAGGCGCTGTCATACGACGCGCTGATTTGCGGGTCAGACCAGATTTGGTCGCCGACGTGGCTCAATCCGGCGTATTTCCTGAATTTCACGAAGAAGCCGAAAGTCGCCTACGCGCCGTCGCTGGGCGTATCGACGATGACGGACAGCGCGAAAGGGCGCAAAATCGCCGCATTGATACGGGGGTTCGCCGCCATCTCCGTCCGGGAGGAAGAGGGCGCGGCGCTCCTGCAAGCGCTCATCGGCAAAAAGCCCGCCGTCATGCCCGACCCCGTGATGCTCCTGCCGCGCGAAAAGTGGCTGGAACTCATCGGCGGCGACATTCCGATGGGCAATGATATTCTGTGCTTCTTCCTGGCGGACAATCCCGCGTACTGGACGCAGGTGGAGCAGATTCGGCAGAAAACAGGTCTGGGCGTGCGCGTCATTCCGCGGACGGAATCAGCCCTCCAGTCCGCGTATCCACTGGCGAAGGGCGTGACCCCCGCGCAGTGGCTTCGGCTGATTGCGGGCGCGAGCATGGTGCTGACGGACAGCTTCCACGCCGCCGCGTTTTCCCTCCTGCTGCACACGCCCTGCACAATTCTCCGCCGCTACCGCGAGGACGACCCCGAAAGCCGCAACAGCCGCGTTGACCAGCTGCTGCGCACGCTGCAAGTCGCCGACCCCACACATCCAGATTTTTCCGTGGTGGACGAGCAGCTTGCCATCCAGCGGCAGCGGGGTTTGGACTTCCTGCAATCCGCCATCAGTCAAGCAATGTCGCAAGCGACACCGGCAAAGGCGAAGTAAGCGACAGCCACTCCCCCGTCATCGGGTGATGGAGCGTCAAGGCGCTGGCGTGCAGCGCGAACCGCCCCGGCAATTGCGGAATTTCCGTGCCGTAGAGGAAATCCCCGACGACCGGACAGCCGATAGACGCCATGTGTACGCGGATTTGGTGCGTGCGCCCGGTTTCAAGCGTCAGCTCCACCAGCGTGCGCGTTTTCCCGCGTTTCAGCACGCGATAGTGCGTCACCGACGGCTTGCCGGATGCGGTCACAATACGGCGGATGCTGGCGGCGTCCTCCTTGCCGATGGGCGCGTCAATCACGCCGCAGTCGTCATCCGGGCAGCCCTCCACCACCGCCTGATACGTTCGGATGAACTCCGGCGTATGCAGAAGTGCCTGCAAACGTTGCTGAATATGCGCGTCCTTGGCGACAATCATCAGCCCGCTTGTGCCCTTATCCAGCCGATTCACCGGACGGTAGACGAAATCCGTCGGACAGCGCAAATGAGCGTACAGCGCATTTTCAAGCGTGTCGTCCGGGTGCAGGGCGCTGGACTGGCTCGCCAGCGGGGCGGGCTTGTCAATCACGAACAGCCAGTCATCCTCGCAGGCGATATTCAGCGGCAGGTCATACGGCTTGACCGCGTACGCCGGGGCGTTCTCCCGGAAGCGGATTGCCACCACCTGCCCGGCGCGCACGAAGGCATCCACCGGGGTCACGTCGCCGTCCACCGTGATGCCGCCGTTCCACTTGGCGGACTTCATCGCCGTGTAGCTCACGCCCATCACGCGGCGCAGTACATCGCGCAGGCGCATCCCGTCCTGCTCCGGCAAAACCATATATTCCAACAAAAGCACCTCTTTTCAGGAGATGAAACCAATGAATGACATTCTTGCAATCCTCTCCGGCGGCGATTATGTCTCCGGCGAAAAAATCAGTCAGGAACTGGGCATCAGCCGCGCCGCCGTGTGGAAGCGCATTGCCCAGCTGCGCGAAGAGGGCTGGCAGATTGAAGCCGCCGGCCGCCGCGGCTACCGCCTCATCCCCGGCGACAGCCTCGACCCCATTTTCTGGGTGAATCAGTTGACGACCAAGACGCTTGGACGTGCCATCAACCACTACGAGCACACCATCACATCCTCCAACACGCTGGTGAAGCAGATGGCGGTGCAGGGCGCGCCGAGCGGGAGCCTGTGCCTGTGCGAATGCCAGACAGCGGGCAAAGGGCGGCTGGGGCGCACATGGTCAGCCCCAGCGGGGCAGGCGATCCTGATGAGCGTCCTCCTGCGGCCGAAGCTCCCGCCGAAAAACGCGCCGCTGATTACCCTCGCGACCGCGATGGCAATGGCGCACGCTGTCCGCGAAGTGACGGGCATTGACGCGCAGATTAAGTGGCCCAACGACCTCGTGTTCTCCGGCAAAAAGCTGTGCGGCATTTTGCTGGAAATCAGCGCTGACCTCGACCAGATTGAGTACGTTGTCGTCGGCACGGGGCTGAATGTGCTGCGCGGGGCATATCCGCCGGAGCTTTCTGACCGCGCCGCCGCCTTGGAGGAGTTCGCCGAGCCGCCCGTGCGCCGGGAGATTGTCGTGCACTACCTGAAGGCGCTGGAGGACAACATGACGCTGCTGGAGGAGCACGGCTTCCCCGGCATACAGGAAGCGTACCGCCGCCACTGCTGCACGCTGGGCAGCCGGGTGCACGTCATCGGCACAGAGATTGACTTCATCGGCACGGCGGAGGACATTGACGAGACGGGCGCGCTGCTGGTGCGCGACGAAAGCGGCGTATTGCAGCGCGTGCTGTCCGGCGACGTATCCGTGCGCGGGGTCATGGGCTATGTCTGAGCTGCGCGGCATCGGGCTGGATATCTGCGGCATCGACCGCATGGCACGGCAGCTTGACAACACGCATTTCCTCCAGCGCATCCTGACGAAAGAGGAAATCGCGTACCTGCGCAGCCGCGGCGCGTCGGCGGCGGACACGCTGGCGGGGCTGTACGCGGCGAAGGAAGCCATCGTCAAGGCGCTCGGCTGCGGCATTGCCTTTCCGCTGACGGAGATTGCCATTTCGCACACGGCGCAGGGGCAGCCGACGGCGGTGCTATCCGGCGGCGCGGCATTGCGCTATCCGGGGCATCTGCTGCTGACGATTACGCACGACGCGGGCGTCGCGGCGGCATCAGCACTCTATTTAGAATGAAGGAAAGCCTGCTCATGCGGTGATTGGCGTGGGCAGGCGGTTTTTTACTTCGGAATGCGGAATTATTTTGGGGGCTTCACGAAATTTTGGCGGAAAAAGCAGCTTGGGGGCGCGTCTGCGGACGCGCAAAGTTACTGCGCAGGGACGCTTCGCTGCCTGCGGCTAAGGCGGCAGGGTTGAGCGCGTTTAGCATAGTTGGATTGACGGTGTAACAGTTGGGGCGTTGCCCCAAACCCCAGCAGGGACGCTGTCCCTGCACCCTGCAAGGGGCAATTGCCCCTTGACCCCTTCGCGCGATTGAGTTGGTCGCGCTTTCATGCTTCTTCCGCGTGCAGCTTTTTAGGGCTTCGCTTAAGCGATTATTTGTCCGCCTTCAGCCAGCTTTCCCAAATGTCGGGCTGGTAGCCGATGGTGCATTTTTGTCCGCTGCGGACGATGGGGGATTTCAGCAGCCACGGGTTTTCCTGAATCGCGGTCATAATCACGCTGTCAATGTTGCAGTAGCACGCGGGATGCTCCTTCGCGCGCTTGTCCTCGCGGTCAAGAAGCCCCTGCATCCCCACGTCCTTCGCCATCGTCTGCAATTCGCGCTCGCCCAGCTTGTGCTTCTTCAAATCCATCACCTGCACCTGCACGCGGCGCTCCTTGAAGAAGCGCTCCGCCTTCTGTGCATCGAAATTCTTCTTGCTGATATAAAGCTGAATCACGCCTTGTTCCTCCTTACGTCGTCGCCCAAGAATTGCAGCAGCATACACTGCTTTCCATCCAGCAAGCGGGATGTGATGCGCTCGGTGTAGCGGCGGCGCAGCTCCTCCACGTTCAAATTGGTGCTGATGACCGTGCCTTTGCCGCGCAATTGCCGCTCGTTGATGAGGTTGAACCACTGCACGATGGTGATGTTCTCCATCAGCGGTTCAACGCCCATGTCGTCAATCATCAGCACGTCGGTATCCATCAGCGTGTCCATTTCCTCCTGTTTGCCGGAGAAGTACGCGCGGCGGGCGACGTCCAGGAAGCGGTAGGCGCTGATCATCATCACGTTGAAGCCGCGCTCCAGCAATCGCTTCGCGATGGCGTGCATCAGGTACGTTTTGCCCAGACCGCTCTGCCCCATCAGCAGCAGATCCATCGTCGCGGCGTTGGGGTACTTTTCGGCGTACTGTTCGCACTGGTGGCGCAGCATGTCCATCAATTGCCGCTGGCTGTACTTTTTGCCCGGCAGCGGCTGGTCGGAGAACACATTCGGGTCAAACGCGGCGAACGACTGCTCCGCCTTTTCGCCCAAGCCGACCTCGCGGTACAGCCGCGCATAG
>ULRB01048501.1_pt1 | contig 12172 bp, 17 predicted proteins | sample 1955051 | NCBI WGS metagenome assembly ULRB01 (sample SAMEA4835671, study PRJEB28245) | human gut metagenome | biome: gut microbiome; material: fecal sample | place: Denmark | collected 2008 | reverse complement strand
CTATCTTCGATAGCTCTGCCACGGAATTACGCCGCTGCCCCGGTATTATCTTTACGGCGGATAATTGCAAATCCACGGAATATACATTATATATGCCCTTAAACATATAGTTTTCGGCATCTTAGTTAAAATTTATTTCGTAACTTTGCAGTTAATATCAATCAGTCTTACTGAAGACCTCAAACTAAATCGCCTTAATCGGCAAACAATCTAAACCAAAACTCACTCGTAGTATGAGAGGCTTGGTCGCCCAGCAAGCACTACAAAGTGGGTTTTGTCTAAATATTATGAGATACTGTTTCTCAGGACATGAATCATTTCAATGCAAATCCCTTTGGTTAAAAAAAGGATTTGATTTCCTGCATAATGGCTATTTGTTCTCTCAATCAGACTCCGTAGTTAAACTTGGAGTAGGCAAAAATATGGTGGCATCCATTCGCTTTTGGCTAAGAGCATTTGGCTTAACCAAAAATGATGTTCCTACTGAATTTGCCTACTACCTATTTGATGAGCAAAATGGTAAAGATAAATTTGCCGAAGACATTTTTACATTATGGCTTCTTCATTTTTTAATAATATATAGCGAAGTCGCAAGCCTTTACAAACTTTTATTTGTTGATTTTCAAAAAGAAAAGAAAGAGTTCACAAAATCTGACATACAAGCATTCGTTAGAAGAAAATGTTCTGTACCTGAACAAAAGAATGTTTATAACGAAAACACTGTAAAAAAAGACATTGGTGTTCTTTTTAAACAATATGTAAGCCCTGATGATATTAAGACAATAGAAGATTTTTCATCATTGCTTATTCCATTGAACTTAATTGTGAAAAAGAACTCTGAAACTTTTTGTTTTTGCTCTAATAGTGCTGATAATATTGAGCCAGAATTGATATTATTTGCACTATCAATCATTAGAGGAGAAGACAAAACGATTTCTTTCGACAAATTGCAAGAGCTTGCACTAATGTTTTGCATTTCTATAACTACTCTTATTGAAATCATTAAAACTATTGAACAAGAATTCGCTTCAACAATAGTATTCACTGATAATAGTGGAATTAAAAATGTTCAATTTTTTTCGGACATAAAGCCACTGGATATTTTGAATTCATATTATGACTGATTATGGGCTACATACCATCAATAAATATAGAGCACAACAAATTTTCTGATTTTCGATACATCGTTACCGAAAATGCTAAACTTGTTGTTAGTGGTATTATAAATGGATATAACGCAGGTCATCATTCATTTACTATCATTGGAACTTATGGCACAGGTAAATCAAGTTTTATCTTAGCTTTTGAGCAAGACCTCAAATCAAACTCTAAGCATCTTATTCAAGATAAAACACACATGAAATATTTTACGAACGATTTTTACAGCATGTCAAGCAATGCGATGTTATAGGATTTGTTTTCGCAAAGCATCTTGAGGAATTCCTTCGTACTGCGTTTGGTAAAACTGTCTTTGAGGATATGGAACGAACCCTCCATCTGCGTGTTTTGATGGTCGAGGGTAATGACCTTGATGCCAGTAATATGACTTACCGCTGCCTGACTGATAACAGTAACAAGAAACTTCGACGACCTGACAAGGTCGATGATGACATTCACTTCATTAATTTCCAACCTTACATTAAACTGGCTTTCCGAGCCTCTTGTCAGAAGATCAAAAGCATTGCGGGCCTGAAGTCCTTTGGCTGGCATTACAAATGGAAAGCGCTTGAGGTCGGCGAACTTAACCTTTTCTGCCCCAGCGAGAGGATGATGCTCGGAAACCACGACAGCCAACTGATTGTCAAACAATATGTGCGACTCTATCTCAGGACTTATGCTTGTAGGTTTATAACTCAATGCCACATCAAGTTCACGGTCTTTCACCATTCGTATCAAGGTCTCCATATTATGACAATGAATATTGAGTTTGATGTCGGGATATTCTTTCATAAAGAGCAACACCGTGTCCTTGAGCAGCGGAATAAAGGAGAATGTAGATCCGATGTTAAGACTGCCTGCCTTCAAGCCTTTGATATCGTTCATCCTGTCTATACACACATCCGCGGCATGCAGTGTGCGTTTGACCTCGGGAAGGAATGCCTCCCCAATATCTGTAAGACATACGCGATGGGAAGAACGCTCAAAGAGCATTACTCCCAGCTCATTTTCCAACTGCTTTATCTGCTGCGACAGTGTGCTTTGCGTGATGTTGAGCAATCGTGAAGCCTCACTGAAACTATTCGTCTCAGCCACGTTTACAAAATATTTCAGTTGCCTTAATTCCATTCTAATCGTATCATTTATAAAAACGCTGCAAAAGTACAACCAATAAACCATACGCACAATAGTCTGCTATTATTATTTTCGATAATATTATCAATTATGATTATTAATACCTATAAATAACCATTATCGAAACAATCAATAGGCAAATATTCCCGCTTATTATTATTTGCAGTAATTTTGCACCCGAAAAAAATCATTAAGTAATAGAGAATTATGGAATACATTATTGATGAAACTGCAGCAAGCCAATGCGCATGGCTCGTATGGGCGCTTGCATTGGGAACGGTGCTTCTGAAGCCGGTTGTCAAAATCTTGGTTAAGGCTTGGAAAATAAACAAGCGATTGCACATCATCTCGTATGGTGACAACAAAATATATGATTATGATGACGAATATGACGAATATGACGACTGAACCATCTGCCATACCAGCTGACGAGCATACAAGAATAAAGAATGTATGCAAGTTTATAGAGGAGTATGCCACGGCCATGTTGTCTGCCGGTGCCACTACTTCGCGTATAGAGCATTGTGTGGAGCGCATATCCAAACGCTATGATATAATATCCGACCTGTCACTACTCCCCTCGCGCATATTATTGACAGTATGGGACACAAGCCATAGGCATACTTACAGTCTTGTAGGCCACACACATAAAAACGGCATAAACCTGCAGACAGTCACGGAGTTGAGCCGCTTGTCATTCCTCGACATTTCCCTTGAGACAGCTTGCGAACAGATGAAAATCATCACATCGGAACCACGCCTGAACAAATGTATTGTCATTATGCTTACGGCATTGGCCAATCTCTCATTCTGCCGCCTGTTTGATGGCGACTGGTATGCTATGGGAGTGGTGTTTGCCGCCACTGTCATCGGCAATGTATATAAGAACTATATGCTTGAAAGGCATTGGGACATAAGATTCACAACCATTGTGGCAGCATATATATCCGCTATTGTCGGATCGTCGTGTTTCATCTTTGATTTTGGAAGCACTCCACAGACAGCCTTGGGAACATCTGTGTTGTGGCTCGTACCGGGAATAAGATTCATCAATGCTATTAGCGACATGACCAACGGCCACTATGTCGTGTCGCAAAGCAGGATGACTGATGCTGTCATTACCACCATCTGCCTTTCGTTAGGCCTTTGTCTTGCATTACTCACATTAAATATACAATGGAAATAACTACACTATTCACCGATGGACTCTTTGCCTGTATGGCGGCAATAGGTTTTGGAAGCATCAACAACACCCCGCGCAGTTTGCTGCCTTGGTGCGGACTCATCGCTGCCATAGGTCATGCAACCCGCTTTGCCATGATGAATTCATCCTTTCATATCAACATCATTCTTGCCGGTTTTGCCGGAAGCATCTGCATAGGCATAATATCATCGTTTGCCTCGCGTCATTATCGATGTCCCTACGAGGTTTTGGCATTTCCTGCCCTATTGCCGATGATACCTGGAATGTACGCATACGGTACAATCCAGGCTCTCGTCAGCTACTTGCAGTTTAATTCTTCCGAAACACCGTCTGAACACTATCTCAACATCTTTGCCTACAATGCCATCATGACTATGCTCATCATCCTCTTTATGGTTGTAGGAGCCCTTGTCGGAATATTTGCATCCCGAATATTCAAGAACTTCAGTAGAGGAGTTTGAGCGTAAGATTCCCGAAGTAGTAGCCGACTTCTGCACTTACTACGCTTCACATCGCAATAAGACGGTGGTCTATTACTACGACGCTACCGCTCTCGGCTCAAACTATGCAGTCAACGAACAGGACTTCCGATGGGTGGTGGTCCACGAGTTCGAGCGGCAGGGCTGGCGCGTGGAGACCGTCTACCTCGGCAACCCCATGCGCCACGATGAAAAATACCTGCTCATCAACCAGGGCTTCGCAGGTAAGCAACGGCTCATGCCGTTCTTCAACCGCTCGAACAATGAAGACCTTATCCTCGCCGTCCAGTCAGCCGGTGTCAGCCGCGGACGCAACGGCTTCCACAAAGACAAGTCCGGCGAAAAACTTGCCGAGAGCGAAGAAGACCTGCTCGAACACCGCACCGACGGCACCGACGCTTTCGATACCCTCTACATCGGAGCGGAAAAGTTTCCGTTCCACTACAGCTTCGGCATGTCGACAACGGGAATTTTGTAGCAGCGTGAACGACGAAGCGCCATCGTAAAGACGTTGTATCCTTTCGATATTTCGGCGTTAAGGCTGAGTCCTATAAAATTTCAGTATCAATAGTTGCCAGTTTCAACTATTCTAAGTAACTTTGCACTCAAAATGAGAATGTCTATATGGAAACGAGACACAAAATATACATATCCAATTCACAAAATATGCAATGCCTCGGTAATGAGAGTATTGATTTAATTGTTACGTCACCACCTTATCCTATGATTGAGATGTGGGATAACATTATGTGTTCTCTTAATCCAGATATAGAAAACGCACTTGTAAATGCTCCATCTGTTGCATTTGAGTTAATGCACAAAGAACTTGATAAAGTTTGGGCCGAATGCTTTAGAGTGTTAAAGGAAGGAGGCTTTATGTGTATTAATATTGGTGACGCAACAAGAACAATTAATAAATCGTTCTCGTTGTATCCTAATCATAGCAGAATAATTCAAAGTTGCGTCGGTCTCGGTTTAACTAATTTACCAAATATTATTTGGCGTAAGGTTACTAATGCTCCAAATAAATTTATGGGAAGTGGTATGCTTCCTAACGGAGCTTATGTTACGTTGGAACATGAGTGGATATTAGTTTTTAGAAAAGGTGAAAAACGGCCTTACAAATCGGAAATAGAAAAATCTAAGAGAAGAAATAGTGCGTTCTTTTGGGAAGAACGGAATCAGTGGTTTTCCGATTTATGGGATTTAAAAGGTGTTAAACAAAACATAGCAAACTCCGTCACAAGAGAACGTAATGCGTCATACCCTCTTATGATTCCTTATCGACTAATTTCAATGTATTCACAAGAGGGTGATACTATCTTAGATCCCTTCTTGGGATTGGGAACGACATCTATTGCAGCAATGATAGCTGGCAGAAATAGCGTTGGCGTTGAAATTGACCCTTTATTAAGAGATGCTATCTTAAAAAATCTTACCACGGCATCTATTGATTCACTTAATCAAATTATATTTAATAGATTATTAGCTCATCAAGATTTTGTGGAACATAGAATCTCAGAAGGGAAAGAAGTTAAATACAATAACGTCATGTCAAATTGTCGCGTAATGACAAAACAAGAACAAGAAATCGCATTTCACTATCTTATGTCTGTGAAATGCGATAATCGAAGCGATGACATTGTATGCTGTTATGAAGAAACACCTGCAAATGGGGAATTAACCATTAAATCAGGTATTTTTTCATTTCAGTAACGACATCCAAATTTTGGATTTCACCGGAAGTCTTTGATGTTACTGTGAAAACAGGACATCCAGTTTTATTTTTGTATGCCATAAATTTTTGTTGATTAGCATATCTTGCTCGTTGCAAATATGGGGCATTCCCAAAATAGGATTTGGGCTTTATTTGTATGCCAAATTTTAAGATGTTACCAACATATACCTCATAATCTACTGCATATGTATGGTCGATTTCACCTTCCGTCTTATTAATACTTACATTATTACCGAACAAATACTGTAAACGTTGCACTGTATTTGCTTCTCTTATAATTACACCATTCCATGTTTCGCAGATGGTTCTGAATCTAACACATTCAAAACATTGCTCTATTGTTATTTGAGAATCTAATTGGGTGTGCATATATTGATACAATACCTTTGCGCGTTGCATCAACTCCTCTTTAGTTCTACCATATTGATAATTGAGATTTTTAATATCCCATGAAAGCCTATATAGCACAGCCTTGTTTGTCTTAACTAACTGGAAATTCTCAATTACATCATAGTTGCTACCTGCTCTTTCGTTTCGTTCTTCTCCCGATGTATAATAGAAACATTCCCACTCCTCTTTCGATTTCCATTGTTTGCTCTCAATAAGGGAGGTTACGTATCCTACCGACCAAGGATCATTTAGCATTAACTTATTCCATGCATCGTTTGTGCTTCGGAATAAGTCTGCATCAATTCCAACTTTGAACTCGTCTGTCATTTTTCAAAATCTAACGGGTTAAATTCTATATTGAGTCCATCCTTTTTCTTCTCATAATAGACTATGGGAACATCGATGACTTCATTTAACTGTCCTTTTTGTTTGTATGTATCTGCTTTTATCTGTATAGGTGTCTCTCCAATAAAGCCATCAATTCCTTTGGATTCTTCTCTTTTATCAGCTAAACGCCATTCTTTGCCGTAGATGCCTGCGATATAACTTATAATCGCCTGTTGAACTTTAAGGCCGCAGAATGTCTTGGTATAGACTAAGTCCTTTACCCAATTCTCTATTAACTCGTCATCGATCAAGTCCATTGCTTTCTTAATTTCGACCATTAAGGCTGAAATCTTTGCGGTGGCTTCGTTAATGGCATTGGGCATTTTAGCAGAATACCACTCTATCCATTCATCCAAAGTTTTGCCATCAAACTCTTGGATTAAATCTGACATTTGCCCTACAACTTTAGGACGAGTAGCTTGAGCTGTGCCATTCACCAAGTTCACAATCATCGTTGTATACTTAGGGAAGTTATATATAGTCGCATTTGAGAGAGCTGCGACTTCTTCATTTTTGATTTTCTTCTTTATCATCTTGGTACTTTATGATTTGTCTGATTACAGCGTTTACATCACCTGTCTTAATTTTTTCTTCTTCTGAAAAAACCAGTTCAATCGGAACATTAAATAAATTTGCAAGAGTATAAATCTGCCTTAAGGTATATTTATGACCTCGCTTAAAACTTTCGATATTACCTAATTGCCCGGGGCTTATCCCGAGTAATCTTGCAACTGAAGCTTGAGAATGGTTCTGTTCTTCTCTCAATCTTCGCAGCTTATCGATTATCCTTGATTGGTATTCGGTTTTCATATTCTCATTTTGACGGCAAAATTAGGCATAACTACCCTATAAATCATTCTCATTTTGAAAGTATTCTCATATTGAGAATGATTTGCCAAGATATTTAGCAGCTGATATTATGCCTATTTGTGGATGTTTTCGTAACTTTGCACATTAATATTTTCGACTATGGAGATTGAAGTAAAGAATACATTCTGGTTCCCTGTTATGGCTCTTATAGACAACGCCATTGACAGATACTTTGAAACGCATCCATCCCAGTTTATGGTAATTTTCTTTCCTAAATCATTCGGCTTTAAAAGTTAGATAACGATGATAGTAGATATTCAATCCATCAAAAGTATTGACTCTGATCAATACGGGAAATGTCTCTTAGTTGATACCTTTCCCATAATAGACTCGCCTTTCGGCTGGGGTGGCTGCGTTGATATGTCAAGGACGATTAAACTCCTATATCCCGATTCTCCTAAAATGCTGGCATACCTTCGAGAAGCCAAAAACAATGAGGAGGAATATTTCGAGTTTGCCGAAAATGGAGCATTTTCAAAGGAATATATTTCTGGAATCGGGAACTGCTATGTTCATAATTCTTTCAATGAGACTCAATCCTTTTCTGCTAATCCTGGACAGGCAGTTGACCTCGGCCTATCTGTCCTTTGGTCAAATATGAATGTCGGTGCATCGAAACCTGCGGAATATGGCAAACTATTTGGTTATGGCGACCCGACCGGGGATAAATGGTCTGAGGATGAGGCTGACTATCCCAAAGACAATATTGTTGGCACTAAATATGATGTGGCAACCGTCAACTGGGGAGAAAGCTGGAGAATGCCAACAGCTCAAGAACTAAAAGAACTCTCAGAAAAGTGCAGGTGGAGAGAAACGACAGTTGATGGAGTAAGAGGCTGTACGGTAACTGGTCCAAATGGAAACTCAATCTTCTTCCCATTTGCCGGTAGTCGTAAAGGAGTCAGCACGTATAGAGCGGGAGAGATGGGCGAATGTTGGGCTGGAACTCTTAGCAAATTCGGCAGCCCTGTTAATATGATGTTCTTCGGATTTAGCGCAACCCTTAATTGGGGTGCTTGTGGCGCCTGGGGCTCAAGTGTCCGTCCTGTCAAGGACAAATAAATTACCATCGTTCAAATCTGAAATCCTCAGCTCATGAGCGAAATTAAAGATGCCGTTTTAGCTGCTTGGGAGTTCCTTAGTAAAATAGTGGGGAACAACCATTGGATTTATTTGTTTTCATTCTGCGTCGTGGCATGGATTGGGTTTGTATTATCCAACTCATTCTGGTTCTTGTTAATTGCTATCTTCTTTTCTTTAATAATTCTGTTAACTATGATAATGGCGTGCTATATTAAAATCACCAAACGCATTGCCACTGTTAAGAAAAAGAAACGCGACTTAGAGCAACAAAAGCAAGCTAATCTTTGGCAAGAGCAACAGCATCGTGAACGTGAGTTAAAACACGCATCTTTGATTTGGCAATATGTGGGACATTTTAAGAAGGATAAAATAGAGAAGGCCTCATATTTCTTAACATGCCCTATTCATGATAATAATAAATTCATGCGTTTTGTAGAGAAACCAGACCGGGATGATTACAAAGGGAATGAATTATATTGGCATTTATATAATCGCATACAATCTTATCGATTCCATAGACAATATTACCAAGAATTAAGCTTGCTGAATAAAATGGATATTCTCGAAGGTTTCTATGTAGAAATAGAACCTTATTTTTATAGCTTGCTGGAGAATTATCTAAAAACAGGTGAATGGGTAAAATTATAATCTCTATGGCGTTGCGGCACCGCTGCCGCGCTTTCGTAAAATCAAGCCTATGGTCTTGACCGTCCGGCTTCAATCGCATAACGCATTACTCCATGGAACAAGTAAACTCTACATTCATAAAATTACTGACTATTCAGCCCGTATCCAATACTGTTGCCTATCTTTATAATAGGTTTACAGAGGATGGGTACTATTGGTTTCCTCCACACGTGGCAATTTACGCAGTCAAGGAATCCGCTAATTCGCCACAAGAGTTTAATTATGTCTATCTTGATAATCGCCCAGCATGTTACTCTAAAATAGTTACAGGCTTTTGTAAAGAAGACCCAAGTTTACCATTAGTTAGACTATCCGGCCAAGAACCAAACAATGATGTTGTTGCAACTTCCGTAGTTCGCAAAGAAGATTTTGGGATTCTTCTAAAAATCGTTCAAAAGCAGCATAATGGGGCGGATTATGTTCCCGAAATTGAGATACAGAAATGCTGTGCTGAAACTATAAACGAAGATATAGATTTCCTAAAGGAAGAACTTATGTTACACGGCATAGTGACATCTAAGGACGTCGAAGATTTTTGTGCGGAAGAAATTGCTAAATCAGAAGAATTTTTAGAAATGTGGAATAGACCTGAGTAAATATCTTATGGAGTTGCGGCACCGCCGCCGCGCTTTCGTGAATCGAGCCTAAGGTCTCGACCGTAAGGCTTCAATCGCTAACTCATTCGTCCTTCGGACACCTCCGAGGGGCTTTTTGTATGCGGTAGTGGTGCGGAAGCGGTTTTACCGTGCAGCCCGACCGAGTGGCAGACGGAGGTATGGAGCGGCCACTCGCGCACATCGTTGTTAATGTTTACGGCATCACCCGCGGCTCTGTAATCGGCGCCTTCCTCCATTGGCCTCTCCTTCGTTCCACTCCGTTGTCGTTATACATCGTCTTGGGACGGAGCACGTGGCGGTCGGGCGAGCCTTGTTCATCGTTGACTTACGAGGGAAGGAATGAGGTCTGAACGCTGCCATTGATTTTACGTTCCGGGGAACTCGCAGACCTTGCCTGTTTTTCCATCGCAAAATTAGAATGTGAAGTCCACGACGGCAAGGGTATATAAATCGTCTGCAAAATTCTTCCTTTTTTCGTCGTGCCTATAAAAAAGAGTAATTTGGCTACCCGACCCTTGACTTTCATCTAACGCAGCTCCTTGTCTGTTGACATAGGAGGTCGCTGCTGACTGTCTCATTCTTTGGGGGCAATGTAAAAATCAGGGCTAAGGCCCACAAGTTTAACCCCCTCAAAACTTCAAAATCATGACAGCTACAGTTCAGACCTCATTTTTCTCCTCCCTCGAAACAGTCAACAACGCAAGCCGCAAGGCCCGCCGCTCCAACCGCCCCGCGCTCCGTCTGTTCCAAGTCGATGTAGAAAACTTCGACAACGAAGTGGAGTCCTACGAAATCGAGGCTTACAACATGGCCGAAGCCGCCGAGATAGCACAGAGCCGCTTCGGTGGCGATGCCTACAACATGAATATCTACGCCGTGAGCGAGTTCTGAACCGCTCCGCACTATCTCCCACAGCCCCTTCGGGGGCTGCTTCTTTGCTGTCGCCATTTTTCGGTAAACCGCTTCCGCAACCACTGATTTGTCTACCGGCTCTCCGGCACCGCTCTGAGCCGGGGATTGAGCGATCAGGCCCTCCGCAAATGTACTGCTCCGGGCAGGTGCCTGCCGGCCATCCGAGCTGACCGCTCCGCATTGAGGTGGCCGCTCTTGTTCGGATTGCTTGTGTCATTCCCATTGCTTCGGTAGGGTGAAACGTGATTGCCGTTGTCTGGAAGATAGGAGCGTTTCTCGCAGCCCGAACTTGACTTTTGCCATCGTTATTGCACCTGCTATAATTGTCGAGCGCAGCGCGTCAGTTGTCGGTCTTATCCATTTGCATTCGTGAATCAGAAGTGCGCATCACCGTTCAGGAGGTCAGACATCCGGGAGCGACGGACACCGCCGCCGCTTGCCTCGGAACAGGGTCGTTCGGAGTTCCGGGGTCAGCACCGTATCGGGCGCAAGCACATATAGCACCGCTTCCGGCCTCATCCGCATCTCGACAGTCCTTGCCCCGACCTTGAAGACATACCGCTGAACTTGCAGCCGCGACGAGTGCGGAGTCGTAGCCGGATCTCTCCGACGAGGTGGTTTGAGCTATATTTCTGCGGTCAGTTTTCTGTTTGCTTTTTCCGTATTCGGGGACGTGAACCGAGGTCTATTTTTCCATTAGCAAAGGTAGGACTGACCGTTCAACGCAAAATATACCTGTCGGATTTCTTCATAAATTTTTATCAATCTCCACCTTGCAGGTAGTATTGACCGGCCACGGCCTTAAAAATTTACTTGAAATTTTTGCTTTGCTCACTTCCTCAGTTCTCCCAATTATTGCAATGTAAAAATTAAGAGCTTCGGCTCACATCATTAACCCCAAATACTTCAAGATCATGGCAAAGAAAACTAAGAAATCCGCAGAAAAGAAAGTCGCTCAAACCGCAGCTCCCGCCGTCGAGACTGTTCCGGCAATAACTCCCAAGCTCATCGTGGCTCAGCGCAAGTTCAACCGCTGGTACGTCTACTTCAAGGGCGTGGCTCCCAAGGACAACGTCGGATGCGGCTGCAAGACGGCCAAAAGCGCGATGCGCTACATGCACCTGCTCAAAGCCCGTTACGGAGCGACTATCTCCCAGAACATCTACGAACGCCTCCAGTTCGAGGCAGCGCGAGAGGAGGCGTAAGCCTCCCTCGCTTTCTTCCCGAATGTCTAACCTCCAATTCTCACAACGATGCGCGATTATATCTGTTTCACGAAACAAGGCAAATGGAATTTCCAGGCCGACAACGATTTTGACGCGATGCGTCTGGCATTGTTCTACTGCTGGCGCGACGGCGAGGACTTTATAAAAGTCGAATTCCGAAAAGGTTGCGAGAATTACACGCTCTCAATCTTCCATATCGACAACAACAATCACGAATGTTTCACCCTCTAATATCCTAAGCAATGGAAATCGACTACAACAAGTTTACCGAACAAGAGCTGCAAATC
>ULRB01098841.1_pt1 | contig 12181 bp, 10 predicted proteins | sample 1955051 | NCBI WGS metagenome assembly ULRB01 (sample SAMEA4835671, study PRJEB28245) | human gut metagenome | biome: gut microbiome; material: fecal sample | place: Denmark | collected 2008 | reverse complement strand
CTTCCGCGTTCCGGCGCTGACGCCCTCGCAGCACGACCTGCACCCCGACCGTGCGCTGTTCAGGCGCATCTTCTCCGTCTCTGCCATGACCAGCATTCAGCAATCCATCATGAATTTCGGCATCCTGTGTGTGCAGAGTCTCGTGAACAGCTTCGGTCTGGCGGCGATGGCGGCATTCACCGCCGGCGTGAAGATTGACTCGCTGGCGTACAGCCCCGCGCAGGACTTCGGCAACGGCTTCGCGACCTTCGTCGCCCAGAATCAGGGGGCGAATCAGCCGCAGCGCCTCCGTCACGGCATCCGCACAGCGTTCCTGCTTTCCGGCGGCTTCTGCCTGATTGTTTCCGCGCTCGTGGCGATTTTCGCCGAGCCGCTGCTGCTTGTGTTCCTCAAAAATGCATCGGCGGAGTCTCTTTCCATCGGCGTAACGTACCTGCGCACCGAGGGGCTGTGCTACATCGGCATCGGCTTCCTGTTCCTGCTTTATGCCATTTTCCGCGGTTTGGAGCAGGCGGGCATGAGCATCGTCCTGACGGTGCTTTCGCTTGGGCTGCGCGTTGTGCTGTCCTACGCCTTCGCGCCGCATTTCGGCATGATGGCGATTTGGCTGGCAATTCCGGCGGGCTGGCTGATTGCGGATATTGTCGGTTTCGTTGCCATGGGGCGGCGCGGACTAATGCGTTCCGCTTCCAATAAAACGGGCAAAAGCGCCTGCTGACATCGGGATGGATTCGCCGTTTTGTGACAAGTTTGTAACACCTGCGCGCGCCCCTTGACGAATCCGACTCGGCGTTGTATGATGGGGATACTCAATAACGAAAGGATTGTGCGGAACGGGTATGAAGAAGGAAACGAATCCCAAGGCGAAGCGGAATGGCCTGTGGTGCAATGTGCTGATTGTGGCAGCGCTGCTGCTGATTGTGGCGGTGCTGATGGTTGTGCTGCGGAGGAACGCACCCGCGAATGTAGACGCCAATGCGCCTTTGCTGCCCCTGACCGCAACAGATGCGCCGACCGAGGCGCCGACAGAGCTTGCGACCAGCACACCAGAGGCAGCGGCGACCCCCGAAATCACCGCGGCACCGGAAGCGACTGCCGCGCCGGAAGTCACAGACGTCCCCGAAGCCACCGCCACCCCCGACCTGTCGCAGGTGAAAGCATTCCTCGTCGTCACCGTCGGTGACAAAACGTATCAGCCGATTCCGCTGACCGAAGAGGGCTATTATCGCCTCCGCCACGGCGACTGCATCAACATCGTCCATGTCACCCCGACAAGCATCGACATGCACGAGGCGAACTGCGACAATCAGGATTGCGTGGAGCAGGGCGAAGTGACGCTGGAAAACAAAGGTGAGCGCATTCTGGGCAACATGATTATCTGTCTGCCGAATCAGGTGACGCTCCAGCTGTACAGCCGCGACGAATTGATGGACTGGCTGACGACCGTGCAGGAGGACGCAGCAAATGAATAAGCAGCAAATCACCACAAAGCAGCTTGCGCTGTGCAGTGTGCTGCTGACGCTGATGCTGGTGCTGGGCTGGGTGGAGAGCCTGTTTCCACCGCTGATGGGCGTGCCGGGCATCAAGTTAGGCTTAAGCAACGGCGTGCTGATTTTCGCGGTCTACATGCTGTCCCTGCCGACGGCGTGGGTGCTGATGCTGCTGAAGGTGGTGCTGTCCTCGCTGTTTTTGGGCGGCATAGCGGCGCTGCCGTACGCACTGGCAGGCGGTGTGCTGTCGCTGGCAAGCATGTGTCTCCTTTCGCGCATGAAGTGGATGCACCCGGTCACGGTCAGCATTGTCGGCGGCGTAATGCACAACGTCGGGCAAATCGTGATGGCAATGATTATCCTCCACACGTCGCAATTGGCGTACTACATGGCTGTCCTGATGCTCAGCGGCATTCTCTTCGGCGCGCTGACCGGCGTGAGCGCCACGCTGGTGATGAAGCACATGAAGCATATCAAGTGGGGGAAATAGCGAAGGGGGCCAAGGGGCGACCGCAGACTTCATCTGTTTTCATGCCTTCTTGTCGCCTCCGCAGAGGCGAAACCCTCTGCACGACAAAAACCAACTAACACAGAAAACAAAAAGCAGGACTACCTCCACACCGGAGACAGCCCTGCTTTTTGTTGTGCGAATGAAACCATCAGAAGAAAAGGAAACGCTTCTTCTGATACGGCTCGCTTGACATGCCCTTGAAATCATAGCCCGTCGCGGCAATCGCAGCTTTCACCTGTGCTTCGTCCAGCGGATCTTCGGAAATGACCACCGTTTCACCCTTGCCATGGGAGGAAGTCACCTTCTTGACCGCCGGGAAAGCCTTGCGGATTGCGTCATTGACATGGCTCTCGCACATGCCGCACATCATGCCATCAATTTTCAGCGTCGTTTTTGTCATCAGCCCTCATCCTTTCGATGAATGCAATATACCCCATCGGGGTATCTGAATGATAGCACCAGTGCGGCGGATTGTCAAGCGGTTTCGTTCGATGTGACTAACTTTTTTAAGGTAACACCGCACAAATGAGGTGGTGCCTTAGCGGATGCCCGACCAGAGCGCATCATTTTCCGCTTGAAACGCTTCCCTCAGCGCATTTTCATCTTCAGTAGATACATCCTGCTCAAAAATCAGGATGCCGTCCATATCCGGGTCATATTCCCAGACCTGCAGGGTCAGCACATCATTGTAGTGCCGGACGGTATAACCATCCGCGTCGAACGTCCAGTCCTCTTTCTCCTCGCCAACCGCCCAGCGCAGCAGTACCGCCTCCGTCCCATCAAAACGGTACAGCGTTTCTCTGTGAATGCCGCCCGCCAAGCCGCCGTTCACAGAACTCCTTACAATTTTGTGTTCTGCATCAAGGTCATAATTCGTGAACGTCAGCGGACAGAGAACATACTGTTCGCCATCAGAAATGAAAAACTGGTAGACAAAATTGCTCGCGCCGCGCTGTGTCAGTATCACCGCATCGTTGATGCCGTCGAAGTTGACATCCGCATAGGAAAGGTACGGGTCTTTCTCGCCGGACACGAAGCAGAGTTCCTGCCCGTTGTCCGCAATCAGGCGGTGGATGTACTCGTTCTCCGTCGTCTGCCCGATAATTTCCGCGCGGACAGGGGCGATGGTCATCAGGAGAAGCAAGGCAAGCAGGCAGAAACGGGAAATACAGTTCTTCATAAAGAATACTCCTTTCGCATTGGTATGCTAATAAAAGAACGAATACGGGGCGGCAATTCATCCGCAGAAAAAAAGGAAATTTCTTCATCGTCTGAAATGGAAATGCTTGCAAATTACTGATGTTTGCGTTATAATGAAAATGGTAATTTATGATTCATACTATTTCCAGATAAGAATGCGCCAAGATGCGCGGCGAATTTTTCATTCTGGCTAACGTGAATGGAACGCAGCGTAGCAGCGCTACGCTAAGTGGAATGAGCGGACGCCAGAAGGGAAAAGGCGCAAGCAGATGGCGCAGATGAATCTGGAAATAGTATCAAGGTTTCTTGCTGGGGAAGCGGGGAAAGGGGTGTTTGCCACGGCGCACGAAGGAGCAGCGCAATACTGCCGCAAAGTGGACAAGCGTGAAATTCCGGTCTGTCCGATTTTAGGGGTCAACATTGCAGTCATCAACATGAATTGGCTGCTGAAATATTTGGCGCAGAATATTCATCAATTGCAGGGAGATTACATCTGCGTATCGAATGTACATACAACCGTCGTCAGTTACGAGGATGCGGACTACCGTGCCGTGCAGAACGGCGGTCTGATGGCGATTCCGGATGGCAATCCGCTGGCGCAGGAAGCGCGGCGGCGCGGGTATCCGCAGATTCAGCGGACAACCGGGCCTGACCTGATGATGGAGGTCTTTCGGCAGTCCACGGCACACGGCTGGCGGCATTATTTCTACGGCAGCACGCAGGAAGTGCAGGAGAAAATGATTGCGCGCCTGCAGCAGGAGTATCCGGGGCTGGTAATTGCGGGTACAGACGTGCCGCCTTTCCGCGAACTGACACCGGAGGAAGATGCGCTTGCCGTGGCGCGCATCAATCAGGCGCAGCCGGATTTTGTGTGGGTCGGGCTGGGAGCGCCGAAGCAGGAGCGCTGGATGGCGGCGCACCAAGGGCGTGTGCATGGGCTGATGATTGGCGTCGGCGCGGGCTTTGATTTCTTTTCGGGCAACGTGAGGCGCGCCCCGTTATGGATGCAGAAGCACAGCCTGGAATGGCTCTATCGCCTGATGCAAGACCCGAAGCGGCTATTCCAGCGCTACTGGAGCACGAATCTGAAATTCATCTGGAACGCGACCATCAGGAGAAAGTAAATGCAGCAAGCGACAAAACAGCCCGCTGTACTGCTGGTACACGACTATTATCAGGTTCCCGGCGGCGAGGATGTCGTTGTGGCGAACGAGAAGCACCTGCTGGAAACGCACGGTCACGCTGCGGCGCTGTATGCGCGGCGGAACGAGGAAATTTCGCGCATGGGAGCGCTGGAGAAAATCCGCAGTGCGCTGGGGATGTTTTTCAGCATCCGTACATACCGCGAGGTTCGACGGAGCATCCGCGAAAACCGGATTTCGCTGGTGCATGTGCACAACACGCTGCCGCTGATTGGTCCGGCAGTGTATTACGCGGCATTGCGCGAGAGCGTTCCCGTGGTGCAGACGGTGCACAACTTCCGTCTGCTCTGCCCGAACGCGCTTTTCTACCGCGACGGCCATATCTGCGAGGACTGCACGAAAAAGGGGCTGCACTGCGCGGTGAAGCACCGCTGCTACCGCGGCAGCCGCCTGCAGACGGTGCTCTGCGTGCTCAGCACACGTTTGCACCGTGCCCTCAAAACGTACAGCCGCCTGCATTACATCACCCTGACGGACTTCAACCGGCAGAAGCTGCTGGCGCTTAAGCAGATTCCGCCGGAAAACGTGTCCGTAAAGCCGAACTTTGTGGAACCGTCGGAGACGATTGTGCCATACGCGGCGCGCGAAAATCAGGTGGTGTACATCGGTCGGCTGGATGCGCTCAAGGGCATTCGGCTGCTGCTGGAAGCGTGGGCGCGCTACGAGCGTTCAGGCGGGGGCATGAAGCTAATCATCTGCGGTACAGGGCCGGAGGAAGCATGGTGCCGCGAATATCTGACGCGGGAAAAGCTGAAGCAGGCGGAGCTGCGCGGCTTTGTGCCAAATTCGGCGGCACGGGCGCTGATGGGGCAGTCCAAGGCGCTGATTCTGCCAACGCAGTGGTATGAAGGCTTCCCGATGACAATTGTGGAAGCCTTCAGCGCCGCCACGCCGGTGATTTGCTCGGATTTAGGCAACGCGGGTTCCCTGATTTCGGACGGCGTGACGGGCTTCAAGTTTCCGGCGGACTCGGCGGAGCAGCTGGCGCAGACGCTCAACCGGCTGCAGCACGCGGAATCCATCAGCGATGGCGCGCTGAAAACGTATCAGGAGAATTTCACGGCGGAAGCAAATTATCGTCAGCTGATGGCGATTTACAGCAAGGCGATGCAGAAAAGCGGCGAAAGGAACGAACCATCATGCGGCTGATTGTGGCAGATGTACGGAGCACCAGCACAGACGGCATTGCCGCTGGGCATTATTTCACCGTCGCGCAGAATTATCTTGACCTGTTCGGCGCGGAGATGGATGTGCGCATTGCGGGCGGGCCGGTATACGGCGACCGCTTCGGGAATAAGCTGATTCGTCTGCCGCATGATTACATCGTGGGCAGTTCGGCGGCGCGCAACAAACGCGCCGTGTTCCAGAACGTGCGCGCGCTGCTTCGGGAAGCGCAGGATGACGTGATTGTCCTCCAGTGCAGCGCCGTCGCAACAGCGTATCTGGGGCTTGCACTGTTCAAGAAGAAAGAAACGCGGGTCTACGCCATCCAGTACAGCACCGACGGCGTCAATTCGGTGCTGAAGCGGGGGCTGTATGCGCTGTGCAGGCGGAAAATCAGCGGCGTTATCTGCCCCAATGCAGCCATTGGCGCGGCGTACGGGCGGCCGATGTGCGTCGTATCCGATTACATCAGCACAGGAACGATGCAGCCGCCTGTTCCGTATGCGCAGCAGCGCTATGATTTCGGCATGGTCGGGCTGATTACGTCGGACAAGGGCGTTGTTGAAGCGGCAAAGCAGCTGCGGAACACGCCGTATCGGGTGCTGATTGCGGGTCGGGTGCAGGAAGCGCCGCTGGAGGCGGAGCTGCGGGCAGTCTGCGCGGGGGCGAAGAACATCGAGCTGCGGCTGGAATACCTGTCCGAAGCGGCGTATGACGAGGCGATTCGCCAATGCCGCTACTGCATCCTAAACTATTCGGAGAATTACTCCCTGCACAGCAGCGGCGTTGTGTTCGATATTCTCTTCCGGGGCGTGCCGATTGTGGGCAGCCGCTGCGGGACGCTGCAAATGGTGGAAGCAAACGAATTGGGCAAAACGGTATCCCGCATGGCGGATTTTGCGCCGGAAAGGCTGCTGGATGAAGCCGTGCATGACCGCTATGTGCGCAACATTGCGCGCTACTGCCAATCTCAGGCGCAGGAGCGGGAAAAGCTGCGGGATTTTCTGACGCAGGGCGCAGCGGAATAACCATGCCGCACAGCGCAGAGTGAAAGGAGGGGCTGAAGCGTGAAGATCATGTGGATGGGGAATATTATCCTTCCTGCCATTGCGGAAAAAGAATCGCTTCCTCCGGTGTATATCGTGGGCTGGCTGGTCGGGCTGTCGCGGCGGCTGACGCAGCTGCCGGATGTGGCGCTGACGTATGTGTTTGACGCGCCGAAAGCGCTGACGGGCGAAGTGGACGGCTACCGCTATTATGGGCTTGTCAACCCCACACGCCCTACGCAGCGCTGCGGCGAAGCCTACACCCGGCAGCTGGAGGAAATCCTGCGCAAAGAGCAGCCGGATGTCATTCACCTCTGGGGCACGGAAAATCAGCACACGCTGGCCATGGTTGACGCGGCGGAACACATGGGGATGCGCGAGCGGATTGTAATTTCCATTCAGGGACTTCTGTCCATATACGCGGAGCATTATCGCGCTTATCTGCCGGAACACGTCTGCTACGGGCACACGCTGAAGGACTTGGTGAAGGGCAATATCGTCCGGCAGGAAGCAATCTACCGCCGCGTCGGGCAGTATGAGCAGGAAGCCCTGCGCAGGGTACAGCACGTCATCGGGCGCACCGACTGGGATGCTGCCTGCATGGCGGAGCTTGCCCCGCAGGCTGCCTATCATTTCAACAACGAAACGCTGCGGGACGAGTTCTACACCGGCGAATGGTCGCTGGACAACTGCGAGCCGCACAGTCTCTTCTGCAGTCAGGCGCATGTGCCGCTCAAGGGGCTGCATCTGCTATTGCAGGCGCTGGCGATTGTCCGCAAGCGCTATCCCGATGTCAAGCTCTATGTGGGGCGCAAGGACTATGGGCGCATTCCGCCGCTTGCGCGCAATGCCTATGAGCGGTACATCCATCGTCTGCTGCGCGAAAACGACCTCTACGACCATGTTGTTTTTACCGGAAGCCTGAATGCACAGCAAATGAAGGAGCGGTATCTAAAAAGTCAGGTGTTTGTGCTGCCGTCGAGCATTGAAAACTCCCCCAATTCGCTGGGCGAGGCGATGCTGCTTGGCGTACCGTGCATTGCGTCGGATGTCGGCGGCGTGCGCTGTCTGATGACGCACAGCGTGGAAGGGCTGATTTATCCGGCAGACGACCCGCATTTGCTGGCATATGATATCTGCGAGATGTTCGCGCATCCGGAAAAAGCGGCGCAGATGGCGCGCGCCGGGCGAGAACACGCTGGAAAAACGCATGATGCGCAGAAGAATCTGGAGATACTGCATCAGATTTATACGGAGATTGCACGATGAAAATCCGAATCACAAAGAACCATGTGGATGCACTCTGTGTGCTGATTGGCGTGCTGGGCATGGGCTCGCTGTATTTTCAGGTGTTGCGGATGCCGCTGATGGCAGCCATGCTGATTGCGTCGATTCTGCTGCTGACGCGGGCGCATCATCCGAAAATCAGCGCCCAGAACATACGCCTGACGCTGCTGCTGACGGCGGCGCTGCTGCTGACGAGCTTTGTTAACCCGCAGAACGGCATCCACATCAACGATATTGTCATTTGGCTGTGCAACATCGGCTATGTGCTGGTTCTGCAAAGCTGCATCGGGTATCGGACGTATATGCGGCTGTATACCAAAGTCATGCTGGCAGAGGCGGCCATCAGCCTGATTTCCTTCGTCATCGGCGATTTGCTGTCGCTGCCGCTGCCGCTGCTGCACTACGAAGTTTCCAGCGTCAACGGATTTTATCTAACGCCTTATTTCACCTTAGGCTGGCTGAACATCCCGGTTTTCCACCGCAACGCGGGTATGTTCAACGAGCCGGGCAGCCACCAGATTTTCCTGAACTTCGCGCTGCTGTTCCTGATGAGCGACGAAACGCGCATGGGCATGAGCAAAAAGAAATACTGCTGGGCAATTGCGCTGCTGATCGTCACCATCCTCAGCACGCTGTCCACAACAGGCTTTATTTGTCTGGGCGTTGTGCTGCTGACGGTGGCATTCCGCAAAAAGGGCGGGAAAATGGCGCGCAGCATCAAGATGGCGGCGTTCATTGGGCTGATTTTGCTGTTTGTCATCGAGTCTGTCACGGGCGTGGTGGAACGCAAGATTGTCGGACGAAATTCCGGCGGTTCATTCTACACGCGGTGGAACGACACCTTCAGCGGCTTTGAAATCGGGCTGGAATCCCCCATTGCGGGACAGGGCGTTTTCTCGGAGCGAAAGGCGGAAATCCTGCTGGAACACAGGGTGCAGAACATTTCCAATGGCTTTGCCGCCTTCGTCATGGATACAGGCCTGATTCTCCCGGCAGTTTGGCTGTGGCTGACGTACCGCGGTATCCGCACCAAATTTGCCAAGGCGCGGCTGCTGTATGTGCTGGGCGTTTTCCTGCTGTATTTCCTGTGCATCAACACGGAGGGCGTTTTCCTGAACATACTGTTTCTGGGACTGCTGGGCAAGTGGCAGCCGGACGCGGAGGACACGCCTGATCAGCAGGCAAATGCGCGCAGCCAGAAGAAGCGCAGGAGGCGCTGCACTGTGCCGCCGGAAAAACTGCGCCTGACGTTTAACACGCAGCCGGAGGACGCGGCGCAGGAGCAGACAGGCGAAACGGGCGGAGAGGAATCATGAACACAGCATCAAGGAGCGAAAACACAGCACGCAACATCGGTGTAGGCGCAGTACGGCAGGTGGTTACGCTGCTGTTGGCTTTTGCCGTGCGAACGGTGTTTGTGCGCCGGCTGGGCGCGGATTATACGGGTGTCAACGGGCTGTACAGCAACATTCTGGCCATGCTGTCACTGGCGGAGCTGGGTGTGGGCAACGTGCTGGTGTACAGCCTGTACGCACCGCTGCACCGGGGCGATGCGGGCGAAATCCAGCACCTGCTGGGCTATTATCGTCGCATTTACCGCCTGATTGCGCTGGCGGTAGCGCTGCTGGGCGCGGCGGTAATCCCCTTCCTGCCGCTCATCATCAGCAGCGAGCTGCCGATGGCGCAGCTAATCGTCTACTATGTGCTGTACTTGGCGAACTCCGTGGCATCCTATCTGGTCATCTACAAAACAACGCTGATTCAGGCTGACCAGAAGGCATATTTGCAAAACATGGTTTCCGCCGCGGCGCTGGTGGTGCAGTATGCGGCGCAGATCGCGTGCCTGCTGATTTGGGGCAGCTATCTTGGCTATTTGCTGATTCAGATTGCCTGCACCCTCCTGCAGAACGCGGTGCTGAGCCATTTAGCGGATAAGATGTACCCCTTCCTGCAGAAAAAGCAGAAACGTGCGCCGATGCACCGCAAGCAGGAGCTGAACGACAACATCCGCTCCATGTTTCTCTACAAGCTGGCGACAATACTCATCAACAACACGGACAACATTCTGATTTCCGTCATGCTGGGCACGGTGTTCGTCGGCTACTACTCCAACTACGCGTCGCTGACGACGTATGTGACGACATTCGTCTCCATCGTGATTACCGGCATTTCCGCCAGCTTGGGAAATCTGAATGCCGAGAAGAATTCGGAAAAGTCGTACACCATGTTCCGCAACCTGATTGTCCTCTTCGGGGCGATTACAGGCTTCTGCGTCGCCGCGTACGGCGCGATTGTGCAGGATTTCATCCCCATCTGGGTGGGCAAAGAATACCTGATGGACACAGGGACGGTAGCAGCGGTGCTGTTCACGTTCTACCTGAGCACCATCGTCGCGCCCGTGTGGATGTACCGCGAAACGCTGGGGCTTTTTCGGCAAATGAAATATGTTATGTTTATGACGGCGCTGGTCAACATCCTGCTATCCATCCTACTGGGGCACTTCTTCGGCGTGGCGGGCATCATCGGCGCAACAGGGCTGGCGCGGCTCTGCACCATCTTCTGGTATGAGCCGAAAGTGCTGTTCCATCGCACCTTCGGGCGCAGTGCTGCCCCGTATTTCAAGGCGCAGGGAGGCTTGCTGCTGCTCAACGGCGCGGTGATGGCGCTGTCGCTGCTGCTGTGCGCGCGGATGGGGCATACGCTGATGTGGATTATCATCAAGGGCATCACCTGCGCGGCGGTGACGGCGCTCCTGTACACGCTGGCGCTGGGGCGGACGGCAGAATATCGCTGGATGCTTGAAAAAGGGCGGAGTTTCTTGCGCAAATGGAGGAAGAAGGCATGATCGATCAGGAAATGCAGCACTGCCGCAAAATTGTGCGTTTCGACCCTACCATTTCAACAGCGAATCAGGGAGATTTCATCATCCGAAACGCCTGTGAGCATGTGCTGCACGACTGCTTTCCTGTGCAGCTGTCCGTCGCCGTGCCGGTTCGGGACAGGCTGTCGAAAGTGTCGATGAAGCACGTCGGCAGTGCGGATTACGCATTTGTCTGCGGGACGAATCTGCTTTCCTCAGACATGCGCCGCCAAAGGATGTGGAATATCCGCCTGCGGGACACAGTGATGATGCGCTGCGGCGATTTGCACAAGCGGGAGCTGCTGAATTTCCGCCTGATTCGTGAAAAATTTCAGCGCACGCATGTCATTTTGCTGGGTGCGGGGTGGTATCAATACCAGGACGAGCCAACAGGATACACGAAGCGGATTCTAAAAGCGCTGCTGGATGGGCAGTACCTGCACGCGGTGCGCGACGAATACACGCGCCAGCGCCTGCTGAAGCTGGGCATCACGAACGTGCTGAATACGGCGTGCCCGACAATGTGGGGGCTGACAGACGACAAATGCGCGCAGATTCCGACGCACAAGGCGGAGCGCGTCGTGACAACGCTGACAGACTACCGCAGCAGCACGGAGCAGGATGAGCAGATGCTGACCATGCTGCAAAAGCACTATCGCGAGGTGTATGTGTGGCTGCAAGCAGTTGAGGACTACGCCTGCCTGCGCCAAATGGATGCGCGTGTGACGCAGAATTTGCACCTGATTCAGCCGAATCTGCGAGATTACACAGCGCTTTTGGCATCAGGCGGGATTGACTACGTTGGCACGCGGCTGCACGGCGGCATCCACGCAATGAATATGGGCTGCCGAAGCCTGATTCTGGCGGTAGACAACCGCGCAAGCGAAATCGCGAAGGACACGAATCTGCCCGTCCTGCCCCGCGGCGGGAATTTGGATGTGCTGGAGGAGCGAATCTGTTCCGCATGGGAGACGCAAATTGATTTGCCGACCACGGCAATTCGGCAATGGAAAAATCAGTTCCGCGAGACAGATGCAGAGAAAGTGCCTTGATTTTCGTATAAAATGCGGCTTTCTGCGCGGTAAGTATTGACAGCCGACTTGTAATTTGTTACAATATAGCTGGAATTGGGAAAGAGATTGCTATATCCACCGGGAGCACTGCGGCTCGCCGCGAAAAGAAAGATGGAAAGCAGCAATCGCTTGCCATTGGCACAACCATACGTCGTGCCGGAAGATTGCACGGAACAAGGAGTGAGGACGATGAAGGACAAAAAGTGGATGCGAAAGGCATTGTCTTTCCTGCTGGCTGTATTCATGGTGACGGGCAGTATGGGAACAGTGCTGACGGCGGCTGCAGAAGAGCCGGAAACTCCGCCGACGGAAACGGTTGAGGTCGTGCCGACGGAAGCACCGGAAGCA
>ULRB01097651.1_pt1 | contig 12221 bp, 8 predicted proteins | sample 1955051 | NCBI WGS metagenome assembly ULRB01 (sample SAMEA4835671, study PRJEB28245) | human gut metagenome | biome: gut microbiome; material: fecal sample | place: Denmark | collected 2008 | reverse complement strand
AGAGGAGGTGATTCAGAAGCCTCGGCAAGCATGATATTCAGATCGGCATCGGGTCGATTGAGGAACTTTTCGAGATTGAGGTAATACATCAGTACAATTCGCACGATTGTGGCGAGGCCGGAGAAGCTCCATCGCCTTTTTAGCTTGCTTTGCAAGACGGCAAGCAACAGATTTGCGATGAGTGTAACCCAAATCTGGATTTTGATGGCGTTTGCGCTTTCTCCATAGAAATATCTCAGAGGAAAGTTCTGCTTTATCTGCTTGAAAAGCGACTCGATCTGCCAACGGCGGCGATATATTGCGACGATAGTCTCCAGGGGCATGTCAAAATCGTTGGTAAGCAATGAAATGAGTTTAGGCTGCTTTCCTTTCTTGATATCGACGTATGTGATTATACGGGCAATGTGATTGATATCATCCTTGCGGAACACCACGACCTGCTCCCGATATTCCATAAGTCCCTGCGGATTCTGATGCATGCAGTCCACAAGTGCCTCGTAATTGAGTTTTTTCTTCATCTTGGTGACATAGACAACGCCGCGGTCGGTCAGTTCCTCGAACTTGTCATAGTTGATGTAGGCGCGGTCCATTGCCGCTATCTCATCACGCTTGTAATGGCTTGGAGCGAGCATGAACGAATCGTTTGTCGCCGCCGATGTGAACTCCACATCGCATGGCACACCTTCATTGGCGTGTATCACTGCATGGACCTTAATGCCGCCTTTCTTTTTGCCTGTCTTCGGATGGCGACCAACACCCTTGAAAATGGCATTGGAGAACAGGCTTACGGTTGTGGAATCGATGATGCGCAGCCGTTTTATCCATTCTTCCGTGCCGTTACGCCGGCTGTCCGATGAAAGAATGCCCCTGTTGGCTTCGTAAAGGTCGCGATAGACCTCCTCAAAGAACTTTTCGGGGCGTCTGGCATTTGCATCCGACAAAGTGCTGCGCTTCGGTACGGTGTCGATGCCCACATGATGTAGTTTGCGGACCTCCGCCGTCATGGATGTCTCTATTTCACGCAATGAATAGAACCGCTGGATTACCGCATAGAGCATTGTCAGAAGATGGGTATATCCGTCGAAGCTTTTGACATACTTCTCTCCGCCATGTTTACGACTCATTTCAACTATTTTTGTGCGGTCAAGCGATTTTATCAGCTGACCATATATCGGCTGTCCGAAGAAATTGCTACTTTTGCCCATGGTTATTCTTAGTTTGTTTGGCGACAACAAAATAACCATTTAGGGCTGACTCCTGCAAACGGAATCAGCCCTAATTTTCAGTTGACCTCAAAAGTTTAGCGGACAGTAATAATAAGAAATACAGTCGTCCCCGGGAGGTAAGGGCTGAAAACCTGTTCGGAGAAGAGGTCTCTCCGGATGACACCGCGACAATTGCCGCTATTCCGTGGCGGGAATTTTTCAGGGATGCCAGGTTGCAGGCTTTGATTGATACCGGACTTGTCAATAATTCCGATCTCAGGATTGCCTCCTTGAAGGTTGCCGAGGCGGAGGCTTCCCTGTCGGCGGCTAAACTCGCGTATCTGCCTGCTGTGTCGCTGACTCCCCAAGGCTCTGTCAGCAAATATGGCAGTGAACCATCCGCCCGGACCTATTCCCTCGGGCTGTCTGCCGACTGGGAAATTGAGCTGGCAGGACGTATCACCAACGAGAAACGTGGCGCGTTCGCCTCGTTGCAGCAACAGCGGAGCTATAGGCAGGCGGTGTCAACCCAGCTTGTCGCCACGATTGCCAATACCTACTTCAACCTGCTTATGCTTGATGAGCAGATATTGATTTCCGGACAGTCGCTTGACGCATGGGATGAGATAATCCGTACTCTTGAAATCCGCAAGAAGGTAGGGGAATCTGATGAGGCGGCTGTCGCGCAGGCCAAGGCAAGTCGGCTTGAGGTGGAGAACAGCATATTGTCGCTCACCCAACAGGTCAGGGTGATGGAGAACTCCATGTGTGCTTTGCTCGGCTGGACTCCAAGGCGAATCGAGCGCGGCGATCTGAAGTCGCAGGTATTCCCTGAATCCCTCTCTGTCGGGATTCCTCTCCAGCTGCTTGACAATCGTCCCGACATACGTCAGGCGGAATATGCCCTGGAGGAGGCCTTCTATGGGACAAATGTCGCTCGTGCGGCCTTCTACCCCTCATTGACCCTCGGAGGAACGATAGGGTGGACCAACAACAGCGGGGCGGCGATTGTCAATCCGGGTTATTGGTTGCTCAATACCTTGGGTAGTCTTACGCAGCCGCTTTTCAACAAGGGCCGTAATGTCGCTAATCTTAAAATAGCCAAGGCACGTCAGGAGGAAGCCTTGGTTTCCTTCCGACAGAAACTGCTTGATGCCGGTACGGAGGTCAACAACGCCCTCACGCAATGGCAGAACGCCGGGCAACGCCTGGAGGTGAGTCAACGACAGATTGAAGCGCTCGAAGAGGCTGTCAGGAGTACCCGTCTGCTGATGACCCACAGCGATAAAAGCAGCTACCTCGAAGTGCTGACAGCCCAGCAATCTCTTTTGGCGGCTCAATTGACACGTTCACAGGAGACCTTCGACAAGATTCAGGGTGTCATAAAACTGTATCATGCCCTTGGCGGTGGCCGTTGAGGTCAAGGATAATACTTCGAAATCAATAAAATGAGCTTCCTGACAAAGCGATTCCTGAAAATACGTAGTAACTTTGCATGAAACAGGAATCTGATTATGGAACACCTTGATGTCTTCGACTGCTCCAATGACAAGTGAGCCTCTCAGCAAAGAAGATTGAGCTACGCGGCAAAATGGTCGCGTGGCTCAATTTGTAATTTTGCGGTGTGAACAACAAACATCATCACTGCAATGAAGGATATATTTGCCAAATACTTTTGTGGAGAAATGGTCTCCCCCCACAGATGAGGGGTATGACCTCATTATCAATGATATTTTCTCTATGATGAAGACCGTCATGCAGATTGCTGTTGGGTAACTTCTTCATAAAGCTCCATAAAAAATATTGATATGACTATTGAATATGGTATGTTTGCCCAAGATTCTGGTAATGGATTTGTCTTTGGAGAATATTAATTTTGCAATGTTGAAATATGGTCGGCCTCCATTTGTGGAACGACCCGCAAAAATTCGGATGATTATGAAAAAGATACTTATAACCATGCTGATGCTCTCAGCGCTGACAACAACAGATACAATGGCACAACAGAAAATAGTTCAGACCGCAGGACATGATGTGCTCGGGGAATTTGTCCCGGAATTCGCTCATCTGAATGATGATGTCCTTTTTGGTGAGGTATGGAGCCGCAATGATCTTCTTTCTTTGCGTGACCGCAGTCTTGTGACTATGACCTCCCTGATTTCACAAGGTATCACTGACAGCTCACTGCTTCACCATATGCAAGCGGCGAAGAAAAACGGCATAACCCGTGTGGAGGCCGCCGAGATAATTACCCATGTGGCCTTTTATGCCGGATGGCCGAAGGCTTGGGCCGCTTTCCGCCTGGCAAAGGAGGTCTGGGGCGACGATGTGAAGGGTGATGATGCCAAGGCTCAGTTCCAGCGTGGGATGATATTCCCTGTCGGGGAGCCCAACACCGCTTACGCGCAATATTTCACCGGCAACAGTTATCTCGCCCAGATTTCGGCAAGCCAGATTCCGTTTGCCAATGTAACTTTCGAGCCGCGATGCCGTAACAACTGGCATATCCATAAGGCCGAGAAAGGTGGCGGTCAGATGCTCGTCGGAGTCGCCGGACGTGGCTGGTATCAGGAGGAGGGGAGACCTGTGGTTGAGATTCTTCCAGGCACTGTCATCCATATCCCCGCCAATGTGAAACACTGGCATGGAGCCGCCGCCGATTCCTGGTTTGCCCACCTGGCTTTTTCCGTCCCCGGAGAAGCCACCGAAAACATCTGGCTCGAACCGGTCACCGACGAAGAATACAACAAGCTCCCCTGATTTGATTTTTTTAAAGCCTGCATTGGCTTCGGATTACGAAGTCGGCAGTGACAGCGATGATTTTTTATCACGCTGTCACTGCCGATATTTTTTATAAGGAGTGTGGGTGAGGCTCAGACCCTCTTACCCATCTCGTATGCTTCCTCATATGCGGGGGTGAAGTTGACCTCCCCTTTGCCATACACCCCTTTGCCGTAGATTACACCCATCTCTTTCGAGCGGGGGATGCAATCCGCCATTCCGCGCATACAGGCCAAGGTCGTGTCCATGGTGTGTTCCTCATCCTCGGCTGCGGTCATTATGTAATACAGCTCCTTGTCGCGGATGACTTCATACCGGGCAACCATTCGGTCGAACACTGCTTTCAACTGAGCCGAAACCGAATACATATAGACCGGGGATGAGAACACCAGCACATCGGCCTCCAGTATTTTCGGCATGAGAATCTGCATGTCATCCTTCTTGCAGCATTCTCCGTCATGTTCGCGGCAGTAGTAACAAGCGGAACAATAACCGATTTTGTGGCCGGCGATGAAAAACTTCTCGACAGTGTGGCCGGCTTCGGCAGCTCCTTTCAGGAACTGGTCGCAGAGTGTGTCGGAGTTGCCGCCATGACGCGGGCTGCCCGACAATATCAGTATTTTCTTGGACATTATGATTGGTTTGGATATTATAGGGTCAATTACATGATGACAGGTATTCGTATGGTGTGCGGCCTGTGACCTTCTTGAACACACGGGTCAGATGATGGGGGTATTTGAATCCGAGCTCATACGCGGTCTCGCTGATGTTCAGCTCTCCCTCGGCCAGGAGTATCTTGGCCCTCTCGATTACGAAACGCTGAATGTATTCTGTCGCCGTGTTACCGGTCTCTTTCTTTATAAGGTCTCCGAAATAGTTGGGTGACAGGCATAACTCCCTCGCGCAATACTGCACGGAGGGAAGACCCTGCTCCTCCTGGCGGTTGTTGTCGAAATAATCGTTCAGCAGGGTTTCGAGCTTCCCCATGATTCCACGGTTGCTGACCTCGCGGGTGATGAACTGACGTTCATAGAACCTGACGCAATGGTTGAGCATTGTACCGAGGTATGACGTGACAATCTGTTTCGTGTGGCGGTCGATATTGTTGGCCAGCTCCGTCTTGATTTCCTCTATGCAGCCGAGAATGATTTTCTTCTCCTTCTCTGACATATGGAGCGCCTCATTGGCGTCATATGAGAAAAACGAGTAATCATTCATCGCACGGGCGAGGGGGGTGCCATACAGGAAGTCGGGATGGAATATCAGCACATGCCCTTTATATTTGGGTGCGTCCGGATCCTGGCGCCCTTTGATTCCGACAAGCTGTCCCGGCGATATGAACAGCAGGGTGCCCGCCTGATAGTCATATTTGCTGCGGCCATACTTCATCTCGCCGCAATGCAGCTCCTTATACATTATGCAGTAGACCCCGGCGTTCATTGTCCCCTCGGAGTATGTCCCGTAATCCTCGAAGTTCGCCACCGAAATCAGGGGATGGAGAGTCTCCACTCCGAAAAAGTCGCAGAATTCAGACACCGAGCCGAGCTTGAAGGTCTTATCCGTCTTGAAAGTTTTATCCATAAGGAACGTCAGATTTATTATCTATGCAAAGATAACACTAAGATTCGAATCGGCAGGCCATTGTGTTGATTTTGGTTACTACATCTCGGATTTGTGTAAGTATTCTTTCCAGCGGCGGCTTCCTCCGGGGTATGGACATAAAAAAAGAGAGGGGGCTTCACAGCTGCCTCTCTCTCCATTCATCACATTATGCTTACAATTAAGTGCTATGTCACTCTTTTTAGTTGCCGGTCCGCTTTTGAAGCGGAGTGCAATCTTGCTATCTCAAATGCTTGCTGTCTCTAATTGTTTCGTTATCTATGTCTGTCTGTTTGATATTATAACGTCGCGGTTGAGACAACGGTTGAGATGTTTGTTGTTAATATCGTTTAATTAACAATTGTTTAGCGTTAGGCCGTCCAATTGTTGTCAGGTCTTTCAGAATCGACCCTCGACGATGGGCCAGTCGATGATGTCCCAGAGCTTCTCCAGTGCATCCTTGCGTCGGTTCTGGTAGTCGAGGTAATAGGCATGTTCCCAGGCATCGAATGTCAGTATGGGGGTCAGCCCCTGTGTCATGGGATTTCCGGCATTTGACTCCTGGGTTATGAAGAGCTTGCCGTCATTGTCGCGCGACAGCCATACCCAGCCCGAGCCGAACAGCTTGACACCCGCGTCGACAAATTCCTTCTTGAAATTGTCGAACGAGCCGAACTGCTTGTCGATGGCTTCGCGAAGTTCACCCTCAGGTTCACCTCCGCCATCGGGAGAGAAGGAGAAGAAATAGAAGATGTGGTTCCATGCCTGGGAGGCATTGTTGAACAACGCGCCTTTCGAGTCGCGGATGATTTCCTCCAGAGGAAGCTCCTCGAATTCCGTCCCCTCGATGAGTGAGTTGAGGTTGTCGATATAAGCTTTCTCATGTTTGCCGTAATGGAAATCAACGGTTCGGCGTGATATTGCAGGCTCCAGTGCGTCATTTGCATAGGGGAGCTGGGGCTGGGTGTATTTCATATCTGACGATACTTTTAGGTTAGTAATTTGATTCGTTGGATTGAACCTACTAATCTAACGTCGTCAGGGGTCAAAAGTTCAGTGGCGCGATCGCTTGCGCAGGCGACGGGCTATCGAACGGTGGCGGTCGGCCTCCTCCATGTCGCCCATCTCCTCGTTGAGAGAGGCCAGACGGTCATGCAGTGGGGCGGAATCAGGCTTCGATTCCTCGGCCGCCAGCAGATAATTGAGAGCCTTGTAACGCTCTTCATCCGGATTGTCTGATTCTCCCGCGAGATGGCAATGCAGCTTCCCGATGGCGAAGAGTGCATCGAAATCTTTCGGCTGCTCCCGAATTATCTCCCCGAAACATTCCGCAGCCGTCAGGTGGTCACCACCATCCATCGCCGCTTCACCTTTGAGCCGGAGGGCGTCGGTGAACCCCGGGGATATTTTCAGGGCCTTGTCGAAGTTGGCGATGGCCGCCCCGTAGTTCTCGTCTGACAGGCAGTCAAGGCCGAGCGACACATATTCTTTCGCGAGTTCGCGAAATTTCTTGTCAGCTTCCCGCAGCTTCTCCTCCAGTGTCGCAACTCTGTCGCCGGATTTGCCGAGCCTGTAAAGTTTCTGTTTCAGCAGGTGGATGACCGCCGGGTTGCGCAGCTCGTCGCGGGCATACAGCCCCTCGGTGAAATATTCCACCGCCGATGAGAAATCCCCGGAGTCGAATGAGGCGGCGGCCCGGTGGAAACAATCGTCGGCCTTGGCGGTGGTCATCGCCGAGGCTAAGATTGCCGGATTGTTGAAGAATCCGCTGAACGACCGTATAGCCGGATTGACGAAGAAGTCATAGGGATTGACCTTGGTGCGGAGGGTCAGCCCTTCGAGAGACTGGCATCGCGACAGGGCGACATATGCCTGCCCGGCGGCGAACGCGCCCCCTTCGAGGTCGATAATCACGCGGGGGAAGGTCAGTCCCTGGCTCTTGTGGATGGTCAACGCCCATGCGAGTCTGAGGGGATACTGGGTGAAGGTGCCAAGCACCTCCTCGTCGATTTTCTTTGTCTCCTTGTCGTAACGGTAGCTCACATTCTCCCACACCTCCCGGGTGATGGTATGGATCTGGCCGTTTTCCAGCTCCACTTCCAGTGAGTTTTCAGAGATGGAATGAATCTTGCCGATGGTGCCGTTGACCCATCGTTTTTCGGGGTCGTTCCTGACGAAGACCACCTGTGCGCCAACTTTAAGCTCAAGCACCAGCGGCACCGGCAGGGAGTTCTCCGGAAACTTGTCCCTGATTTCCCCATGGAAGATATGGAGTTTACGTTTTAACCGTCCGAGCCGCGAGGTGTTTATGGCGTCTACCGTGTCACGCTTTGGCGCGAGGGTCATCGTGAACTCCTTCTGTCTCTCCGGCGAGGAGGCTTCCGGGTCAACACGGCTGTTGAGCATGGCGATGTCTTCCGCCGACACTGCTCCGAGTCTCATGCGGTCGAGCATACCGATGAAGAGGCTGTCTGACTGGCGGTAGACTTTCCGCAACTCTATCGGCACCAGGGCGAAGTCCCTGAAAACTTTGGCCGAGAAGAAATAGAGGTTGGGGTAGAGGTCGCGGAATATGTCGCGCATGTCAGAGGTCACGACAGGTTCGAGCTGGAAGATGTCCCCGACAAGCAACAGCTGCTTCCCTCCGAACGGTTCGCGGAAGCGGCCCGAATAGAGACGCAGCACCTTGTCTATGAAGTCGATTATGTCGGCCCTGACCATCGAGACCTCGTCTATCACTATCAGTTCAAGCTCCCGGATCAGTTTCTGCTGTTCGGCGGTATGTTTGAGCCGCTGGCGCAGGTTGCGTATCTGCAGCTCAGGGTCGTCAGGCAGCAGGGGCTTGAACGGGAGATGGAAAAAGGAGTGGAGGGTCACACCTCCGGCATTGACGGCGGCGATACCGGTAGGGGCCAGCACCACCGTGCGTTTCTTGGTGTTCTCAACTATATGACGCAGGAAAGTTGATTTCCCGGTTCCTGCCTTACCGGTCATGAAGACCGACTGGCGGGTATAGGAAATCAACTTCCAGAGATCCTGAAATTCAGGATTGTCAAGGTCGATGGTCTGCGACAATCTTTATGCGGTGTCTTTGGTTTTACAATATGTGGGCTGCTCAGAAACGGTAGCCGATGGTGGCCACGATTTGCGAACTGTTGTCGGTCAGCTTGGCTGTCGGGGCCTGGCTCCACACACCGTCATAGTCGGTGAAGGGGGTGAAGGCATTGAAGGTCGATGTGCGGTGTTTGTGGACATAAGCGACATCGAAATAGAATCCGCTGACCTTGTATCCCAGACCGCATGTGACATATTGCGTGGAGTTGTTGACGTCGTATGACGGGTTGAATCCGGCTGTCGACACCTGGAACCCTGACCTGTTGCGGTCGGTGTTTGCGTCTTCCAGTTCGGTGCCCGATGCGGTGGAGGTGTTGCTGTAACCGGCTCTCACGGAGAACTGCGGAGTGATGCGGTATTCAGCTCCGATCCTGATTGTGCTTGTCCCCTTGTAATAGCGGGCGATGTTGTCGTTGTTGAGGGTCATCGCGTCGCCGGAATTGTATTTGAGCTTCATGTCCCCGTAAGCGTCATACTGGTAGTCGAGACTCAGGATGGCACGTCCTCCGATGACACCGGCGACACCGGCCATGAGCTTCCACGGGGTGTTGAGCTTGAACTGATAGTCATCCCAGTTGGTCGCTTCCGAGCCGCTGAACTTATAGGAGGGGTCGGCGGTGGTGAAATTGAAAGCTGTGCTTCCATAGCTCGACGAACTGAGGGCATAGTAGGTGGGGGTATGCACGGCGATACCGATTCTCAGCTCGTTTATCGGCTTGATGATTGCCCCGACCTTGAAGTTGGCTCCGGTTCCCGAAACCTTCTTGAAGGAATAAAGTTCGGAATAGTTGGCTGTGCCGAGCTGATAACCGGCAGGTGAGGCAGGCACGAGTGCGCGGTCGATTTGTTCGTTATACCAGTATTCCTGAGTGTAGTCAAGGTCGGTGATGCCGACTCCGATACCCCAGTAGACAAGGTTCATGATGCTTCCGCCAAGGCTGATGTTGTATTCGTCGGCATGCCCTTTTTCCCTCACCTGGAAGTCCGCCATACCTGATGACGGAGCAATCTTGTTGCCGTTTTCATCAACACCCCCGTGTTGCCACATACCACGATATTGACTGTCTTCATAAACTTTTCCACCCTCGGTGTATGTCTCGGCGTTGATCATCCCTGAGTTGTAGTAGAGGATGCTCATCCAGTCCGGAGCATTGTAGTCGTAGTTGTCATAGGGATAGAGAGGCTTCCCATCAGCATTCTGCATCCATAACAATGAAGGGTCTACGCCGTCGGTGATGGAGGCGATGTAGTTCGACAGTGAGGTCTCCATATTGCTCAGGCCACCGGTGTATGTGCGGTTGAAACGATACAGCCTGTTGTATGTGAATCCCCACGAAATACTGTTCTCGCGGTTTTGGCCGAAAAGCATCGTCCCGACATACCCTGCGCTGTTGAGATTGGCACGCGTGAAGTTCTGGGTGTTGCTTCCGCCGTCCCATTCGGTCTTGTTGGAATTGATGTCGATGCCGAGGGTGAGACCGATGTCGCTTCCGCGATACATACCGATACCTGCCGGATTCTGCCCTACGGCTGAGAGGTCGGCTCCCAGGGCTGTGAATGCCCCGGCCATTGACATGAACCGGGCAGACCCGCGAAGCTCTGTCTGGGAGAGAGCCATTGCGTCAACCGGGCTTTGGGCGATAGCCCCTGCGGCGGGAATGATGGCGAGGGCTGATATGATTAACTTCTTCATTGTGATTCGAGGTCGTGTCAAGTTTTGAGGATTATGTGAGTATGTGGGGGAGGGGTGTCAGCCTGATATGACAAGGCTGTGGGCCACAGGTCAACGGCTGCGATGGCCGCCACCGCCTCCTCCTGAACGTCCGCCACCGGAATATCCTCCCGAGCGGCCTCCGCCCGAGAATCCGCCGGATGAACGGCTGGGGGAGTAGCTGCCCGAACGGTTGGAATTGTTGCTGTTGAACGAACCGTTGCGGGTCGACTGTGACGAGCCGAAGTTGTTGCGGTTGTAATTGGTGCCTTGGTTGCCTGATGGTCTGGCTGCTCCGGAAACACCGGAATTACCGGGGCGGTATCCTGCCGAACCTGTTCCGAAATGGGAATTGCGCCCTGTCGACGAGCCTCCGTAATAGCCTCCGTTGGCTGAGGCCGGCGGCCGGTAACCCGGACGGCTTGACGAGCCGGGCACGGCGTGGTCATATCTTCCTCCACGGGAACCTGCCGCTCCGTAGTTGTAACCTGTCGAACGCGGACGGTGGGCGGCTGAAGGTGACGGGCGATAGGTCACGCCGGCCCAGTGGCCGGGATAATATCCGGGATAGTAACCGGGATAACCCCACCCCCAGGAGGGAGAGGTCCAGCCCCAGCCCCAACCCCAGCTCCAGGCGGGATAATAATAGTCCCAGCCCCACCAGGGGTTATACCAGTTGCAGGGATTGCGCCATGAATAGTAGGGCCATCCCCAGGTGTTGTAATAGCTGTAATATCCGTAGGGATAGCCTGCTCCGAAGTTTATGCTCAGCGCGGTCTGCGGTCCTGCGTTATACCCGGCGTCATAGCCCGAGGAGTAACCGGCATTGTAGATGTCGGCGTAATTCTCGGTTGTTATCCCATCCTGGGAAGCGAGGGCGTCCTTGGCCACCTGTGAATTGCCGAAGCGGGCGAGCTGTTCGGTCGCTGACATCTCTTCGAAATCCTGGAGGGATATTGAGTCAGGCTGGGATGCGAGATAGCTGCCACGGCGGTTATATTCATCCACATCGCGGGTGGAGCTTCCGGTGGGGAGATAGGAGTCGGCCGGACGGAAGTCTCCCACGCTGTCCCAAGGCACATACGCCGCTCCGTCGTAATAATACATTCCGGATGCCGGGACGGTGGTGCCCCCGAAATTCGAAGAGGGCTTGGCCGTTTTCGTGGGCGCGGCTTTTGGCGACTCCTTCTTTGCCTTGGAGGCATCGTAATAGAGGTCGTCATCATAATATCCCTGGGCCGATGTCATAAGCGCGGTGGCGCAAAGCATCGCGGGGACAATCAGGACTTTAGACAACTTTGCCGTCAGTCCGGGTGCCGATATGGATTTGAGAGTTTTCATATACGATAGTCGTTTTCTTTGTGTTTAGACTCGGAAAAAACCTGTGAGTTTAATCCGTCGCAATCCCCATGATTCACAAAGATACGGTTTTCTTGCGAAAAAGACAAATTCCTGGTGTTTCTCTGTTAAAACAGCGGCCCGGAAGAATTGGTTGTCTTCTCTTCCGGGCCGCGTGTTTTTTCGTATATGGTCTGGCCTGTGGCTCAGGCCGATTGAAGTGTTATTCCCTTACTCTCGGCTTCATGTCGTATGAGGTCATCGCGATGGTGAAGCCCCAGTAGATGAATGCGAGTGCGGAGAGGAACGAAACCATCATCATATCCTGTACCCAGCCGGCTTCAAGGAAGAAGAAACCGATGATAAGCAGCAGGATACCATTGATGAGATACATCCACCAGTAACTGTTGGAACGGGTCGAGACAGAGGCGATGATTGATGCTACTCCCCAGAAGATGAACACGATGGCGAGG
>ULRB01039628.1_pt1 | contig 12230 bp, 5 predicted proteins | sample 1955051 | NCBI WGS metagenome assembly ULRB01 (sample SAMEA4835671, study PRJEB28245) | human gut metagenome | biome: gut microbiome; material: fecal sample | place: Denmark | collected 2008 | reverse complement strand
CACGCGCGCATTAGATGACGGAGTGATATAGTTTTTATAATAATTAAAGTTAGCTACTAAATAAAGTTATATATAATATATACTGTTATTATTAATGTGGTCAAAACGACTACATGGTGAAATAGTTTATAATATAAACTTTTCCGTTTATTCTGCCATGTGGTCAAAATGACTACATCCGAAATTTCAACGATTTCGAGCTCTTTTTTTACCATGTGGTCAAAATGACTACATGGTGACTCCCTTTGCTTTTTTAGAATAGCAATGCAGCATCGATTTCACGCTCTTGACAAAATTGTTCTATACGCAAGTCGATTGCTTTTCTTTCTTCCTGCAGCCGTTCTTTTTCAGCCTTATCTCCGGTGAAAGTCAATTGACAGATTTTCATAGTAATCTCTGCGGCTTCCTGATCCATAGCACGAAGCTGTGGGTAATTTTCAAATATTCGCTTTTTTTCATCAGCAATTTCTTCTTGCTTTTTGACTGCGGTTTGAACTTTTGCCGCATTATCCATTTTCTTTGTTATTGCATTAACATCTTCATAAATGCAATTGACAATACACGCCTGCAGATAAGTTCGGACATTTTTTATTTTTTCACGATTTTCCTGAAGCGTCTTCAGAACGACACGAACATGGTCTGCTGTAATTTGTGAAAGGATTTCCATAATAGCATCCTGTTTTTTTACAGCCCCGGCCACTTTAATTTCACGGCTGCCTGCCATATCTTTTGCTGCGTTTAAAATTAATTCCAGATCCTTGTTGTTCGCCGGATCCGCCGCCGCAAGTTCATCAATCCCAAACTGAATCCGAAGACTATCTGTATCTCTTTCCGCATGCCTTCTACTCGGCTTCGGTCCTATTTTGCATCTTTGCCCGCTGTTTTCCGCCTCCTGCATCGTTTTTTCTTTTTCTGAATTTTCCAAAGTAATGAAGTCAGATTCCGGATTCGCAACGATCGTATAAATATTTCTTCCAAACATACCGTTCTCGCCTTTTTCGCGCTCGATGCGTAAATAATCACATTCAATCAAAAGCTGCAGATGTTTATAATAGCGTTTAGTTGAAATTCCGAGTTCCTCTATCATCATGTCTCTTCCGGGAAAGGACTGATTTCCTGCGCCTGCAAATGACACTATGTATGAATAGATCGCCTTCGCTTCAATCGTTAACCGCTGATCGCGCATCACGATCTTGGGACTTAGCCCAAATCCCTGCGACATGATTCCTTCCACTCGTAAAAGATCGTTTATTCTTTCCATTTGTCTTCCTCCATTCTGCGTCCCAAGTTGGGACATAGCTTCTTAAAATCAAAAGAGCAGCTAACATTTTTTCTGCTAACTGCTCTCCTGGTTTTACTTTTTTTCACCGCTGTTTTAATTGTATCCTTCAAAATTTGTTTCTTCAGCCTGCTGGTTATCTCTTTTCTTTTTCAAGAACGAAAGCAGCAGCGCTGTAAAAACTGCAATAATCGCAATTGCCGCTGCTGTAAGAATTATAATGGTTTTCAAATGACTCTCTCGCTGATAAGAAACTGCTGCCTTGACAGTCATGTTGTCTGAACGGTAGGTGCAGTCTGCAGTGTAAATTGCATACTGTGGGCTGTCTTCCGTTAGTGTTTCTCTGTAAGTTGCCACCCAGTCTGTGCCGCGCTGCGTACCCGTAAATTGCGCTTTTCGACAGGTTTCACCGTTATCGTCGGTATAATAGTCGGAAATCCATTTTCCGCCCGTGATGCGGTAATTTTTCGTGCTGTAGCCGAGATTCTTCAGTATGACATCCTCGTATCCCTTGAATACCGGGATAGATTCGTCATTCGGTATTTTACTTCCATCCGGCAAGATATAGTTTTCAACATCCTCCCCGCCGATGAACTTTGCTGTTACCGAAAAAGGCTTTGTGAAATCTCCTTTTAATCTCTTGATGTCAATGAAGTTTCCGGTAACGGTAATCGTTTTGCCATTTGGCAAGGTTGCGGTAATTTCTTTTGTTGCCGGAGCCTCCGGCTGCGTGTTAAATCCATAATACCGCTTGGTTCCGGTCGCAGCTGTACGCTTTGTTTCCGTCCATTTCGTATCAATGATCTTCAGCTCCTCGCCATCTTTTTCGATGGTTTCCGGCACTTCTTTTTTATCTAAATCCTCATATGTTTTTTTTACTTCAGTCGGTTTTTTCTCCAAAGAAAAATCCGCTGAAATTGCATGATAGGTTTTGCCACCCACTTCTAGGCTCAGCGGAATCTCTGATAAATCACCCTTGCCGACATCCGCAAATTCTAATTCTGCATCTTTGTCAGTCACGAAGGTGTATTCTTTTGTAATTTCTTTTTCAGCAGCAAATGCAGACGATGTGGTTAGTACAAACATCGCAAGCACCGCTGCTAATATTCGTTTCCTCATATGTGCCTCCTATAGTTCTATTTCGTTTTCTTTTTTTCGCTGGATTCTTTTTCTCTTGGGATATGTCTCCAAGAGCTTCTGCATATCATCCGGCGTCAGCTCACAAATCTGCTTTAGGTCATAAAGCGGCGCATAGCAATCTTTGCCAAATGCCCGGTATCGCTCCTTACCGACAACGGTTAAGGCGCCGTGTCTTTGGAGCCTTTTCACATCGTCATTTGTGATGCCAAAAGTATCCTGAAATGCCCGACTGTTGACACCGATAGGAAATCTTTCTGTAAATTGTTCGCCGGAGAATCCGTTGTCCATCAACAAATCAAACAATTCAGCTTTCGATGCTCGGTTTTTATAGTTGATATTTCGTTCATCACAAATTTTTTCAAGGTCTTTCGTAAGTACAATATTATCTGTCCCTTTGTTTTTAAGGACTTCCTTTCGTACCCATTCATCGAAAGTATATTCGGTATCAAAATATCGAAATGAATGCTTCATGTTACGCCTCCTTGTTATTCTTTTATATTTTTTCGTTTTCTTGTCGGCACCTTTTTCCCTCCAATTTGCGGAGGCTCTTTCGATTCGTTTGCTTCCAAGCAGCTCCTGACTGAAGCCTGCCTCCTCAAAAATTTGAGTTGGATTTTTGCCTTCTTTGTATTCCCGGATAAAGTGTTTTTTGAACTCTTCACTCCACGAAATGCGCTCTTCGTTTACAGCGAGTACCCACAGACTGCGTCTGATCAGGATTCTCTCTCCTTCTGTAAACTTTCCTCTTCCCATTTTGTCTCCCTAAAATTTGCGCTGCAGGGGAAAGCCCCTGCAGCATAAAAGAAAAATCTACTGCGAAATATCGCAGAAAGAAAGGAAAGCTATTCTTTTCTCAAAATCCTGATGGATGCCAGCAGTCCAAAAATGGAAGCAAGCATCAGAAGCAGCATCAGCTGAAGCTGCATACGGTCTCCGGTCTTTGGAACGATGCCTATATCGTCATCTTCGTCTTCGTCGCGCTCGGTGTCAAACTCGATTCGGCCGTCTTTGGCTTTAAATTTTACAGTCTGACCGATGTCATTGATATCGGCATGAGTTCCGACTTTTATATCCTCAAAGTAACAATCTTCAAAGACAACGATTTTCTTTCCGGATAATGCCTTAGCATTTACCGTAAATACCATTTCTACCGTACCGGAAGTATCTTCTGCGATAAAGGTCACTTCGGAAGTGACTTTCTCTCCGTTTTCATAGATTGCCTTTCCGGTCTTTTTGTCGACTAAGTAGCCCTTCATCGTATAGGTCTTTCCGGCGATCAGGTGCTCATATCTTACGGTATCGATGATGTTTACGATTCCTTTTGCTTCAATGGTCTTTTCGCCATTTTCCCCGGTTGCCGTTGTGTGAATCTCAGGGAATGTAATCGTCTGTCCGGAATCGTTGATATCCTCGTGGCTTGTAACCTTTTCTTCGGTTACTTTGCCATCTTTATCCGTAACGATTTTATACAATGTTTCAAAAACTACCACATCTTTTCCTTTTAAGGTTCGTGCATCGAAAATAAATGAAATATCCTGTGTTCCGGTGGAAACGGTCGGCTTAAAGGTTATTTCTGCTGTTACTTCCTTTCCGTGAATCACTACCGGCTTTCCGGTTTCTTTGTCCATCAAAACGCCGACAAGTTTGTATTCCTGCCCGATGGTTAGGTTGTAGAAGTATACCGTATCGACGATAGTTACATCCTTTCCTGCAAGGGCAATGTGGTCGTTTGTCTTGCTGTCCTTTGCGATGGTGCGGATTGCCGGGTTTGTAGAATTTGGCGGCGTCGGTGGTGTCGTTGGCGGAAGCTTTTCATTTTCAATCAGCTCTGCATTCAGATTATCTTTTGTGTTCAGCTTAATCTGAATGGTCTTTGCCTTATGGTCCTGTCTCGCAAGGGTTACGGATTTTACAAACTTCACATTCGTATCTTCCTGTCCGTTATAGGTCGCTTTCGGCTTTTCGTTTTCCTCTAAGGCAGCATGAAGCGTTCTGCTTTCCTGAAGCTTCAGGATGCCGGCGATGCTTAATGATACTGCCACGGATTTTTCTGCGGACTGAAATCTTATCCTATCTCCTTCCTGCATGAGAATCGGTGCTGCCGGATCTGCTACCGTCTCTTTGGTCGTTTGACTCTTGCGGATACGGGTAATCACAGCCGGAATCTGTGTGTTTCCTGCATCATCTGTGTAGGTGAGGCTTGCACTATGCGTATAAAGCTGCTTTCCGTTTTCCACTTTTCCTTTTGTTACAGTTACGGTTGTCGTTCCAAGGCTGTGGTCGTTTTCATCCACCCATTTTTCTTCCGATACGGTATAAGTCTTAGGGCTGTGCGTGATTTCTGCCTTGATGGTATTTGCTTCTTTCGGCGTTTTGAGATTGACAGCATCGGTTTTAACCGTTAAGTTTTCGCCTTCTGCCGGAAGAAATTCCGGGCTTTCATAGATTACGGTATAACCTGTGTAGACGGCTTTCGGAAGATAGGTTCCCGAAATTTCATCCGCCGCGAAACTACCGTTAAACAGAGCTCCGCCTGAAAGCTTATAACGGTAGGTGTTTGCGTTTACATTTAAGGCAAGGCTCTTTCCGTTTGGAAGCGTAACTTTCCGTTCCTTTCCGTTTTCAGCAGTCAGGATGATATCCGTATAATCTTTCTTTGCTTCTATTTTTACACCGCCTTCTGCCATGCTTTCAGAGAGGGCATATTCGTTTCCGTTAATGGTTAAGCTTGGCATCGGATAGCGTTTCTGCACACGAAGATAAACATTTGCGATGCCGAAGCTCTCCTGCACAATTTCCCCGCTGATGCCGTCATCGGTGTATTCAAATTTGCATGGGAGCGATACATCTTCCTTTTCTTCTCCGGCTGCAAAGTAAAACGGCATTTCGTTTACTTTGTAGTCACTTCTTGTGCTGATTTCCTTGACATAGTAACTGCCGTCAGGAATCTTGATACTGGAAAGTGCTTTTCCGTTTTCGTCCGGCGTCAGGATGTCAAGCAGCGTTCCTGCTTTGACGCTTCTGATATAGCCTTCCTTTGTTTCGGCTGCGGTAAATTCCTCTCCTGCGTAAAGTCCGAAGACAGCACCGCCGCCTTTTGTGTAGGTTTTCGACTGGTATGCGGTTTCAAATCCTTTTTCCAAATCGATTTCCACCGAAGTCTTTTCGTTTAAAAGCTCCAGCTTCTCCCACACCAGCGGAACAAATTGGTTCTCATATTTCAGCTCGACTTCGTAGGCTTTCGTGCTTGTGGTATAGCCTGCACCTGCGTCAAGCTCCATCACGATATATTTTCCGAGCGGAAGGAGCTTTGATACCGCTTTTCCGTCCGCATCCGTGGTAATGGTATCGACAAGTGTTGATTTTGGCGCACGGTTTGTCTTATAGATTCCGTCAAGTTCAATAATTCCCACGCCATTTCCGGATTCTGCCGTTTCCGCATATAGGCTCATCGTGTACCCGTCAGCGAATGTGATTTCCATCGGATTATCTTTTGTTTGATTGGATAAAATCTCAATCCGGTAGCTTTCCGCCTCTCCGGTCTTGCCGGATTCGATGCGCTCTGCCCTCCAGCTTACGCCCGGAATCGGACTTCCTTCAGCGATTGGGTTATCCGGAGAAAGTGCCTTATACCAGTCAAGGATGTTATCCTTTCCGTTTTCCTTAAAGTTAAGCGTAGGAACAATGTATTTAAAATCCTTATCTACTGCACTTTGCGGAAGAGTAATCGTCGTTTTCATTACGCCGCCTGCATAATACATCTCCGTGCGGATACCGTCTCTCGATAAAAAGTAAATCGGTGAAGAAATCTTACTTGCGGTAAAGATGCTCTTTTGTCCGCTTGTTTCCTCGGTATAGCCTGCGCCAAGCGATATGGCCGGCGTGATCCTGCCGTCCTGCTTGGTAATGATTGTTGTGGCGGTATCTTCTTCCGTATTTACGGAAGACTGAATTTCAAACCCGTCCCAGCTAAAGGAGAATCCATCCGCATCGCCTGCTGCCTGCAGATATCTTGCAGTATAGCTTTGCACGACGCTTTTCTTGAAATTTCCGTTCGCATCGCAGTCCTGCCATGTTATGCCATCGGAAAGAAGCACGCGGTAAAGCATATTCCCTGCATTTTCCGGGTCTGCCATGCTTGCAAGAATGTAGTGCGGGTCATTTTCCGCATCTTTGGTGAACGGGAAGAGGCTGTAGCCTTCCGGAAGCGTATAGCCTGCATCCGGCGTTCCGTCAGCAGAGCAGGAAACAAACGCGCGCGCCTCCTGATACTGCGCATTCTCATAGCAGCCTATCGTATCCAGCTTGTACTCTTCCTCTCCGGTCTTTAAGACTGCTACAGCACCAACTGTTTTATTCACAAGCTCGCCGCCGTGCGTCCATTCATATACCGTCTTGCTTTCTTTCACCTCCGGCACTTCAAACACGCCGTCTCCATCGGCATCCTGCGCCGGTGTAATTACGCGCTCTTCCTTTACAATGTCAGCTGCACGAAGTTTATATGGCAGATAGTCCTTTGCAAGATAAAGACTTGCGCCGATGTCTGACAGGTCTACCGGATTTCCGTCCTTATCGGCATCTTCTTCGCCGAGAGCTTCAAAGGTATAGGTTTTATCACTGACCGTGAAGCTGCTTCTTTCCTTTGTGTCCGTCTCATCCGTTTTCTTGAGGTAGTTTTCGATTGGGTCAAGGACTTCCTCTCCTGCAGTCGCAGTCGGAAGGGTGGTCGGAAAATCGATTACATAGCCATCCACCGCCGTAGTTGTTTTCGTAACCTGGATGTCGGTGATGTTTCGGCCGCCTGCCTGATAGTTCATGCTGACCAGTACCTCATAAACCTTTTTCAGCCCATCCTCGATTTTTTCAAAGGTATACGCATAGGTCGTATCTTTCTGTTCCGGCGAAATGTACATCCTTGTGTAATGTCCGTCTTCCTTTGCGCTGCGGTCTTTGAGGTACCAAAGCTTGCCGCCGGAGTTTACTATCTGTTCTCCGGTCTCATAAACGGAAGCCGTGCCTTTAAAGAATTTGGATAAAAGCCCCTGCACAACTTCCGGCGGATTCTTTTCATGTGTTGATTTCGTCATCGGAATCACAATCTCTTCGTTTGTCCGGGTATCATAAATTTTCGGCCCATCATTGCCGTCGTTTAAGAGAATGTCCTCTGCTGCAAAAATCCCAAAGATTGCGCCTGCAAGTTTTGAGGTTCCGGTAAACATCGGTGTATAGACGGTCTTTCCGAGCTTTGTTTCTTTTTTAAAACCGGAAAGGATTTGTCCGAGCTTTGTGATTTCAATTTTGCCCTTTACCATGTTGTTTGGCATGGCAACGGCTTTGTAGTAGCCGGTGTACGGATAATCTGCAGAATCGTACTGCTCATCTGCCTTACTGATGTCTTTATCTGCCGTTACCTTATGGGCAAAATTACCGTCCGCATGGTCGGACTGCTTTTCAACCTTGAATGTGTAGAAATTAAAGACTTCATTCAGCTTATAGCTGTCTTTCTCCTTATATTTCACAGCCTTTCCGGTCTCATCAAAAATTCCCACAACATCACTGTAGCCGTGTCCGGCAAGTGCTTTCTGCTGTCCTTCCTCGATGATTCCGTAGTCATGATTTTTCGCAGTATCACCTCCGCCGTATTCACCGACAAAGTATCCTTCCGGAAGCAGCCACTCCTCGATGCGGTAGATTCCCCATTCGAGTTCATACGGAATGGTGATTTCGCCGTTTTCATCGCATTCCCATGTATACGGGCCCTTTTTGGTGATGTCCTCGGCGTTTGGTAATAACCGTCCGTAATTCTTCGATTTTGTTGGGTCTGCAAGCAGCGGATCGCCCATGTAGCGAAGATAGAATTTTGTTCCGGCTGCCGTTACCTGTTTTCCCGTCTCTGCATTGCTCTTGATAACCTTGATGATATTGGTTTTCTTTTTATCCCTCACATTGTAGTCATATCTGTCATCGTTCTTATCTGTCACCGTATATGGCTTATTGTGCTCCTGAATATTAACCTGACAGCTTTCCTTCACAAAGGATTCATCGTCTGCAGAAACTTCTGTGAGCGTATATTCCCCGTACGGAATGTCATAGATATATAAATCTCCGTTCGTGCCAATCTCCATATCGGTGGTTTCGTTGCTCTCCCCGCTTGTGTCTCTTACCACGCGGTAAACGGATGTACCGTCTGCTAAATCAGCTTCCCGTACAAAGCGTATGTACGGGTGACTTTCCCAGCCACCGGAATTAAGCCGCATCTTCCAGCGAGACTTCGTCGAATCCTTTTCGCCGCCGACGGTTCCTGATTTTCGCTCTGAAAAGACATCGGAATTTTCCAGCGATTTGGACAGCGTCAGTTTTCCGCGGTAGCAGTCGTTGATAAAGGTATCTGCATTCGCATAAATCGGATCTTCCACAAAATCAATCGTTCCGTTTTGGTCACTGAATGTGATGCCGTCCGTCTGCGTGGTCTTTACCGTATAGACAATGTCCGTCCAATTTGGGGTCTGACACGCATAGCTTCTTGTGTCACGCGTAAACGCATTGTAGGTTACCGTCATGCTGCGCTCGCCGCTGTCCGGCTCAATAAATCTTCCGTCCGGTCGAATTTCCTTTACTTCATAAGTTACTTCGCCATCCCAGTCATAGCGGGTCGGGCCGTCTGTTCCGCAGTGGTCGGACGGCGGATTACCTACCATGTGCCTTGAGGTTGTTCCGCTTCCGGTTTTCGTGAGCGCCAGCGCGTCCGGCCACGGAGTATCGGACAGCGTTTGACGGTTTCCATATTCATCTAAGGTAATGCGGTCAACTTCAACTCCATCACGAAGAAGGACATAGGTTGCGGCAAGACTGGCATCGCCCATGCCTGTATGCGTATCACCGTCAAAGCCCGGATTTAAATCTTCCTTTTCCACGCTGATTTGAATCTGCGGGAAGTATTCCGGCTCCGGCGGCTCGCTTGGCTCCGGCGGTGGGGTATTTGTGAACTTGACATACCTTGAGATAGGGTCGCACGAGCCCGTTGCAAGAGCCTGCACATGGCCGCCCTTGCCGTCTTTGCACTCCCAAATGAGCATATCATCCGGAACCTGCTTAAAATAGCTGATTTGTTTCTTCACCGTATAGGTTTTATCCCAATTCGGTTCGGAATCCATGACATATTGATAGTAGTAGCTGTTTCCTTCCGGAATCAGCTTGATGTGATAATTCTTGTATTCATCGCCATTATCCTTTACCATCTTAACAGCGATGGCTTCTTTCTTGGTAAGCGGAATTTTTTTGGAATACCACTTGCCATCATCGCCTTGTGTAAGCTTAAATGACTTTGGATTTCCTTCTCTGTCGCCACCCATTTTCATGGAAAGCTGCAGATGGTCTTTGATTAGGCGCGCCATGTAGTCGTAAATATCAACTGCTCCGGTTCCTTCCAGCGGCTTACGATAATGGCTCTGCGAAATCTTCTTGCCATTTCCGTTTCCCGGATTGCTCACGCCCTTGTACCAATAGTCTTCAAAATATAGCCCGTTTGAGGACAGTTTATTAAACTTATCATCACGAAAACGCTGCTGTGCTTCATGAATTAACTGCCTGGTTGCAATTTCCCAATCGTCTAAGTTGTAACTTGAGGCCGTTTTCTTGTAGTAGTCGCTGTCTTTAAAGCCCAGTTTGTTCTCCAGCATCTCAATCGAGCGGCCGCTTTGTCTGCCATACAACAGGCAGAGGCTCATGTTATTGAGAATGTATTCTAAATTTCCTGAGTCAGATTTTCGGTATGTTTCTTCAAGGAATGCTTTATCCCTGTCTTTTCCGGTAAGTTTTACCGTCTCGTCCGCCATAACCCCAGGCTCGAGGCAGTAGGCAACATCTCCGTTTACCCGATACGCACGGATGGGGCTGACCTCCTTTGCGGGGCCCACCTTGAAGCTGCCGCCGCTTCGTCCCTCATACGAAACGAAGTAGATCTGCATCCATCCGGCATCATTTCCGGTGTACTTAAATGTGCTGCCGTCTGCAGACTCCAGCACTCTGCCTTCTTTAAAGCTTCCGGTAACGCCGCTTGTTGCATCCGCCTGCTCCACGCCCATGCCAAACGGCATGCAGGTGAACGCAATCAGAAATGTTAAGATCAGCGTCAGAGCTTTCTTTGATTTTTTCCTTTTTATCATGCTTTTTCTGTTCCTTTCTGTAATTTTTCTGTGTTTCGATTTCTTTTCGTTGGCTCTCGTGCTTTTCCCATTGTTCTTTCCTCCGTTTTCTGCACAAAAAAACAGCAGAAATTATCTGCTGCGGTTTGACATTTTTTCAATTGTGGTGTAATATATAGAAAAAGGATTACCGCTTGTGGTAAGGCGGCTCCGTCGAAAGTTTCAACAAAAGCCGTCAAACTGTTGTTTGGCGGCTTTTTCTTACTTGCGTCTTTCTAGTAATATGATTAGTGTTGCAAGCCCTATCAGTACTGTTGTGTATGCGAGTAATTGTTCTAGTGTTAAGTACATTAGGCATCACCTCCTTTCGGAAAGTGACGAAACCGCCCAGCGGATAATCCTTATTCTAACGAATAGTTTATTCTATTTTTTTCATTTCTGCAAGTGCTTTAGCCAAGCCACCATACTTGGTAGGTTCCATCGCCAAGGTCACGCGTATACAGAATGCCCCTTGTTTCTTCAGCAAGTCCCCACCATGCACCGAAATAGTATCTTAATGTTCCTTCACAGAAATATTTAAGAATGTTTTCTTTTGTTGTATATTGGTTTATTGTGTACCAAGTCCATGTGGTTCCCCAGCTTGTTCCGTTTTCGGGGGTAAGATTTGCATATCCTTCTTCCTCAAATGCTCTGTCATAACTCGGATAATTTTCGTCTACCCAAGTGTGGACAAAATCCTGAAGCTCCTTTCCGGATTTCCAAACAGGCTTGATGGTGGTCGGCTCCGAGTACAGTCCAAAGACTTTCTTTCCGTTTACCGTCTTGTAGGCTCTGACGCGGAAGCTGTAGCTATCTTCACTGTAACCCGTTGCCCAGCTTGCCTCAGTCCCAAGCACGATGTATTTTACATTGAATCTTTCTTTCTTACCCTTATATTCATCCGGATAAGTATTTTCCCATCGTTTGGTGAAGCTATTGTATTCGCGGTAGTAGGTACTCCATTTTCCGTTACCGGGCTTAAACTGAAGCTGATAGCCGTCTGCTCCGGTAGTTTTCGCCCAGTTTATTTCAAATCCAACAAAATCTTTATTTGAAAATTTCACACTTGCGTCCTTCACCTTGCTCGGCTTCGGATAAGTGCTCTTGATTTCGGAATATTTTGAGTATACTTTCTTTCCGTTCTTTACTTGATATGCACGGAACTTATACCAGTAAGTCTTACCACAGGTAAGCCCGGTATTGATGTAGGATGTTTTCCCCGCTGCTATCACAGCCACTTTCTGAAACTTGCCCGTTTTACTCGTCGCGCGGTACACTTCATAGCCGCCTGCGCCGCTGACTGCATCCCACGACAGCTTAACTTTGTTGTAGCTGTGCGATGCTGCTTTCAGCTCCGGCTTTATATTCTTCATGTTCACTGCTGCCTGAGCTGCAGCGATGGTTGACGCCGGGGATTCCTCCGGGCATACGGTGACTTCGTCTGCGTAGGCAAATGTGGATGCTGTGAAAGCCAGCATTGTAATAAGTATGGTTGTGAATAATTTCTTCATCTTCCCTTCCTCCTCTTGAATACCGATTTAACGGTTGTACCCTAATTACGGTGAGTTGTCACTCATTTATGATAATTCCTGTATAATTTGCTTCAGCACACCCGGAGAATATATTTT
>ULRB01092987.1_pt1 | contig 12400 bp, 9 predicted proteins | sample 1955051 | NCBI WGS metagenome assembly ULRB01 (sample SAMEA4835671, study PRJEB28245) | human gut metagenome | biome: gut microbiome; material: fecal sample | place: Denmark | collected 2008 | reverse complement strand
GAATATAGTAGTTGGAGATTCGTGCCACGGATGGCTTGGCCGGCCCGAGCACGCGGGTGCCGAAGACTTTCTGCAACTCGCCGGCATAACGCGTTGCCAGCCGTGCGGCTTCCGCCTCTTCGCGGTGCTTCACGTAGAGCATGATGATTTTGGTGAACGGAGGATAGCCGAACCGGCGGCGCTGTTCAAGCTCATATTCATAATAGCCGGAATAATCCTGACTGCTGATGAATTTAAGCAGCGGATTGGCGGCGTCGGAGGTCTGTATGAAGACTTGTCCCTGTTCGTTGCGCCGTCCGGCCCTGCCGGCCACCTGCACAAGCATGTTGAAGGCGCGCTCGTTGGCTCTGAAGTCGGGAAAATGCAGCAGAGAATCGGCATTTACCACACCCACCATGCTGACATTGGCAAAATCCAGGCCTTTGCTCACCATTTGGGTGCCGATGAGGATATCGGTGTTATGGCCGGCAAAGTCTTCAATTATCTCCTGATAGGCATCTTTATTGCGTGTGGTGTCAAGGTCCATGCGACTCACACGTGCCTCCGGGAAATGTGAATGAAGATGCTCGGCGATACGCTCTGTGCCGTAACCGCCAATTCGCACGCTATTCTGCCCGCACGCCGGGCATAAGCGCGGCAAATGCATCTGATAGCCGCAGTAATGACAGCTCATCACATCTATGCTCTTGTGATAAACCATCGACACGTCGCAGTATTGGCATTTGGGCTGCCATCCGCACTGTGTGCATTGAATCAGGGGCGCGAAGCCGCGTCGGTTCTGAAACATGATTGCCTGCCGCCCTCTCTTTATTGTGTGGCGCAGATTTTCGGCCACCGGGTTGGCCAGAAGGCCGTCGGTGAGGCGCCGTTTACGGCTGTCGAGCATATCCACCACCGTAACGTCGGGCAGCTGAGCGCCCTGGTAACGTTCAAGCAATTCCACCAGTCCGAATTTCCCGGTCTGTGCTTTGTAATACGTGTCAATTGCCGGGGTTGCACTGCCCAACAGGGTCTTGGCGCCATGCAGATGAGCCAGCATGATGGCGGCATCGCGGGCATTATACCGTGGCGCCGGGTCATATTGCTTGTAGCTGGCCTCATGCTCCTCGTCAACCACCACAAGGCCAATCTTGGCAAAGGGCAGGAACACAGACGACCGCACGCCGAGAATCACCATTGGCTCGTGGCTGTGCAGCAGCTTGCGCCAGATGTCCACGCGCTCGGAATCGGAGAACTTGGAATGATACACCAACAGGCGGTTGCCAAAGACTTTCCGCAAACGGTCGGTGAGCTGTGTGGTGAGACTTATCTCAGGCACCAGATAAAGTACCTGATGACCCGCCTCAAGGGCCGACAGTATAGCATGACAGTAAATCTCGGTCTTGCCGCTGCCGGTAATGCCGCGCAAGAGCACAACGTTCTTTTCGCGCCATTGCTCGTCAATCTGCCTCAGTGCCTCGCGTTGCAGGGGACTTAAAGGGGGCAGCTCAACGGGTTTGTTGCCGGGTTTGGCGTCAAAGCGGTTTATCTTTCGCTTCTCAACCTTTAATATCCCTTTGTCGCAGATGGCTTTCAGAATGCCGGGCGACACTTTGGCTTTCGTCAACAGCTCTTCGCGCGTTACTTCCGGGACAGCCTGATTCTTTATCAGCTCGAGAAAGGAAATAAGCAGGCGCTCCTGCTTGGTCGCCGTAGTTACTGCGTCGAAGGCCTGATGCAGCCATTCGTGATTCTTGACATCGTTACAAGCCGACACTATGGCTATGGTCTTGGCCTTGTATGATGAAGTTGCTTTCTCGTCGGCCACTATGATGCCTTTCTGCAGCATACGGCTCACATACCTTGCCGTTGTGGCGTGCGAGCGCTCGCGGTCGAGATCGCTCATGCGCACATGGTCAGCCACAATCACCTCATTGAGCAACTCGGTCTCGGCGGGTGTCAGGGTCTGCCCTATCTCTTCAAGGTCTATGGCTTTGTTGAGGCTGAGGTTTGTTTCGCTTTCCACCTTCAGCCCCGTAGGCACTGCCGCTCTGTACACCTCTCCTAAGGTGCAAAGATAGTAATCGGCAATCCATTGCCAGAACTTCAGCTGCGGGTGCCGCAGGATAGAAGTTCCGTCGAGAAGCGACGCTATGGGTTTTACCTTAAACTTCGGCGTGTTGGTATGCAGATCAGCCACTATGCCGGTGTAAAGCTTGCGCGGTCCGAAAGGCACATAGACCCTCGAACCGCGTGAAATGTCGCACTGCATCTCTTCGGGCACCAGATAAGTAAAGGTGCCTTGAACCGCAAGCGGTAAAATCACCTCGGCATAATCAGCCATAGTGGAAATGAGCTTTAGAAAAGATAAGCCACTTTGAGCTGCCAGTACTGACAGCGGGCGCTGTAATTGTCAAGTTTGCGAGTACGCAGCTCGTAAGTCATTCCCCACACATAGCCGGCCGAAACTTGCCAATGACGGTAGATTTCCGCTCCTATGCCGCACTGAAGCCCGAAGCATCCGCCCGGATATTCCAGCGGCTCCACTTTGTTATGCCCTACCGTGACGGAGAACATGGGACCGCCGTAGACGAACGGCGCCAGCTTCTCCTCAAAGCCGTTGAGACGGGTATATTTATATCGTATGTTGATGGGCAGCTGCAGCGTATGGAGATAGCTCGTGGTGGTTTTGGTGGGAGCAAACACGGGATACTCGTCAAAATGGAGTTTGGAGCCGTGCATGTTCCACTGCAGACTCATGTCTATGCCTATACCCACGCTGGTAAACATCAGCTCGCCCATTACGCCTACGCCGCCGCCCAACACATTGCCGGTCTTCAGCAGATCCTGTTTGAAGTAATAGTTTGAGAGGTTTACCGAGGCCACGGGCCCCCACCGGAACTGCGCTGAGGCCGTGAGGCAGATTACGGCCATCATTACAAAAGCCGTTATGCGTTTTTTCATATCCTTGCCTTGTTTAGACCTTAATTAGAAAAGGTAAGCGGCGGTGATGGTCCAATAGTTGTTTTTTGTCTTGAAATCGCCGTCGATATTTTCCCAGCCGGTTACTTTCTTGGCTATGTTGTTGATGCCCCATGAATATCCGGCACCAATCTGCAGATGACGCACCAGCTCCACACCTATGCCAAGGTCCCATGCAGCCTGGAAATGCTTGAAGGCGTCGCTGTGGCCAAGACGGAAGGCAAAATCAGGACCGGTATAGATATACGGGGTGATGATTTTGCCCACTATAGGCAGCCCGATTTTATATTTGAAATTCACGGGTATCTGGAAGAAATCCTTCGATGAGCTCTTCATTGCGGGCACGTCGGTTGTAGAGCCATCGTAATACATTTTCGAGTTCATGCGCGTATACATGAGGCTGACATCGAAGCTGATGCCAACGACCGGAATGGTGAATTCGGCCATGGCGCCGGCAGTGAAGCCACAGCGGTTGTCGCTCTCTACATTCTTGCCTACATCCTGAAGGTGAAGCTTGTTGATATTCATGCCGGCACGAACGCCTACTCTGAACTGTGCAGAAGCACCAAACGCGCATACTGCCGCTAATATGGCCACAAACATGGCTCTGCAAAGATTCTTCATCTTATCGTGTTTTGGTTTAGACTGCGAAGTTACAAATTTTTTTTGTTATTAGAAACGAAATTTGTAATTTTGCACCTATGGAGAATGCAAACAATATTTCCGGCGAAGAAATAACGGTAAAAACCATCGACGTTTTGAAGACTGTGTATGACCCGGAAATACCGGTTAACATATATGATTTGGGCCTTATATATAAAATCGACTTCGACCCCAACGACGAGAAGTTGCATGTTGACATGACTCTTACAGCGCCGTCATGCCCTGCCGCCGATTTTATAATGGAAGACGTAAGGCAGAAACTTCTGTCGATTGAAGGCCCCAAAGGTGTGGATTTGCGCCTTGTCTTTGAGCCGGAATGGAACAAGGATATGATGAGCGAGGAAGCAAAACTGGAACTCGGCTTCCTCTGAACAGGGGTATGCGCAACGCCTGCAACACTTACTTTCTCAGCGACTTGCATTTAGGTGCGGCCTACGACAAGGGGTCGCGCGACCGCGAACGCCGCGCCGTGGCGTTTCTCGACAGCATCAAGCATAAGGCCAAAGCCGTATATCTGCTCGGCGATATCCTGGATTACTGGTATGAATACCGCTATGTGGTGCCGCGCGGCTTCGTGCGACTTTTCGGCAAATTAGCCGAGCTGAGCGACGAAGGGGTGGAGATAACGTGGCTCACCGGCAATCACGACATCTGGATATTCGATTATCTGCCCACGGAATTGGGCATTAGGGTGGTAGATTCGAGTCTGGCCGTAACCATCAATGGCTCCGACTTCTATCTGGCTCACGGCGACCGGACCGGGTGCGACTCGCGCTGGTTCTGCATCATGCAGAAGTTATTTCGCAATAAATTCTGCCAGCGTCTGTATGCGAGTCTGAATCCGCGCTGGACAATTCCTTTTGCCTTGCGCTGGAGTGCCTCATCGCGCCAAAAGCCGCAGCTTAGCGACAATGACGAACGGAGCGCAGCAGCTCTTTTGCGTCTTGAAAATTTCTGCAAAGGGTATTTGGCAGACCATCCGCTGACGCGATATTTCCTCTTCGGGCATCTGCACATTGTGGCGCGACGAAGTCTCGGCAAAGAGTCTGAGATGATTGTGCTCGGCGACTGGCTCAAGCATTTCAGCTATGCCGTTTTCGACGGCCACTCGCTGTCGCTGCACTCTTTTCACCCGAGCGCAGACACCACTTCTCAGCTCCAATAATTTGATAAGGGCATAGCTGAAAAATATGTTTTAAAACATATTTTGCGGACTGAAAATCTTCTCAACCGCCAAATTTTTATGTTTTACAACATGTTTGTTCATTTTTAAGACAATTTATTTGGCAGATTGTCAGAAAATGTATTACCTTTGCACCGAACCTAAAGCAATCTTTTTTACCTTAAGATTTTTACCTGTAGAACTTATCGAAAGGAGCGACCGAGACGGTTATCTCCTTTCGTTTTTTATTACAGTTATCCTTCTCTGATATATACAGTTATCCTTCCCTGCCATATAAACAAAAAAATAAGCCTGCCGGGTTGCGGCGGGCTTAAAAAATCTGTGCAATGCACTGTGTATCAGTCTTCGAGCTGATCGCGCTGTTTGGCAGGATTGGAGAAATAGAGCTTATGGTCTATGTATTCCTGCGTTGCTATCAGCGTAGGTTTGGGCAGACGCTCGTAGAACTTCGATATCTCAATCTGTTCCCGGTTTTCGGTAACCTCTTCCATGTTGTCGCTGGCAGCGAATTCCTGAAGTTTCTTTTCGAGGTCTTTTTTGATTTCCACTGCAATTTCATTTGCCCGGCGGGCTATGATGCATACCGATTCGTAGACGTTGCCGGTCTGCTCGGCCATCTTGTTCAGGTCGCGGGTAACGGTATTGAGTGGCGCGTTGGTTCTCTTGTAATCCATATTTTATCTTATTGCAGGCATGGCACGGAGCCAGCCTTTAACAATATCTTTATTTTCCCGTGTGTGATTTTGCTATCTTGTAGATGTTATCGGCCTCTTTGCGATTAGGACCGTCGGGGTAGTTGTTGATGAACGAGTAATACTCGTCGATAACATCGCGAAAACGTTCCTCCTTTTTCTCCTCAACACTCTGGCGGGCCATCTGATACTTTGATTTGAGAATCAGCATCTCGAAGTCCTCCTTATATTTGGAATAAGGGAAGAGCTTGAGGGCATTCTGAGCCACAATAACGGCGCTTTGGTAGTTATTGCCCAGATACATGCCCAGGTTATAATAGAGATTTGCGTTTTGCAGCTCCTTCATAGTCAGCTTGTCCTGCAGTTCAAAAAGAGCGTTGCGCGCCGTTTCGGCACGTTCGCTTTTCGGGTAGAGGTCGAGGAAGTTTTGCAACTCCTGCGTAGCCTTCAGCGTCAGCGACTGGTCAAGCTGAGGGTCGGGCGATTCCTTGTAATAGCCGTAGCCCGAATAGAAATGCGCATCCTCGGCATAAATGCCCTTGGGATAACGCCCGTAATAGGTGCGGAAATAGACGCCCGAATTCAGGTAATCCTGATTCTTGTAATAGCTCATGGCAAGGAGATAGAGCGCCTCCTCGCCACGCGGCCCTCCGCGCAATGGTGTTATCAGGCCGTCAAGAATTGTTGAAGCCTGAAGATATTTCCCTTGTTCATACGCCTTCTTGGCGTAGTTATATCTTACATCCACATCCTTGCTTTTCAGCACACGATTATACTCGCCACAACCTGTAAGCATGGCCAGTAACAGCATAAGCAAGAAAGTGCAACGCATTTTCCTTCTCATAATCGGCTGCAAAGGTAATAAAAAAATTTGATTCTTGACCATAGTTTCTGATTTTTTCACTAATTTTGTGGCTTGAAATCAAGATCGATTCAATTTGAAGACTAACGACGTCCAAAATAAGGAGCCTAAAAGAGGCATTTTCGGCGGAAAGCATCCTATCTGGGTGAATTTCCTGCTCATCGTGGCCCTGGCTGTGCTGGGTCTGTTCATCACCTATTTCTCGCTCGCGCTCTTCACCAAACACGGGCAGACAACAAAGGTGCCGAATGTGGAGAATCTCAACTACTCCGACGCCACGCAGAAACTGCATGACGCCGGTTTCCGCGTGGAGATTCGCGACTCGCTCTACCGCGACGACCTGCGTCCCGGCATCGTCATTGAGCAATTCCCCAAATATGGCGAGATAGCCAAACCAGGCCGCAAGGTATTCCTCTACATCAACGCCTTACACCCCAAGCAGGTGATGATTGACGAGGAAGATCGTCCGGGTCTCAACGCCATGCGCGGTATGCCCTATCGCTCTGCCCTGGCGCATCTGCAGGAGCTTGGCTTCAAGAGCATAAAGGTGGTATATGTGCTTGGCGACAACAAGGATATGGTGGTTCGTGTGCTCGCCGACGGGCGACCGGTGCGCAAACGCCAGATTGTGCCCGTAACGGCCCGGATTGTTCTTGAGGTATACAACGACGGTCTGAACCTGCTCTTCGACTCATTATATAATCTTGAAATGCTGCGTGACCCGATGTTCAATCCGCCTGTAGAACCCTCCTTGATTGAGGAAGAGGAAAGCGAATCTCCCTATCAGGTGCAGCCTTCTACGGAGGAATCAGGTCAAGGCACCTATCATTACGAAGGTGAAGGCGGCGGCTCGGAAGAGGGTGAAAATGAGACCATAGGCTTATAAGAGTGGAAGAGCGCGAACCCATATTGCCCTGCCCGGAAGGGGAGGAAGAGGCTCCCGACACGCTGATAACTCTGCCAGACGGCAGGGAACTCTACGAGCATTTCCATTTTACTGCCGACAAGGGGCAGAAGCCGCTGCGCATTGACAAATATCTGGTTACGCGCATGGAACGCACCTCGCGTAACCGTATTCAGCAGGCTGCCGACGCCGGCTGCATTCTCGTCAACGGTCGCCCCGCAAAATCAAGCTATCAGGTAAAACCGGCCGACGAAATCAGCATCGTCATGGACAGGCCGCGTTACGACTTCGAGATTCTGCCCGAGAACATACCCCTCGATGTGGTTTATGAAGATGATGTGGTGTTGGTGGTCAACAAACCTGCGGGTCTGGTGGTGCATCCGGGTCATGGCAACTGGACGGGGACGCTGGTGAATGCCTTGGCTTATTATTTCCGCGACACGGACGGTTACGACGTCAACGACCCGCGTCTCGGTCTGGTGCACCGCATCGACAAAGACACCAGCGGCCTGCTGGTGATAGCCAAGACGCCGGAAGCAAAGACCGATTTGGGCATACAGTTTTTCAACAAGACCACGCGCCGCCTCTACAACGCATTGGTATGGGGCGAGCCTAAAACGAAAACCGGCACTGTTGACGCTCCCATCTACCGCGACCCGCGCGACAAGCTGCGCATGGCCATTGCGCCGGATGAGATTGTGGGCAAGCATGCTGTTACGCATTACCGCACGCTGGAACATTTCGGTTATACCACTCTGATTGAATGTAAGCTAGAAACGGGGCGCACGCATCAGATACGTGTGCATCTGTCGTCACTCGGACATCCGTTGTTCAACGATGCCCGTTACGGCGGCGATAAGATTCTGCGCGGCACCACCTCCGGGGCTTACCGCCAGTTCATACAACATTGTTTTGAGGCTTGTCCTCGACAGGCTCTTCATGCCCGCACACTCGGTTTCCGCCATCCCGCCACCGGCAAGGAAATGGACTTTGAGGCTCCGTTGCCCGAAGACTTCTCCAACCTGCTTGCCCGCTGGCGAACGCTGACGCAAGGCGCAAAATAATTTATGCTCTCTCTTCGTTATCTCTATTGATAACCGGCTGCTGGCACCCCTGATAAGCGCGAGGGTTGCATATTTCGCCGATTTTCAATAATTTTGCAGCGCAAACAAAAGTTCTACATTGGTGTTATCATTTAAGAAAGCGGTCTGACCAATATCGGGGCCGTAAAATCTAATTTTGTAAACACCTATAAAAAAACACACTTCTTATCAATATATGGAAAAAGCAAAGAAGTTTATGACGTGCGACGGCAACCAGGCTGCTGCCCACATCAGTTATATGTTTACCGAAGTTGCTGCCATCTACCCCATCACTCCGTCATCTACGATGGCCGAGTATGTAGACGACTGGTCGGCAGCAGGCCGCAAGAACCTGTTCGGCGAGCGCGTACTGGTTCAGGAGATGCAGAGCGAGGCAGGCGCTGCCGGAGCCGTTCACGGATCGCTTCAGGGTGGCGCACTGACAAGCACATACACAGCCTCTCAGGGTCTGTTGCTCATGATACCCAACATGTACAAGATAGCCGGCGAATTGCTGCCGTGCGTCTTTCATGTATCGGCACGTGCCATTGCCGGCCATGCTCTCAGCATCTTCGGCGACCATCAGGACGTTATGGCAGTGCGCCAGACAGGCTTTGCCATGTTGGCCGAAGGCAGTGTGCAGGAAGTGATGGATTTGGCCGGTGTGGCTCATCTCAGCACCATCAGCGCACGCGTGCCTTTTGTAAACTTCTTCGACGGTTTCCGCACCAGCCACGAGATACAGAAAATTGAATATCTCGACAATGAGGACCTGGAGCCGCTGCTCGACCGCAAGGCTTTGGCCGAGTTCCGCGAGCGCGCCCTCAACCCCACCAAACCGGTGGCAAGAGGCACCGCCGAGAATCCCGACACTTACTTCCAGCACTGTGAGGTAAGCAACTCATATTACGAGAAAGTGCCCGAGATTGTGCAGAGCTACATGGATAAGGTATCTGCCATCACGGGTCGCAAATATCATCTGTTCGACTATTACGGCGCACCGGATGCTGACCGCGTTGTGATAGCCATGGGCAGCGTTACGGAGGCTCTGCGCGAGACCATTGATTACCTCAACGCCAAAGGCGAAAAGACAGGTATGGTAAGCGTACGACTGTTCCGTCCGTTCTCCACCAAGCATCTGCTTGCCGCCATCCCGGCCACAGCCAAGCGCATCGCCGTGCTCGACCGCACCCGCGAACAGGGCGCTCCGGGCATGCCGCTCTATCTTGACGTGAAAGATGCCTTCTACGGCCGCGAAGATGCCCCGCTGATTGTTGGCGGCCGCTACGGTCTCGGCTCAAAAGACACCACTCCGGCTCAGCTGCTGTCAGTATACGAGAACCTCAGCCTGCCGGAGCCCAAGAATGCTTTCACCATAGGCATTGTTGACGATGTAACCTACCATTCGCTGCCCGTTCACGAGGAGGTAAACCTCAGCGACCCCAGCATCTTCCAGGCTAAGTTCTATGGTCTGGGTGCCGACGGCACTGTAGGCGCCAACAAGAACTCGGTGAAGATAATCGGCGACAACACCAACAAATACTGTCAGGCCTATTTCGCCTACGACTCAAAGAAATCGGGCGGCTTCACATGCTCGCATCTCCGTTTCGGCGACGTACCCATCCGTTCAACATATCTGGTGAACACGCCCAATTTCGTGGCATGCCATGTTCAGGCATATCTGCACATGTACGACGTTATGCGCGGTCTTCAGCCCGGCGGCACTTTCCTGCTCAACACCATTTGGAATGCCGATGAGCTGGCCAAGAATCTGCCCAACAGCGTCAAGAAATATCTGGCACAGAACAACATCTCGCTCTACTATATCAACGCCTCGAAGATAGCTCAGGAGATAGGTCTTGGCAACCGCACCAATACCATACTTCAGTCGGCCTTCTTCCGCATCACGGAAGTCATTCCAGTTGATTTGGCCGTTGAGCAGATGAAGAAATTCATCGTTAAGAGCTACGCCAAGAAGGGCCAGAATATAGTCGACATGAACTATCAGGCCGTAGACCGCGGCAACGAATATCACAAGCTGGAGGTTGACCCTGCCTGGGCAGAACTTCCCGACAGCTCGCTGCCGGTACCCGACGCACCCGAGTTCATCACCAACGTAGTTGTCCCCATCAACCGTCAGAACGGCGATTCGCTGCCCGTAAGCGCCTTCCTGAGCAGTGTTGACGGCACCTGGCCTCAGGGCACAGCAGCCTACGAAAAACGCGGCGTGGCAGCCTTTGTGCCGGAATGGAACAAGGATAATTGCATACAGTGCAACCGCTGCTCGTATGTTTGTCCTCACGCTGCCATCCGTCCCTTCCTGCTCAATGCCGACGAACAGGCCGCCGCTCCCTTCGGCGACGAACACATGAAACCGGCCATAGGCAAAGATTTCACCGGTCTTAAATTTGTGCAGCAGGTTGACGTGCTCGACTGTCTGGGCTGCGGCAACTGCGTGGATGTATGTCCGGGAATGCGCGGCAACAAAGCGCTGTCGATGAAGCATTTCGAGACTCAGGAAGGCCAGCAGGCAAACTGGGATTACCTGGTAAAGAACGTAAGCAACAAGGCCAATCTGGTCGACGTAAAACTCAACGTCAAGAACAGCCAGTTTGCGCAGCCTCTGTTTGAGTTCTCCGGCGCCTGCTCGGGATGCGGCGAGACACCTTACCTCAAGCTCATCACGCAGCTGTTTGGCAGCCGCGAGGTAGTGGCCAACGCCACCGGCTGCACCTCCATCTACTCGGCTTCCATTCCCTCAACGCCTTATTGCACCGACGCCAACGGTTGCGGTCCCGCATGGGCAAATTCACTGTTCGAAGACTTCTGCGAATATGGCCTCGGCATGACCCTGGCCTATGACAAGATGCGCGAACGCCTTGTAGAGATGCTGCAGAATGTGGTTAACTGCCCTGAAATGCCGCAGGAAAACCGCGAAGCAGCTCAGCAGTGGCTCAACGACCGCGACGACGCCGAGAAATCGGTTGTGGCAGCCCGCCGACTCATTGAGCTGGCAAAGAAAGGCGCCGAGAAAGGCTGCTCCGATTGCCAAACTCTGCTCAGCCTGAGCGGCTATCTGCCCAAACGCAGTCAGTGGATTATAGGCGGCGACGGTGCCAGCTACGACATCGGTTACGGCGGCCTTGACCACGTCATTGCCAGCGGCAAGAACGTTAACATACTGGTACTCGACACGGAGGTTTACTCCAACACCGGCGGCCAGTCGTCGAAATCCACCCCGTTAGGCGCAATAGCCAAGTTTGCGGCAGCCGGCAAGCGCATACGCAAGAAAGACCTCGGCCTGATGGCCACCACTTACGGATACGTTTATGTGGCTCAGATAGCCATGGGCGCCGACCAGGCTCAGACGCTGAAAGCTCTGCGCGAGGCCGAGGCTTACGACGGACCGTCGCTGGTAATAGCCTACTCACCCTGCATCAACCACGGCATCAAAGCCGGCATGGGACGCAGCCAGGATGAAGAGAAGCGTGCCGTGGAATGTGGTTACTGGCAGCTGTGGCGCTACAACCCCGAAAATGAGGCTCAGAATCAGAATCCGTTCGTACTCGACAGCAAAGAGCCCGACTGGTCAAAATTCATCGACTTCCTCAAAGGAGAGGTTCGTTTCGCTTCAGTGCTGAAACAATACCCCGATGAAGCAGCCGAGCTCTTCAAGGCTGCAGAAGACAATGCACGCTGGCGTTACAACAACTATGTGCGTCTGAGCAAACAGGCATGGGGACAAGACCCCGAACTCACACCTGAAGAGGAGGCTCTGCGCAAATAATACTTCTCAGGCATAAACCCGATTAAAAAAATCCATAACTCCGATGCTTGGAGTTATGGATTTTTCTGTAATTTTGCATCATGACACTTTTCAAACATACCGGAGAGCCCATGGTGAGCGTGGTGATGGTTGCATACCGCCAGCAAGACCTAATTGAACGAGCCATTAAAGGCGTAATCCACCAGAAAGCCCCGTTCCCCATAGAGCTTATAATTGCCGACGACTGTTCACCCGACGAGACGTATGAGCGGGCTTGCGAGTGGCAG
>ULRB01052868.1_pt1 | contig 12417 bp, 1 predicted proteins | sample 1955051 | NCBI WGS metagenome assembly ULRB01 (sample SAMEA4835671, study PRJEB28245) | human gut metagenome | biome: gut microbiome; material: fecal sample | place: Denmark | collected 2008 | reverse complement strand
GGGCCTCAAAGCCGGCAGCCAAAGCAGCGGTTGCCGCATCATAGGTTGCAGAAGAGCCGCTGGCCTTATCGTAATCCTTAAAGTCAGAAGGTCTGTAGTTCTTAATGTAGTTATTCAAAGAATCGTACGCACTATTGAACTGGCCACGGTTACCATCGTCAGCAACGGTCACTTTCAAGCTACCGGTTGCCGGGTGGTTGCCGCAGTAGAAGCTCAACTTCACTTCTTTCTTGGATACCTGAGAAATATCCGTAGAACCATCATACTTGAACAGATCCAGGGAAGAGGAGCTGTCCTTAGACAGAGTCACGGAACCAGTCTGGATGTACAGACCGTCAATGCCGGTTGCGCCGGAAACCTTGCCCAGCAAGTTGCTGTAAGCGAAGTCGCCAGAGCCGCTCTTCAGATAAACAGCGGTGTAATAACCGTTGCTATCCTTAACAGCAGCAGCCAGTGCGCCGCCGCCGTTCAGCTCGCTCAGCGTGTAAGCGTGGTTCACACGAGATACGCCGTTGGAGGGAACCTGATTTGCGGCAACACCCTTGACCCAAGTCTGACCGCCATCGGTGGTGTAGTCTACCTTTTCGTAGTTCAGCACATCACCGGTGACCTTATCAAACGCGGCCATCATGTTGGAATTGTTTACAGTTACGGTCTTGTTGTTAAAGGAATCCTTAACAGAACCGGTGCTGTAAGCAAAAACGCCGTCCAAAGTCTTGTCGGGAGAACCGGCAAGGGTACGGTCATAGCCAAGACGAATCTTGTAGTTCTTCACTGCATCCAGGTTAGAGCTTGCCAGAACAATATCGGTAGGATAGCTTACACGGAACGGCTTCTGGTTCGCGTAAGGGTTACCAAAGTAACCGGTGTTGTTCACGGTAGCCTGGCCATCGGAGGTCATACCGGAAGAACCATTGGAGAATCTGCCGTCCTGAGAACCGCCCGGATACACAGAATCGGACCAGTTCTTCCCCGGAGTCACAAACTGATAAGTCTTGCAGGTCAGCCCGGTGTAGAGGGCCTGGTTGGTGTTGGTGTCGATAATGTTGTAAGTAACGGTGTAAGTTACTACAGTATCTGCATCAAAACCGCCGTTGGTAACAGTGAAGGAAGCGGACTTCTCAGGAACAACTGTCTTGCTGGAGAAGTCTACGGTGCAAGCACTGTTATCGGAGGCCACATTCGTGATCTCAATGTTGTAACGGCCACGAGCAACGAAGTTACCCTCGGCGTTCTTCACTGCACGGTTCAGACCGTAGCAGTTATTGGTAACCGTCAGCGTTGTGGTGGTGGTGTCACCGCCATAGCTGAGGGTCAAGTTGCTGTCTGCCACACGAGCGGAAGCCAGCTTCATGTTATGATCCGCCAAAGTGGTGATCAGGCCGCCGATCAGGCTGTTCACAGCCTGTACGGTGTACATAGCGCCGGGCAGGATCGTATCGGTCTTGCCGCTGTCGCCTTTTACACCGCCGCTGGCTTCATACACATTGTATACCAGGGTACCTAGTACGCCGTAACTGCTGTTGCTGGAAGTACCGGCAAAGGTATCCTTCTGCAGCAGATCGTCGAAGGGATGATCGTTGGTCGCAGCAGCGGGAACCACATTACGGGCTGTGCCGTAGCGGCCGCCGAATACAACGTTCACCAGATCAGCCAATACATTGTAAACGGTGCGGATAATGCCTTCGCTCTTGATGGGCGGTGCGGAAACCATGGTCAGCAGACGGGTTACAAACCCGGTTACGCCATACTGGCCGTTCGCATCTGCCACACCAATATTCAGCATACCCTGGATCACATCGGTGTAGATCAGCTCTTCGGAATTCAAAGCGCCTTTCTTTGCAGAATCGCCATACTGCAGCACGCCTGCAACAGGCAGCAGCTTGTTGGCGATCACATTGATGTTCTCCCACAGGGAGTTGGACATCTTCACCAGGCAATTGCCGTTGGTGTCGCAAACGCCCAGAAGATTGGCAAGGCCCTTGCCATGCTCGCCGTCCTTAAAGGTGTCGGTGCCGGCATAGTAAACAACAACGGAATTCAGCAGATCAAACAGAGAAACGCCGTCATTCAGAGTAGCGGTCTCCGGATTCCACAGGTTGCCGTCCTTGTCGTGCATGATGATATAGGGGCTCATTACATAACCCACAGCATCACGAGCCATCAGCAGCAGATTGTCAATGGTTACATCGTACTTACCGTCTGCGCCCTTCTGCACCAGAGAAGAGTAGTCGTGATCCGGCAGCACATAGCCCAGATACAGCTGCAACGCCAGAGCAGCTACGCCCTCTGCATCGTTGCAAGCGTCCAGGTCCTCATTGTGGATGCCCTTCTTGAAGTCGGGGATATTCCGCAGTGCAGAAATTGCAAACGGAATCATCGCGCTCTCCAGATTGGCCTCGGTCAGAGCAGTGCCCTCGCCGTTCTCATGATAGAAGGCGCCGAGAATGTTCGCATCCGTTTTATCACAGATGAACTGCAGCACCTTCAGCATATTGCCAACCAGGGTCTGCGCTACATTGCCGGGATCCTCGGAATTTACTTTCGTCAGACCGCTGGCATCATAACTCGGCAGGAAGTCCTTTACTGCGGCAACCAGGAAATCATTCAGCGCTGCCAGCATGGAGCTGTAGCTGCTGTAATCATTTGCCATGAATGCCTCAATGTTCTTCATACCGGTCTCAGCAAAGCTGCAGTTCAGGGGGCCGGTTGCCTGTTTAAAGTAGTAAACAGACATGGGGCTGAAACGCAGTTTGTTGAACAGGGTGGTGGAGTCAATATCTCTCCAGGTGTAGGTAGGAGCCTTCACCAGGTCACGGCTGTTGTACTTCTCCAGATCCGCCTTGATGTAAGCCAGATAGGAAGCCGCATCCTTGTACTCTTCGCCAAGGGTCTGGCCGGGCTTCAGGTCCTTTGCAGCCTTTTGGCACTCATAAGCGGCCCAAGCCTGCACATCGGCAGCGCCGTAGTTGTTGGCTACATTGCTGTAGTCCCAAGCCGTGTTGTGGGTCGTGGCACCGGTGTACCACATATAGTAATTGTAGTCGTAACCGCCCACACCGGAATTCAACTGGCCCAGCGTATCCTTCAAGGCGGTGTTCCACGCCATCTCAAAGGCTTGGAAGCCAAAGTCAAACAGCGTATCTGTGGGCTTCAGCTCCAGCTTCTGATCCTTGTAGCGGAACAGATATACATTACCGATGGCCTCGCCGTTCTTGTCATGATCCTCCTGCGTTACATAATGCAGGTTGGTCGTGTCAATATACGGTGCGGAACCCTTCTCCAGATACTGTGCGTATCTGTCTCGAGAATTGGTACCGTCGGCGTATGTAATCTGTGCGGTAATGTTGCTGAGCAACTGGGTGGAGAGCTTATCAAGCAGGATGGAATCCAGCTTGCTGGTCTCCAGACTGGGATTGTTCCGGATCTGCGCCTTCTCCTCTGCAGTAAACCAACCGGTATTCTCCAGAACCAGCTGCTGAACAATATTATATACCATATTGCTCTGGTAGCCGCTGGACATACCGATCAGGTCGCCGAGGGTCTTGTAAACATCCAAGAAGCTGCTGACGACACCCAATTTGAGTTCGCCGCGCAGCAATTTCTTTACGATGTTGCCGTTGGCGCCTTCAGGACCCCCGTCGGAAGAAATGTTCCGAACCAGCTTCACAATACCGCGTACAATATCGGTAGAGGAAGTTTTGCTGCGGGACATTCCGTTAACTGCGCTCAAATCTACATAGCGGGCATCGCCGGCCACCAGAAGCAGTCCGGACTTGTCGTTCAGGAATTTGTCCAGATTTTGAACAGTTTCAAGTACCTCATCCACGCTGCCCAGTTTGATGGAGATGCTACCAAGAATGCTCAGGTCGATATTCATCGGTGCGATGTTTGCCTGAGCAAGAGTCAGATCCACAAAGTCCAAAAGGGCTGTGCAGGCCTGCTCATCATTGAGGATGGGCCAACCCAGTGAGTTGAAGTCCAAGTCCTGGTCATGGTACTTCGTGTTTGCCGAAGCATTAGCCGCGGAAGCGACCATAGCACCGGAGAAACAGCTCATCGCCATCAAGACCGCCAAAAAGAGCGCAAGCAACTTGCGGGAAAACTTTTTAGCTTTCACTAATTTTTACCTCCATAGTAATTTGTAATTCTTACGAATAAATGGTTGCGTGTACGCGCCGTCCCATCCTCTGACCATCGGGCAATCCGATATTCAGGATGAAGGCATTGCAGCCGGACGCCATACATTATGAAAATGCGCATAGAAACACATTTATCGCATTCTTATTAAAACACGATGGTCACCAAAAATCAATAAAGAGCCGTGATTTTTCTGATTTTCGGAATGTTGCACAATTTGAGCGGCCGTTTTTTGTGCGAACGGACAAATTTAATTTACACGAAATTAACAATTTGTTCATATTTTATCGCTTAGTTAAAAGATAATGCCCATTATTTTGCAAGTTTCGACTTGTAAAGGTTATGTGCTTTACGCGGGGTTTTCACACGCAAAGGTGTGCCCCTTTACACCATCGATTTTTTGGCGTAACGGCGGGAGACTTTCACAAGTTCCACAGGATTTTCCACAATTTTTCCTCCAAAACCGGTGGAATTTCTGTCAGCAGTTGTCGAATGCAGCAATAACGATAAACGCGCCCTGATCCTCCACGCAAATCCAAGATTAAGAATGCAGCGCAGATCCGTCGGCCGGGCCAAACATGGCTTGATATATAAGTACGCAAAAAAAATATTGCGCCGGAATTTCGCTATAAATCGGGAAATTTTGCCCACCCGTTCACATTTTGTTAAAAAGTTTTCGGAAACCTATTGACTTGCCGTTCTATATTTGGTATAAATATACTGTATTTGTTGTACGCGTGGGTATCCTGCGCCCTTTTAGCAGAGGAATTGTGAACAAATTGTTAACGCAACTTGTAAGCACATCCTCCGCTAAAAGGGCGCGCTGCCCAGGCGAATCCAAAACGACAAGTTCGTCAACATATCAGAAGGAGAGATGAATTATGAAGACGGGCAAAAAGTTACTCAGCCTATTTTTGGCTGTAGTAATGATGGTCACCACCTGCTCTGTCGGGTTCACTGCATTTGCAGCGGACAAAGACAAGGGCATCTGGAAGAACTCCACAAGTGCCGATTCCACCTTTGACGCACTGACGGAACTGGTAGACACCTATGTTCCGGCATTGCTCAATCAGCCGAATATCAAAAAGGCGCTTGAGGAGAAGTTGGGGATGACCGTCACCGACACCACCTCGATCAGTGATCTGATCATGGGTGTGTCTCCCACGCTGCTTAATCTTTTGAGCAGCCCCATGAATAAGGCAGACATCATTGACGGTTACCGGAAAGGGTATTCCGATGTGGCGTATGCCTACCTGGACGAGAAAGATGCGAAGATGAGCTTTTATCAGCTGTTTTCTTTTTGCGTCAACAACATTTCGTCCAGCGACGCAGAACTGGCCAAATGGTGCGAGGACACGCTGAGCGATCTGTCCGCCCTGCTGGAGCAGTTCCCCGAGAAACAGGCTAAGCAGCAGGAAGACCTGAGCGCTGCCTATGACGCACTGAACAAAGTGCTCGAGGTGCTGGGTACTGCTGAAGGCAGCCTGGACACCCTGGAAGACATCCAGAAAGCTACCGTTACCTACAAAGACAAATCGTACAAAGTAGACGACTTGATTGCTCTGGACGATTTCAAGGATGTAGCTAAGTGCTTTGGCACCTTCACCGCCTACTTCGAAGAAGCCGGCAGCAAGAAGAAAGTCAGCACCATGAGCGAAGCGATTTGGTATGTGCTGCTCCAGTATCAGTCCGACAAGGCAAGCAGTGAACTGGCAGAGGCCGCCAAGGCTTATCTGTGCAAGCTGGCCAAGAAGGACTACAACACCATCAAGGATGACGATGCTGCACTGGCAGCCGCTTGCAAGATCGGTGCTGCCGTACTGGCCAACAACGGCGATAACGCCTTTGTTAGCGAGTACTATGCTGCGCAGCTGGATGACGCTACCGTAGCTGCCCTGCGTGAGGACATGAACAAGAATGTGCCCGACGGCAACGCAAAAATCGGTTCCAGCCGTGACACCTTCCAGGCTTACCTGAACGGCGACTATGCAGACAAGGGCATCGCTCCTGTAACCAAGCCGGCAATGGCCACTTACTGGAGCAGTGAGGATCTGAATACGCGTACCGAGGGTATTTACCGCAGAGCGTTGATGGAGAACAGAACTGTCGGCGGCATGTCCCCCGAAGAAGTGATCGCCACCATCAACCAAGATCTGCTAAAGACCTTCTACAGTGGTGAACTGAAAGAGAGCGTTGACGAGGCCGTTGATTTCTACTTTGAGATTACCGACGCCAAGGTTATCTCTAATTCTTGCAGAAAGTATTCTTTCGCGAAATACGGCTTTAAGGATTCCTTCGCTGTTGCTGCTGTAAACAACGCCATCAATCAGTACATGGTACTGCTGGATCCTGAGGATCAGGAAGGCGTAACCATCGCAGGCTTGCACCTCACCGGTAATGCGGTTATGAACGAAGTGGTCTACAAACTGGTAGAGTCCAAGGTTGACCTGAAGGGTGCGCTCACCGATATATGGATGAACCTGTACGAGCACCCGGTTGAAACCATTATGCAGTTGCTGCCTGTTTTGACCGTTGTGATTGACGAAGTGCTGATCCCCATGGTATTCAACCAGGAGGGTGATCCCTTTAATGGTTTCCTGGGCGGTTTGCTGAGCGGTCTGATGGATCAATACGGCCAGAGCGTTGGCAGCCCCGTCGGTTTGGGCGGTGGTCTGAGCTGGGATTTGAACGAGGTTCTGCCCACCCTGATGCACTGGCTGATCGGCGACACCAACTATGACTTTACATACTACAACATCAGCGGTGTTGAGTATGGCAAGGATGCCGACGGCAAAGATGTGATCGTCAGCCAGGTGTATGGTGACCCCACCACCGGCAAGTACGATGACACCAAGACCCCGGTAATCCTGAACATCTATGCAGCCGATAAGGCGCTGCAGGGTGCCAAGGCATCCGGCATTGCCGATGCACTGAAGCTCACCGGCGACGCTGCCACTGCCGTGAATGAGGCTGTGTCCGAGCTGGCCACCTTCTTCACCGCTGCTGTGGATCAGTATGTGGCTGCCTATGGTGAAAAAGACGCCAAGAGTGGCGCCATGACCAAGGAAGAGGGCACCGTTTACAACCACGGCGTCAACAACCTCTTCGTTGCCCTGCCCAAAATTCTGGACATCATGGGCAAGAACTTCATTAAAAAATATGATGTAAAGAGCGCTGACAACACCAAGAAGGCTTCCGACTGGTCTTATAGCGATTATAAGATTAAGAGCGATACCGTTGGCGACAAAGCGTTCTTCTACAACCAGTCTTTGGTTAACTTTAAGAACCTGGCAGACGGCGGCAAGCCGGCCAAGATTCTGGACTGCTTTGTAAACATCTTTGTGAACGACTGGTTCAACGCCATCATTGACCTGCTCAATGATGTGACCGCCACCGACAACAAGATCACCACCAACCTGCCCATCATCACCGGTCTGATCCGCGCTATGGGCGGTCTGGGCGAAAAGAGCACCATCAGCGATGTACTCAACGGTGTATTCCAGCTGAAGTACAACGACAAGGCCTCTTTCGTAATGGGCGTGTATAACAAGGATTCCAAGTTTGTTGGTCTGAGCACCGAAAGTGCTTACTTCCTGTTGTCCAACATCGGTCAGCTGGTGAATGTGATCCAGGCCATGGACACCAAGACCAAGAACACCATCGACGTGAGCTTCCCGAAAGTGAACGGCAAGATGGCAAAGATCCAGACCCAGCCCAAGTGGGCAAAGGTACCCAAGACCTCCAGTAAGAGCGGCGCTTCTCTGCTGTCCAATCTGGACTCCGCACTGTCCAAGGTGCTGGAGAACTCCACACTGAACAACTTCAACCTGAACACCACCCCCGGCATCCTGTGCGGTCTGGTAAGCCTTGGTTCTTACATCCTGGGCAGCGATAACACCAACCCGATGCTGAAGATGCTCAATAAGACCTTAAACTTCCTGAACGACGGGGACAAGAAGCCCACCGATACCTCAGACAAGAAGGTTTACACTGAGGATCATCTGACCAATCTGGTAGTTCAGATGTATGTTGCACTGGAGAATGTAATTGATTACTATCTGGTGAACGAGGACGCTCTGGGCCTGAATGTTTTCTACGACGGCAACCAGAAGCTGTACAAGAAGAAGAATAAGGCCGGCAAGCCGGTGTACTACACCAGCAAGACCGGTGCTTACCACTACAACATTTTGGCTGCTGCGCTGAAGGGCTTGATTTCTCCCCACGCAGTGAGCAATCACCTGACCAACAAGTCCGCCGCCAAGAAGCTGGCAAGCCTGCCTACCTGGCACAACGCCATTCGCTTGGACAAGAGCACCAGCGGCTGGACCGGCGCCACCAACATTAAGATCAACTGGGGCTTCCGCGCAGGCAACAACACCAAGTTCTTCCAGAACTTCGGCGAGAGCCTGGGCATCATCACCGATCTGATCGGCGTGCTGACCAAGGATGCCGGTTACTATGACGGTGTACTGTACCCCATCTTTAAGGATCTGGAAAAAGCCCAGGGCTTTAGCCTGGGCGTGTATGCAAAGGGCAGCGTAAAGGACGGCGCAACCGGCCTGCTGGCTATTCTCACCCCCATCAGCAAGCTGCTGGACGGCTTCTACAGCAAGCCTGTCTCCGTGCTGACCAACCTGATCAAGGGCCTGTCCATTGTGATGAACAAGGACCTGAACAATGTGGCGACTGCCGCCATTTACCCGCTGTACAAGGAGATCCACGGCGTATCCAACATTCTGAGCGCAAAGGTGTCCAACCTGATGCCCTCTATGGCAAAGAACGACGCATGGTTCTCCGCGATACTGGGCCTGATCTTTAAGACCAATACGGACGACAAGGATCAAAACGCGCAGAATAAGCAGACGATTGCCCTTGTAACCGGCCTGCTGAAGAAGAGCGCAACCAAGGCTGGCTTGGGCATCAACGATGTGACCGTGATCAACGCTGTAAACAGCCAGCTGGCTAACTTCGGCTTTGAACTGCCCACCACCCTGTTTAAGGACATTGCAAACTGCAAGAATGCAGAGGCTGTTCTGAAGTACCTGACCCACCTGGTGGTCGATGTACTGCAAATTCGCCAGATCATTGATCTGCTGAAAGTCGTGATCGACAATCCTTCCATAAGCCAAGTGCTGGATATGATCAGCCGCCTGACCAAGAAGGATCTGCTGAACATCATCAACGCTGTGATCGCCAAGACCACAGATCCCACCACTGCTTACTGGACCTTCCTCCAGTATGTACAGGAAAAGACCACCGGCTTCTATTATCCCGCCGGTGTGACCGCACAGGACGCCAGCGACGCTGTTGGCGATCTGGACACCATGGTCACCTCCGTGATCGGTCTGCTGGCCGGCCTGGATGTAGTGAAGCAGGATAACCTGAAAGACCTGGTTAGCTCCCTGATCTTCACCAACGCCAACCTGACCAAGCTGGCTTCCGCACTGTACGGCGCCATTGATCCTTACAAGGATTACCTGGGCTATGCCGGCATTGATGTAAGCAAGAAGGGCGTAGCTAAGCTCCTGACGGACGGCAGCTACGGCAAGACCTACTCCTCCGCAGCTAAGGCGATCAAAAACGCCAAGAGCTGGAAGAAGCTGGGCAACATCAACTGGGGCTTCACCGATGGCTCCGCAAAGGCACAGCAGGGCTTTGTAAACGGCCTGGCTGCGATCCTGCGTCCGCTGGACGGCGTACTGTCTCTGCTGCTGGCAGGCGACGACTTGGCCGTTGGCCAGATCCTTACCGATTTGGTGAAGAACCTGAACTTCGGTTCCTCTAAGGACACCGTACAGCTGAAGAATGGCAAACTGCGCATTCGCATCAAGGGCTCTGACAAGTATTCCAAGACCTCTGTACTGGAGATCAACCTGTACAAAGTGATCGAGGATGTGAAGTCCCTGAGCATCTATGGCGGCAATGGTTACGAAAGTGCCATCGTTCCGCTGCTGGAGGCACTGGAGTGCCCCAACGTGAAGACCTACAAGCAGTACAAGGCAGACATTAAGAAGTCTACCGACAGCGTACTGACGGATGTGTTGAATCCCATCGTAGGCTTCCTGAACAAGGTACTGGACGCTCCGTTCGATACCCTCACCGCAGTACTGCCCAATGTGGCATACTACATTGATAATAATGGCCTGGCACAGCTCGTCAACAATCTTCTGTCGCCGGTAACATCTCTCCTTCCGGTACTGAAGAAGAACGGCGTAGATGTTGAGGTCATTGTCAAGGCTCTGGCCGGCAAGTCACTGAACGACCTGGTTAAGGACGCACTGGGTGTGAACATTCACCTGAATCTGAACCACCTGAACAAGTGCGACATCCAAAACGCCATCGTTCCGCTGGTGAACAAACTGCTCAAGTCTAAGAAAATCAACATTCAGTTGCCCAAGATCGACTGGGGTACCCTGGCAAGCCACGGCACAGTCAGCACGGTCAAGAGCGCTGCAAAGAACAGCGAAGGCTATTATAATAGAAAGCACGTTACTGCAAACCAGGGCGAAACGCTGATCGCCGTGCTCCGCTATGTAGCCAACCTGCTGACCAAGAACATCAGCGGTTTGAAGTCCATTTTGGGCGGTATCGACGCGATCAAGGATTACAAGTCCATCATCAACGCGGTACTTGACCAGATCGGCACCTCCTCCGCAGACCAGATCATCCGTGCGCTGTTCTATCTGCTCCAGGAGAATCCCACCAACGCGTTCTGGAATTACAGCGAATACCAGACCAAGGACTACAAGTTCTCTTATCCCTCCACTGTGGATCAAGAATTCTTGAAGAACATTCCGCCTATGCTGGATGGCCTGATCGGTAGCTTGGCTGATCTGAACAAGCTGATCGCTGACGCTGCCTTTAAGGACAGCACCATCAATGGCATGATCACCGGCATCGGCAAGGCACTGGACGGTGTGAAGATCAACGACTCCACCAACCTGACCGCCCTGCTGGCTCAGACCGGCATTGACTATTCTACCAAGACCGTTGCCAAGCTGCTCACCGATGAGTCCTATGGCAAGACCTTCGCGAATGCGGCTGGCGTAATCGGCTCCGCCTCCTCCTGGTCCAAGGTCAACACCTCCGCTCTTAAGTGGGGCGTAAAGGATAAGGATAGCTTCTTTAATGCACTGGCTGCTGTAATGCGTCCGTTCTACGGCGTATTGGATGTACTGCTGAATGATGCTTCTCTGGGCATCTTCAACATCGTTCATATCCCCGGCTCCAACGGCTACTCTTCCGTGGTCGTTCCGCTGCTGGAGGCATTCGGCTGCTACAACATTAAGACCCAGTATCAGTACAGAGAGGACATCAGCAAGGCCTATGACAACATCCTGTTGGATATTGTCAACTCCCTGTGGGATAAGGTAGAGGACATTCTGAATGCACCGCTGCAGACCCTGATGTCCATGCTGCCCAACCTGGCACTGTTCATTGCCAACGACGGCCTGCTGCAGCTGATCGAGAACCTGTTTACACCGGTTTCCGCTCTGCTGGATGCTTTGAAGCCCATCGTGAATGTGAACACCGTACTGACTCAGGTATTCAAGGCCTTCAAAGTGGATCTGAATGGTTTACTGGCTAAGGTTGGCCTGAAGTTGGATCTGAACATTGACCTGTACGATCTGACCGCTATGCTGAAGCCCATCATCGGCGTGGACAACATTGTTCCCCTGCTGAATCAGGTGCTTGGCATGATCAAGATCAAGGGTAAACCCCTGGGTCTGGAACTGATGGATATTGACTGGTTCCAGCTGGCAAGCCACGGCAAGGTGATGACCGATGCTTCTCAGGCTGCCACTTACGGCACGCGCGTGTTTGTAAAGGGCGACGCCTCTGAGACTTTGATTGCCGTGCTGCGGTACCTGGTTGAAGTTGTCAACTACAAGGATAACTACAACACAGTAGCCAGCTTGGTAGGCTCCCTGATCGGTGGATCTGACAACAGCTCCATTACCGATGTGGTAGGCACCGTGCTGAATATGCTGAAAGGCGACACCGACAAAGTAATCGGCGAACTGTGTAACCTGCTTCAGCAGCTGGGTGGTTAATCCCCCATTCCTAAATGAAAATGGCGTACCTTCGGGTACGCCATTTTTGTTACCCGCCGCCGGACAGGCTCCTGTATATAATGTATATAATATAGAACGCCCTTTGGGTGCAGGCTCTCACCTGCCCCGGAGGGCTGCTTTTTTTTCGCCAAGTTTTACGGCTTTTTGAATTTTCTTTGCGAAAGCCTTGTATTGCTTTTGCAATTTATATATAATAAGTGCA
>ULRB01050876.1_pt1 | contig 12437 bp, 10 predicted proteins | sample 1955051 | NCBI WGS metagenome assembly ULRB01 (sample SAMEA4835671, study PRJEB28245) | human gut metagenome | biome: gut microbiome; material: fecal sample | place: Denmark | collected 2008 | reverse complement strand
CCACGGCGGGAGCCTCTGTCAGGAAAATCTTCTTGCCGATAATCCGATAGGTGATGGATTTGGACTTGAAAAGCAGGTCAAGGGTCTCTGCGAGGCTCTTTCCGCTGACTTTCAAACTTACAGTCTCGGAAGCATTGACTGGAGGCTCGGTGTAGTTGAACTCATAACCGGTCTGCTCTTCAATCAAAGTCAAGACATCCGCCAGTTTCTTTTGTTGGACGTCAATTGTCAGAGTTTGCGCCATAATTGACAAGGACGCAAACAGGAAAACCGCGACTGTTGAAATAAATCTACAATTTAATCGCATTTTTACAATTAGTTTTAGCTACTGGACTATAGACACGACGGCTGTTCAAAAGGACAGGATAAAAATTGAGAAACTTTGCAAAGTTATGAATAAATAAAACCATCTTTGCAGAACCCGTACTTTTTATTACTCTCGGTGTCTATATGCAAATGGATAACGGCAAAACTGACATAGCGCTCGCAAAAAGAATCGCAGAAGGCGACTACACTGCCTTCAAGGCAGCCTACGACAAATATGTCGGCATTTTGTATTCCGTAGCGTTCAAATTCCTCAAAGACGAAAGTTTGGCTGCAGGAGCAGTACAGACCGTCTTCGTCAAACTTTGGGAAAACAGGAGCAAGATAGCTGTCAATGTCAGTTTGAGGAACTACCTCTACACTTCCGTCAAGCACGTGGTGATGAACTTTGCCCGCGACAGAAACTCAGAACTCAGAAGAAACTACCGCTATGCGATGATGTTGGAAGAGAGCAGCGGAGATTTGGAGAGGAAGGTTGAGAAAGAGGAACGTTTCAGGATGATAGCCGAAGCCACCGGCAGGCTCCCCGAACAGCAGGCTAAAGTCGTGAGGCTCAAAGGAGAAGGACATTCCAACGAAGAAATTTCAAAGGAACTCGGCATCTCCATATCCACGGTCAAGTATCACTATAATGAAGCATTGCGGCGGATACGGGAATATGTGAGCGTCGTTGTTTTGTTTTTAATGACAGGAAGCTTATGGTAAACGAAGACACAATAAAAAGAGCGCTGGACAATCGCGCCGGCAAAGGGGAGGCTGAAGAAGTCGCCGCATATTTCGGGACCGATGAAGGACAGAAACGTCTGGAAGCGGGCATCGACGAGGCACTGATGGCCACCGAAGTTACCAAAAATGATGTTCCGGAGGAGGATATATACAGATGTATAATGAAGGAACTGAACCTTCGACGGCGGAGACGCTGGATGTGGATGGCAGCTGCCGCAATAATTCCACTACTTATTCTTTCCGGCGTACTAGCATTCTCGGGCTTGCAATCGTCGGGGTATTCAAGCGAAATGGAGATGGCCCACTTGACCGTACCATCAGGAGATAAAATGCACGTCGTTTTTCAAGATGGAAGTACGGCCCTTCTAAACTCCCGTTCCTCAATAAGTTATCCAAACCGTTTTGGCAGACGTTCACGAGAAGTTCACTTGGAAGGTGAGGCATATTTCAACATTGAGAAAAATCCCAAACGCCCATTCATCATAAAATTGCACGATGGAGAAGTGAGGGTGTACGGCACCTCTTTCAATCTAAGTGCCTATCCCGAAGACAAATACGTAACCCTAGCCCTTGACAATGGCGTTGTGGAAATGACAGTGGGCGGGAAGGACTACAAAGTGGAACCAAACTCTGTCTTGTCGTTTGACCGTCGCAATGGCAGTGTGACAGTCAAGACAGGCAACAGTTTGGCAAAATCACAGTGGCGAAACGGAAGCCACTCCTTCCGTTCAGCTTCACTTGATGAAATCATAAACACGCTCAGCCGCTGCTATGATGCCCGATTCTCGGTTTCCGCAGATGTCGACTCGACGGTCCTCTACACATTCTCATCGTCAAAAAGGAACATCGATGACGTCCTCGACGAACTGATGATTATCGCTCCTGTCAAAGTTGAACGTCATAACGGCATCTACTACGTCTCGAAGAAATAAGCAATCAAGTCCGGTTATACCATCAGCCGTGCAATAATGTCGTCACCAAGTTTCCACACATAGAGTTTTTGAAGAAAAATTTGACTATATTTGCGGCTTAATTCGGAGACGGGATTTCCTTGTCCGAGAAAAGTGGTCACATAAGATGAAAATCAAAGAAGCGCTTTTTGCTGGAAGCAGCACACGTGTGTCAGAAAGGCCGAAGCAGAGGTTCCCGGAATTCGCGTTCATCGGGAGGTCTAACGTCGGTAAATCGTCTCTCATAAACATGCTCACCGCCAACAGAAAACTGGCAATGACTTCGGCGAAGCCCGGAAAGACCAGGCTCGTAAACCACTTCCTCATAAACAGAAGCTGGTATCTCGTCGACCTTCCCGGCTACGGCTACGCCAAGGCTTCGGCTTCAGAGCGCCAGAAAATCCAGCAGGTAATCAACAACTACATAAACCTCTCCCCCGACATGGTCAACCTTTTCGTGCTCATCGACTCTCGTCATGACATCGGCAAGATTGACCTTGATTTTCTCATGGAACTCGGAGAGAGGAGGATTCCGTTCGCGATAATCTTCACCAAGGGCGACAAACAGGGTGTGAATGTGTTGGCCGCGCAGATCGAGAAGGACAAGAAGCAGCTTCTGGAGTTTTGGGAGGAACTTCCTCCGTGCTTCGTGAGCTCGTCGGAAACGGGAGCCGGACGCGAGGAGATCCTCGACTACATCGGAAGCGTGCTGGACAACCTCGGGAAAGACGATGATGGCACGCCGCAGAATACCGATGTGAAGTCTGCGGAGAAAGAGGAATGAATGGAGAGACAGTTTAACAACAATCAAAATATAGAGAAAGATGGATAGAGAGCATCAGATCAAATTGTTTGCCTGCAGGGCATCAAAGGATTTTGCCGAGAAAGTGGTAAAATGCCTGAATCTTGAACTTGGACAGTCTGAAACGGTTACGTTCAGCGACGGTGAATTTCAGCCGGCCTACCTCGAGAGTGTCCGAGGCGCGACCGTATTCATCATCCAGTCAACATTTCCTCCTGTCGAGAACCTTATGGAGCTTCTGCTCATGTGCGACGCTGCACGCAGGGCTTCCGCCTACAAGGTGGTTGCAGTGATGCCGTACTTCGGCTGGGCACGTCAAGACAGGAAGGACCGGCCAAGGGTCTCAATCGGAGCAAAACTTGTCGCAAACCTTCTCCACGCAGCAGGATGTGACCGTGTTATGACCTGCGACCTCCACGCCGATCAGATTCAGGGATTCTTCGACTTCCCGGTTGACCACCTCTATGCAAGTTCCATCTTCGTCCCATATATCAAGTCACTTAACATCGAAAATCTCGCCATTGCGGCTCCGGATATGGGAGGCGCAAAGAGGGCACTTGCCTACGCCAAGCATCTTGAATGCCCTGTCATCATCTGCCACAAGTCACGCGAGAGGGCAAACGTGGTGGGTTCAATCACAGCAATCGGTGACGTCGACGGAAAGAACGTCATCATCGTGGACGACATGATCGACACGGCAGGAACGCTCACAAAGGCGGCGAACGTGCTGAAAGAGATGGGGGCGAAGAGTGTGCGCGCATGTGCTACACATCCCGTTTTCTCTGGCAACGCCTATAAGAAGATTGCGGACAGCGCCCTTGAGGAAGTGATTGTATCCGATACAATTCCGCTGAGCAAGAAGCCTGAGGATGACAAGAGCAAGATTACGGTATGCTCGATGACGGGGATATTTGCTTCTGTGATTGAGAAAGTTTACAACAACGAGCCTATAAGTACCGGCTTTATATACTGATTTCAGAAGCGGCGCATCTGCGGCGTTGCACTTCGATAATTTTAATCCTCACAACCGTAAGGTTGCTGCGGTTAAAATTTCTTGTGCGCCTTGCATCTGCACCACTTCTGAAATCAGATGGCTCAGATTTTAAGAAAGCACCTGCTGCGTTGCACTTCGATAATTTTAATCCTCACAACCGTGAGGTTGCTGTGGTTAAAATTTCTTGTGCGCCTTGCATCTGCACCACTTCTGAAATCAGATGGCCCTGCAATTGAATGTCGCTTTTCTGCTTCGTTGCTGCAGGATAATTTTAATCTGTGCTTATGAAATCTTATTGCGTCGCGGGAGGTGAATTCTTCCTGCGACGCAATTGTGTTTTAGAGGTTTGGAATAAAATTCCTATCTTTGCGGGATTTATTGACTTTTTTGAACGAAAGATATATGAAAGTATTTATCGCAACATTGGTTTTAGTCGCAATCTGCTTTGTCGGGTTAGGTTTCAACATCATATTCCGCAAAAACGGTAAATTTCCGGAGACGGAAATTTCCAACAACAAGGAAATGAAGAAATTGGGAATAAAGTGCGCGAAAGAAGATGAGATGAAAATGTGGGGAGACAAAAAGAGCCGCCCGGATTGTGACGAGTTGGGATGCAGTTCCTGCGCAGGTTGCGACCTCCATCCCAAAACAGACAGATAGATTAATTACTTGCGAAATTTGAAATAGGATATGAGTTTAGTAGCTATTGTAGGAAGGCCGAATGTCGGCAAATCGACGCTTTTCAACCGTCTGGTCGGGATGCGCCAAGCAATTGTCGATGAGACCGCCGGAGTCACGAGGGATCGTCACTACGGAAAATGTGAATGGTGCGGGACGGAATTCTCGATTGTAGACACGGGAGGATACACCTCAAACTCCGACGACATCTTCGAGGAAGAAATTCGCAAACAGGTCATACTCGCTGTGGAAGAATCTGATCTTGTGCTATTTATGGTCGAGGCTTCCGCCGGAATCACAGACTACGATGCGGAAATTGCCGACATGCTGCGCCGCAGTGGAAAGCCCGTGGTACTCGCAGTCAACAAGGTGGACTCCGGAGAGAAGGTTTACGACACTTTCCAGTTCTATTCTCTCGGGCTCGGTGAAGTCTGGAGCATATCTTCCGCAAACGGAGGCGGCACCGGAGACCTTCTGGACGAAATCGTGCGCCGTCTGCCGGCAGATGCTTCCGCTGACAACGACGAGCATCCTGAACTTCCGCACTTCGCCATCGTTGGGCGCCCGAACGTCGGCAAATCTTCACTCACGAATGCTCTGCTTGGCATTGAAAGGAACATCGTAACCCCGATTGCCGGCACCACAAGGGACTCGATAGCTACCCTCTTCAACAAGTTCGGTCACGAGTTCATGCTCGTTGACACGGCTGGAATGCGCCGCAAGAGCAAAGTTCATGAAGACCTTGAGTTCTACTCAGTGATGCGTTCCATCCGCGCCATCGAACACTCCGACGTATGTATTCTCATGGTGGACGCCCAGAACGGCATCGAGGCTCAGGATATGAGCATCTTCAACCTCATCCAACGCAACCGCAAGGGATGCGTGATTGTCGTCAACAAGTGGGACGCGGTCGAAAAGGACAGCAACACAATGAAAAAATACACCGAGGCAATCAGGGAACGCATTGCCCCGAACAACGACATTCCGATCATCTTCACCTCTGTCCTCAACAAACAGAGGATAATGGACGTGCTGGATGCCGCAGAGAAGGTCTATGCGAACTACTCGAAGAAGATTCCGACATCAAAGCTGAATGAGGTCATGCTTCCGGAAATCGAGAACTATCCGCCACCGGCATGGAAGGGCAAATACGTCAAAATCAAGTACATCACCCAACTCCCGACCCGCAGTCCGTCCTTCGCGTTCTTCTGCAATCTTCCGCAGTACATCCGCGAACCATACCGCCGTTTCCTCGAAAACCGTCTTCGCGAGAACTTCGACTTCACCGGCTGTCCTTTGCAGATTTTCATCCGGCAAAAATAGGGCGCATGTATCCGAAAGCCCTGCCCGGGCCAATATCAACAGCCCATCCTGCTTTTGTGCGAGGATGGGCTGTTTCGGTAAGAAGCGGTATAATTGCCTCTATTTCGGTGCAATGCGGTAGAGGACTGCGGCTATGACAGCAAAAATTATGTTCGGCAGCCACAGCGCCCAGCCAGGCGGAAGAGTGTCCGTATAGACGAACATTTCGCTGAACTTCATGAAAAGGATGTAGGAGAAACTCAAGGCGATGCCGATGCCTATGTTCCACCCGATGCCGCCGCGCCGCTTTTTCGACGAGAGCGACACGCCCATAATTGTGAGGATGAATGCCGAGAATGGCAGAGTAAAGCGCTTGTGCTTCTCAATGAGGGAATACTTCACGTTGGCATCACCCCTCATCTGCTGCCGGGCGATGTAGCGTTCAAGTTCCCCGTAGTTCAAGGTCTCGACTGTCTTCTTGCGAACGTAGAAATCGTCAATTTTCAGAGCGATGACAGTATCGAGCTGCTTTCCGCTCCGGATGCGGTCGGTCATGTCGTCGTAATAGTCACGGATGAAGTAGTTCTTCAGTTTCCAACCTCCGAAGGTGCTGTCCCACACCGCCGTTTCCGCAGAAATCTTGGATTCGAGCCTATTGCCGTCAAACTTCTCGAGAGTGAAACGGTAGGCCGTATTGTTCCATGTGCTGAACGACTCGACGAAGACAAATTCGCCCGGTGAAATCTGATAGTGGACATTTTTCGTATTGGCGATATATCCCGACTTTATATACTTCCCCTCGAATTCAACCCTCGTCTTGTTAGCATCGGGGATGACAAAGAGGTTCAGACACAGCGACAGAATACAGATGAGCATTGCCGCCGCCATATATGGAACCATCATCCGGTGGAAACTGATGCCGCAGCTGAGAATGGCCACGATTTCCGAGTTCGCTGCCATCTTCGACGTGAAGAAAATCACCGTAATGAACACGAACAGAGGCGAGAACATGTTCATAAAATACGGAATGAAATTCATATAATAATCGAAAATGATGGCCTTGAGCGGAGCTTCCTTCGCGACAAAGTTGTCAATTTTCTCGCTGATGTCGAAAATGATGACGATGCCGATAATGAGCACTATCGCGACAAAGAAGGTCAGTATGAACTTCTTGAATATATAGACATCCAATTTCTTTGGTCTCAGAGAAAATTCCATCGTCGGGGTATTCCTTAAATTCTACAATCTTGTCATTATCTTCTTGACAGTCACATCTTTCCACGCCGCAAAGTCGCCTGCCGCAATGTGCACACGAGCCTGCCGCACAAGGTCGAGATAGAAGGCGAGATTGTGTTCTGAGGCAATCTGCGCCGCAAAAATCTCTCCTGCAATGAAGAGGTGACGAAGATACGCCTTGCTGTAATAGTGATCTACAAACGACGTCCCGCTCGGGTCAAGTTCGGAAAAGTCGTCCGCCCACTTGAGGTTGCGCATATTCATTATTCCGTTCCATGTGAAAAGCATCCCGTTGCGTCCGTTTCGGGTCGGCATCACGCAGTCGAACATATCCACTCCCCTTGCAATGCCTTCAAGAATGTTCGCCGGAGTACCCACACCCATAAGGTAGCGTGGCTTGTCCTGTGGAAGAAGCGGATGCACGACTTCAAGCATCTCATACATCTTCTCGGTAGGCTCACCCACCGCAAGTCCTCCTATTGCATAGCCTTCGCGGTCGAATTTGGCAGCGTGCTCAACTGCCGCACGGCGCAGGTCCGGATAAATGCAGCCCTGGATGATTGGGAAAACCGTCTGGGAATATCCGTAGAGCGGCTCCGTCTCATCGAAATGTTTGAGGTAGCGCTCCAGCCAGCTCTGGGTAAGCTTGAGGGATTTTTTTGCATACTCGTAACTCGCATCGCCTGGACAGCATTCGTCCAGAGCCATCATAATATCCGCGCCAATAATGCGTTGAGTATCAACATTGTTCTCCGGAGTAAAGCAGTGCTTGGAGCCGTCGATATGGGAACGGAAAGTGCAGCCATCCGGAGTGAGTTTACGCATCTGTGTGAGCGAAAAGACCTGAAATCCGCCGCTGTCCGTAAGTATCGGGCGGTCCCAATGCTCGAATTTGTGGAGTCCGCCCGCCTTGCGCAGTATGTCCAGCCCCGGACGAAGATAGAGATGGTAGGTGTTGCCGAGTATGATCTCCGCCTTGATGTCCTCGACCAAGTCTCTGTGATATATGCCCTTGACCGAGCCGACTGTCCCGACAGGCATGAATATAGGAGTCTCTATCTGTCCGTGATCAGTCGTGATGATTCCGCATCTTGCCGACGAACCTGGATCCGTTGCTGTAAGTTTGAATGTCATGTACCTTGTAATTATCTGAATGCGTCCGACACATCATAACACTTTCCGCTCATCGCAAAACCTGAAATTTGTCGGACAAATCGCCTTCAAAGATAGTAAAACTTTTTGTACCTTTGCTCGATTGCGTTGGTATATGAAAGAACATACTGACAGAGAATAATTCATAACACATTAATAAACAATAAAATGGGCAAAAATATCAAAATCAGACTCATTGTGATGAACATCCTGCAATGGGCAATCTGGGGAGCTTATCTGACCTCGATGGGCAACTATCTCGTACAGGTCGGACTCGGGAGCAAAATCGGACTGTTCTATGCGATGCAGGGCATAGTTTCCATATTCATGCCTGCCTTGATGGGCATTGTGGCTGACAAATGGCTCGGAGCGGCGAAATCTTTGGCTCTCTGCCAGTTCATCGCGGGAGCTGCAATGCTCGGAGCCGGACTATATGCCGCCGGTGTCGAATCTGCAGCAATCGCGACCGGAGCAACCGGCTCAGAGCTTACGACACTGATTTCAAGCACGTTCAGTTTCCCTGTATTCATCACACTCTACACTATCAGCGTGGCTTTCTACATGCCGACCATCGCCCTCTCCAACTCGACGGCATTCGGCATTCTCGAACAGAACGGCTACGACACGGTGAAAGATTTTCCGCCAATCCGAGTTTTCGGCACGGTCGGCTTCATCGCGAGCATGTGGATCATGAACTTCTGCAAGACCGGCACCGGCGTATCGTTCCAGAACACCTACCACCAGTTCATAATTTCCGGCGCCATCGGGCTAGTCCTCGTGGCCTACTGCTTCACCCTTCCAAAAATCCAGAAAACCTCCGCTGCCGGCCAGCAGTCATTCGCTGACGCGCTCGGGTTGAGTGCTTTCAAGCTGTTCAAGGATAAGCAAATGGCATTTTTCTTCATCTTCTCAATGCTGCTCGGAGTAGCGCTTCAGATCACAAACGGCTACGCCACTCCGTTCATTTCCCATTTCCAAGGACTTGAAGGCTTTACGGACTCATGGGGAGCGAAGAACGCGACCGCAATCTATTCCATTTCTCAGATTGCCGAGACTCTCGGCATCCTTCTGATTCCGTTCGCGATGAAGAAGTTCGGCATCAAAAACGTGATGCTCATAGCGATGTTCGCATGGGTTCTGCGTTTCGGACTGTTCGGGCTCGGTGACACAGGAAGCGGGGTCTGGATGCTCATACTCTCCTGCATAGTCTACGGCGTGGCGTTCGACTTCTTCAACATCTCCGGCTCGCTCTATGTCAACCAGAGAACATCCGGAGCGGTGCAGAATAGCGCCCAGGGCCTTTTCATGCTGATGACCAACGGAATCGGGGCCACAGTAGGAACACTCAGCGCACAAGCAATCGTGAACCATTTCACCCATGCAGAGACAGTTGTCATCGATGGCGCGGAGCGTGTGTTCACAATGGGCAACGAACTGAGCTGCGGACTTGACGGTTGGAGCGCCTGCTGGTACATCTTCGCCGCCTACGCCCTTGTCGTGACTGTCCTCTTCATGATTCTCTTCAAGTCACCGGACAAAGACGCCCCGAAACTGGTGTAGAGTTTTTCGGAGATTCGATTCCTACATATAAAAAAGTGCAAAATCTATAAAAACAGAAAAACTTTCATATAAAAATCGATAAATCTTCGATTGACTATTGACACAATACAGGTTTGTGCGCAACTTCGCTCCACAAACCTGTATTGTTTATATGAAAAAGGACGCACTTAAATCATCGTTTGTGGTCGGGTCGATTGCGCTGGTATTCTTGATTGTAGGGTATCAGGTGGCGGTATTCGTGCATAGTGCGGCGGTGGCAAAGATTGCTGCGGACAGGGACTGTCCGGACACGGTGTTTGTGGCCGTGGGGGATGTGAGTGGAGGCGAAAACTTCACGCCAGGCACAAAGACGGGAAACGCAAAGATGCCGAATGCTTATTCGCATGGCAAGGGTGCAGAAGGGAGAGTCATCGAGCGACGGAGCGGGGCAAAGAGTGCGGTCGGGAAGATGGTTCGGGAGAATGTGCCGAGGCGGAAAGTCGAGTCGTTCATGTTCAACCCCAACACCGCGAGCGTAGAAGAACTGCAGCGGCTCGGATTCTCGCTCAAACAAGCGCAGGCGATAGACAACTACAGGAACAAGGGCGGGAGGTTTCGGAGAAAATCCGATTTTGCCAAGTCATTTGTGGTTTCAGATTCGGTTTTCAGGCGGCTGGAACCTTACATCGACATTCCGAAACTCGACATCAATCTGGCGGACTCGGCGGCATTCGACACTCTGCCCGGCATCGGTGGATGGTTCGCACGACAGATGATTGAATACAGGGAACGACTCGGAGGGTATTCATATCCGGAACAGCTGATGGAAATCCGCAATTTTGACAGGGAAAAATTCGACAACCTGAGCGACTTGATTTTCATCTCGCCGCAGACGGCTGTCCCCTATCCTCTCTGGACACTCCCGGAAGATGAGCTGAAACGACATCCGTACATCGGAAGCTCGGCACATGGAATTGTGCTATTCCGGAACTCGCAGCCAAAAGAGAAATGGAGCATCATGGAACTTGAGCGGAACCGAGTGCTGCCTCCGGAAAATGCCGGGCGGCTCGAAAGGTGTCTGGTTGCCAATCCATAGAGCTTACATGTATTTCGTACACCTGACAGCTCTTTATAGAATTTATTACAAGAAATTCAAAAAGCTTATTCAAAAAGAGCCGATGAATTTGCAAACATTTTAATATCTTTGTAAGGATTATGCGCCGCATTGTTTCTGCATCAGAATAAAGCAGCAGAGCGGCAAACAAAAAAGAGAATCAATCATTTTATACTGAATAATATGGCAAAAGAAGTTGAAGCACAGGAAAATGCCTCTGCAAATGCAGCGAAGCTGAAGGCTCTGCAGGCAACCATAGACAAAATCGAGAAGGACTACGGAAAGGGTACCATAATGAAACTCGGTGACCAGCCGAAGTTCGAGGTGTCAGTGATTCCGAGCGGTTCCATCGCGCTTGACCATGCATTGGGAATCGGAGGATACCCGCGCGGAAGGGTCATCGAAATCTACGGACCGGAGTCCAGCGGTAAGACAACCCTCGCAATCCATGCGATTGCCCAGGCTCAGAAACAGGGCGGAATCGCAGCAATCATCGATGCGGAGCACGCCTTTGATCGCAGTTACGCAAAGAATCTCGGCGTAGACCTCGACACTCTGCTCATCTCGCAGCCTGACAACGGGGAGCAGGCTCTCGAAATCGCTGACAACCTCATCCGTTCCGGCGCAATCGACATCATAGTCATCGACTCTGTTGCAGCCCTCACTCCAAAGGCAGAGATTGAAGGAGAGATGGGAGATTCTAAGATGGGTCTTCAAGCCCGCCTCATGAGCCAGGCTCTCAGAAAGCTCACCGCAAACATCAGCAAGACCAACACCTGCTGCATCTTCATCAACCAGCTGCGTGACAAAATTGGAGTGATGTTCGGAAACCCAGAGACCACGACCGGTGGTAACGCCCTCAAGTTTTATGCGTCAGTCCGCGTCGATGTACGCAGAACCACCCAGATCAAGGACGGAGACGAGGCCCTCGGAAACCGCACAAAGGTCAAGATCGTGAAGAACAAAATGGCCCCTCCTTTCAAGAAGGCCGAGTTCGACATCGTGTTCGGCGAAGGTATCTCACATGTCGGCGAAGTCATTGATCTCGGAGTCGAGTATGACATCATCAAGAAGAGCGGCTCATGGTTCAGCTATGGTGACCAAAAACTTGCTCAGGGACGTGAGGCCGTGAAGCAGTTGCTCACTGACAATGTCGAACTGTGCGATGAGATTGAGGCGAAAATCCGTGAAGCCCTTGAAAAAGTACAAGATTAAGAAACATGAAAAAAATAAACTGCGTCAGATTTGTCAATTATTTTCGAGTATAGATTTCTTTTGGAAGAAGGAGTGTACTGGAGGTACACGACTGATGAGAAAACAAATATAGACCGAAAAGAATGAGAAAGATGATGCTGGTTATTTTTTGAAGGTTTCTAAATTACGGGGCGAATAAAAAAGGCTCAGAACCAATTACGATTCTGAGCCTTTTTTCATCTTGGATATAAAATTTGTTTTTATTGCTCTTCAGGTGCATCAGGGTTATTGTCCGGACCAGGCTGTCCGCCGAACGGACCCTGAGGACCGGCCTGAGGTCCCTGCTGCTGAGCACCCTTGGCCATCTCCTCGGATGCTGCGTGCCAAGCCTGCTCAAGCTCTGAGTTGTACTTGTCAATGTCAGCG